>ERZ1699244.763-NODE-763-length-11842-cov-3.774306_pt1 | contig 11842 bp, 8 predicted proteins | sample MGYA00581534_ERZ1699244 | MGnify/ENA primary metagenome ERZ1699244 (study PRJEB42319, sample SAMD00040331) | human oral metagenome | material: saliva | host: Homo sapiens | study: EMG produced TPA metagenomics assembly of PRJDB4115 data set (Metgenomic analysis of...
GCACAGCACAGCACAGCACAGCACAGCACACAGGTGAAAACTCTGGACTTGAGAAATTAAATCTCACTTCAAAAGATGTTTTTACAGATAATATTTCAAAAATTGGTCAACTTTTTCCTGAAGTTCTGACGGAAAAGAGGGATGAATACGGCAGATTACGTCCTGCGATTGACTTTGAGAAGCTTAAACAGTTTTTATCAGAGGAAATTGTGGATGGTCGAGAATCCTATGAGTTTACTTGGGTTGGAAAGCGTGAAGCTATCGCAGAAGCTGGGCGACCAACTACTAAAACACTAAGACCAGATCTTGATGAAAGTGTTGACTTTGAAAATAGTGAAAATGTCTTTATTACTGGAGATAATTTAGAAGTCTTAAAAATCTTACAAGAATCCTATCTTGGAAAAATCGATATGATTTATATCGATCCACCCTATAATACAGGGAAAGACTTTGTATACTCTGATAAGTTCCAAAAAACAGATGAAGTATTGAAGAAAGAGATGGAACTTTTGGATGAAGAAGGACGCCAAGTTATTGGTTTACGACCAAATGAAAAGACTTCGGCTCGCTACCACTCAGACTGGCTCAATATGATGTATCCACGCCTTCGTCTAGCGCGTAATCTATTAAAAGATAATGGAGCCATTTTTATTTCTATAGATGAAAATGAATACTCTAATCTTAAGCAAATGCTTGATGAAATATTTGGTGAGGGCACTTTTATAGAAAATATAGTTTGGGATAAAAAATCATCAGCTAAAGGAGTCCCTCCTACAACTATGATGGCTGGGGTTCATGAATATATCTTAGTATTTCAGAAGAAAAAAGATTTCAAATTTTTAGGAGAAAAGCGAAAAGAAAGTGATTTTTCTAATCCAGATAATGATCCTAGAGGTTTATGGAGAAATACTAATATCAAATCGACAACAAGTTCTAAAGAATTTACAATTATTGATCCAGAAACTGGAATATCGTACACAGATACTTGGGCATTTAGTGAAAAAGAATTAAATCGTCTTATATCAGAAAGATATATAATATTTCCCAAAAATCCAAATGGTCAAGTAAGACGAAAAGAGTTTATGAATGAATTGCAGAATGAAAATAAAGCTATAAAATCTAGTTTTGGCTTATTTGATGGACAAACTAATACGGAATATGTAAAAAAATTATTTGGTATTGATAAACTATTTAGTAATCCTAAGCCTATAAATTTATTAAAGTATTTAATAAGTGTAACCTTGTCCAAAGATAATAGTTCAGTATTGGATTTCTTCGGTGGTTCTGGTACTACGGCAGACGCAGTTATGCAATTGAATGCGGAAGATGGTGGAAATCGTAAGTTTATCCTGTGTACTCTGGATGAAGAAGTAGCTGATAAGTCTGCTGCTAAAGAAGCAGGTTATGAAACCATTGACCAACTTTCACGTGAACGGATACGTCGTGCTGCTGCTAAGATTCAGAAGGAACATCCAGAATTGGTTGGCAAGCAAGACTTTGGATTTAAAGCTTACAAGCTAGACTCTTCTAATTTTAAAGATGTTTCAGCTCGGCCTGATCAATTTATCCAAGGGGAACTCTTTGATAGTGTATCTAATATCAAGGAAGGACGTAGTGGATTAGACTTACTTTTCCAAGTTATGCTGACATGGGGAATGGAACTGTCACTAGCCATTGATTTGGAGAAAGTAGCAGGAGCAGAAATCTATGACGTAGATCAAGGTTCGCTCATGGCTTGTTTTGCAGATGAAATCTCTGAAGCAGTTATCCGTCACATCGCTCAAGCACAACCACTCCGTGCCGTTTTCCGTGATAGCTCATTTGCTAATTCAGCAGATAAGATTAACGTAAGTGAAATCTTCAAAGAATTATCACCTCATACAAAAGTGAAGGTGGTGTAGACTATGAGTTTTAATAAAAACGTCAAAAATAGTAATCTTGATAAGCTTGATGAAATGATTCAAGATGAAATTAGAAAACTAAAAATAGTTAGACGAGCTCGTATTTTGGCGAGTGAACGACTTGGGGGATATGCTAGTAAGTGGGACATGTATTTACTTTTGATGGCTATTTTATCTAGTGCCTTATTAGTTATTTCATTGATAGTTCCAAATGAAGGTTTGATAAAAAAAGTGGTTTCAGGATGTTTTTCTATGTATACAGTTATCATTCAATATTATGTGTCCACATTAAACTATAGAGAACGTGCTTTGAAATTCCATTATCACCATATAGAAATTAATAAACTTAAAGAATCACTTCAATGGTTATCTCTACAAGGTTATAATTTTAAAAAGAAGAATGCTAAATTTAAAGTTATAGTAGAAAAATATAATCTTATTCTTCAGCAACAAGAAAATCATAGTGAGTACGATTATCATAGAGCAAAGTGTAAAGAAATTAGACAGTTAGATTTTAGTATGGATAATATTTTTGTAAATATCCAACCGATTGTTATTATCTTATTTATTCTTAGTTACTTGTTCTTGGGAGGTATTTGCAATGAGATTACAATTTAAAAAACAACAATTCCAGTTAGATGCGGTGAGTGCCATTGCAGATTTATTTCAAGGGCAAGCCAAACATACTGGAGTTCAGTATATGGCGGATCCAGGTCGTCTCAAGTCAGATGAGGTAGATTTGGTTTTAGATGCTTATCGAAATGCACCGATTCAATTGAGTCAAGCAAGTATACGAGAAAATGTTCATACTATGCAAACTCGTTATGGCTTACGTCCTTCTGATAGTCTTTCAATTGATATGATTGCTGGACGAGAAGCTTATAATTTTTCAATAGAGATGGAGACGGGAACAGGGAAGACCTACACTTATATTCGTACAATTATGGAGTTGAATAAACGCTATGGCTGGCTAAAATTTGTCATTGTCGTTCCAAGTGTAGCCATTCGTGAAGGGGTTCTTAAGTCTCTACAGATCATGTCGAGTCACTTTCAGATGGAGTATGGGAAGCAACCACGCTATTTTGTATACGATTCTTCGCGTTTAGGTGATTTGGATAGTTTTGCAAATTCGTCAGACCTTCAAATCATGGTCATCAACTCTCAAGCTTTTAATGCAAAAGGGAAAGATGCGCGACGGATTCATTCTGAACAGGAAAGTTTCCGTTGGCGCCGTCCGATTGATGTCTTGGCAGCTATGAATCCGATTATGATTATTGATGAGCCTCAGTCTGTTGAAGGGAAACAAACTAAGGAAAGACTAAAAGATTTCAAGCCATTATTTACGCTACGTTATTCAGCTACTCATAAAGAAAAGCATGATATGGTTTATAGATTGGATGCCATGGATGCTTACAATCAAAAATTAGTGAAAAAGATTGCGGTTAAGGCTATTGAGCAAACTGGGACGACAGGGACACAAGGTTATCTTTATATACAAGAAATCATTCCACAAAAAACAGGAGCACCCAAAGCAAAAATTGAGTTTGAAGTAAAAACGCAGTCAGGTGTCAAAAGGAAATTGAAGATAGTGGAAGAACCCTTTGATTTGTACGCTGAATCAGGGAATTTATCTGCTTATAAAGGAATGACCCTTAGTCACTTTGATGCAAGAGAGAACAAACTTCAAGTTGGTGTGACGCAAGAACTGCATGTCGGTGAAGTGATTGGGCAAGTGGATGAGTCTAGCATCAGAAGAATTCAAATCCGAGAGACTATAAAGAGTCATATCGAAAAGGAAAGTAAACTGTACAATCGAAGAATTAAAGTATTATCCCTATTTTTCATCGATGAAGTGGCTAAGTATAAACAATATGATGAAAATAATGATGCCTACAATGGTGAATACGCTCAGATTTTTGAAGAGGAATACCGAAATCAAGTAAACCAGTTTATCCGAACACAGGAACCAACTCCTTATCGTAGGTATTTGGAGGCTAATCTTGAAGGACATTCAGTTCATGCTGGTTACTTTTCGGTAGATAAAGTGAAGAAGTCAGATAAGACCATTTTCGTGGATTATAAATCTGCTAGCGAAAAGAAAAGTAATTTTTCAAACGATATCGATGCCTATGACTTGATTATGAAGGACAAGGAGCGTTTATTGAGCTTTGAAGAGCCAGTTCGTTTCCTATTTTCTCACTCAGCTCTAAAAGAGGGGTGGGATAATCCAAATGTCTTTCAAATCTGTACGCTTAAGCAATCTTCAGCAGAAACTCGTAAACGTCAAGAAATCGGTCGTGGTATGCGTTTGGCAGTTGACCAGAACGGAATTCGTCAGGATTTTGAACTCTTAGGAAATGATGTTCATGAAATCAATAAACTGACAGTTATTGCAAATGAAAGTTATGATCAATTTGCTCGAAATCTACAAGAAGAAATCAAAGAACTCTTAGCAGATCGTCCTGTAAAAGTGGATGTTACTCTCTTTACGAATAAAGTTCTAACGAATCAAGAAGGACAAACAATACGTATTACCAAGGAACAAGCAGATTCGATTCATTTTGATTTGATTCGACAAGGCTATATAGACCGTGAAGGACAATTAACTACAGAATATTTTACTGCAAAAGAAAATCATCAGTTGCAACTGTCTGAAACACTAGCCGGTTATGAGGATAAACTGGTAGAGATATTGGAGAGTGTTTATCATACTGGACAGTATGAAATTGAAAATGCCAATCATTCAGTCATTCAATTCTCAAATGAGGTCAATCAAGAAAATATTGCCAGAAAAGAATTTTTAAATCTCTGGAAGCAAATCAATCGTAAGACGAGTTACCAAGTAGAGTTTGATGATGCGGAATTAGTAAAACATTCTGTTGACTATATCAATGAGAAATTAGTCGTCAGCAAACCAAGTTTTCATATAACTCAAGCAAGCGCTACTGAGATGAGTAAGGAAGAAGGACTCCATCTGACAGTAGCTGAAAATGATCGTCAGCAAGAATATCTAACTGGTTCGCAGATTATGACTAAATATGATTTACTTGGGGAGATCGCTGATCAGACTGGTTTAACACGTAAGCTGGTTGCGGAAATATTAAGTAAAATCTACGTCTATCAATTTGACAAGTTTAAACAAAATCCAGAAGAATTTATTCTTAAGGTTTCAAAACTCATTAATGAACAAAAAGCAAGTCAAATTATCAAGCACATCCAGTATAATGTGTTAAATGAAGAGTATGATATGGACTTGTTTTATGACAATCCTGAAACTGCTAACAGATCAGATGATCACTTACTTGAATCCAAAAAAGGGATTTACAATTTTGTAAAAGTTGATTCAAATACGGAGAAGACCTTTAAAGAATCTTTGGAACAATACGAGGATGTTCGTGTTTATGTGAAGTTACCAGGGAAGTTCAGTATTGCTACTCCGCTTGGGAACTATAATCCTGACTGGGCAATCGCCTTCCGTGAAGGTAGTGTCAAGCATATCTATTTTGTTGCAGAAACGAAAGGCTCTATGTCTAGTCTTCAATTAAAACAAGCTGAGCAAGCAAAAATTGCCTGTGCGCGTGCTCACTTTAAAGCTTTAGCTCAAGCTGGATTGATTAATGATCAGCACATCTATGATGTGGTTTCAAGTTATGAGGAATTATTAAATATTGTAAGATAGAGAGGAAAAAGAAATGGAATTTGTTGTATATCGTAAGGGAAGAGAAGTAGCTGTTTTTCAACGTAGGAGTGATGCAGAGAGATATGTGCGCTCTAAAACTGGATTTTTCGGTGAGCCAGATGCTTACTATCAGATTGAACAAAGAGGTTGTTACCTGACAGAAGCAGCGGTAACTTACAAGGGATTAGCAGATGACTGTGATGAATTGATGACTTTGCGAAAATTCAGGGATTCTTATCTAGCTTTTCAAGATGGTGGTCAGGAGGAAATTGAATCCTACTATAAGATGGCTCCTCAGATTGTTGCCAAATTAGAGGAACATCCAAATCGTGAGGAAATACTAGAGTCTATCTGGGTAGAACTTGTCTTACCTTGTATTGCCTTGATTAAAGCAGGAGAGGATCAAGCTTGCCATCAATTATATAAAACATATACACTGGAACTGTCACAAAAAGTGGTCCAATAAAACGAGTAGAGTATAGGAAAAGAGTTCGGGTTCTCGCTAACTTGTATAGTGAAGAGTCCCCCTATTCTATTTAGATCCCCAATACCAAAACAAGCGTCTCAAGCTAATCGCAAACTCAACTTATATTGAAGATTTTGAGTGGTATGATGATGAGACAAAAGAAGCCAATTTCTCTAGATGGCTTGATGAATGGTGGGGCTGCAAGGGGTTATTTTTACCCCTTGGGATTTAAGGAACTAAGAAAACTATATAAATAGTATCAACTAACACAAAAAGGAATAATAAAGAAATGAAAGAACTAAATTTTTTGAAATATGCAACTATTGTATTTATGCTTTTTATCTTCTTTTGGATGAGTTTTGGGGGTTACATTTTAGGAACTCAAGGGAACAACGAAATAGAAACAGAGCAACAGATAAATAAAAAGATAGAAGATAGTGGATTGAAAGCAGAAATGAAAGACGCTGAGATTTTGGGTAAGTTTTACAATGAAAAAGGCTATTTTATAGTAGTGTACAATGGTACTACAAAAGCCCCAGAAGTTTTTCAGGTTGATTTTTCTGAATGGGAGCTTATGAGTGTGGGTGAGCTGTATTAAAACGCTGTAGGAGGCTTGTGAGAGCCTTCTAGGGAGATGTTAGAAAGAAAGATAAAAGATAACATGAAAAGAGATAATGGCGATTATAATTTGTTTAAATTTGTGGGGATTGGAGCAATATTGTTTTGTCTATTTATGATTATAGGGTCAAGGTTTGTCACTGTTGGTCTAGAAGAACCTAAACCAGTACAAAAAGAACCATCAGAATACTTAAAGCAAGAGATACAGTTGGAAGATGCTAAAATACTTGGAAAGTTTTGGAATGATAAAGGGCATTTTATTGTGGTGTATAGAGATACTACAAAAGCCCCTGAAATCGTTGAGGTTGATGCTTCTGAGTGGGAGCTTATGGAAGTAGGTGTAAACTTTGTGACTGTTGGTGTAGGTAGCAAGGAAGAGACTAAAACAGTACAAAGGAAAAGCCTTGGATTTCAAGAAAGCAAGTTAAGGGCAAAATTAGAAGATGCTACTATTTTAGGCAAGTTTTGGAATAGTAAAGGTCACTTTATTGTAGTGTACAATGGTACTACAAAAGCCCCGGAAATCATTGAGGTTTATTTTTCTGAGTGGCAATATAGGAGAGTAGGGGAACGATATTAAACAGCGTTAGAGGGGATTTACTTACTTCTAAGTATCAAAAAAATGAGCACTTCCGTAATTGGAAATGCTCGTTTTTTGATGTGTTTAGATTCTTAGTCTTTATTTTCGTATGGCAAGATCAAGTTCAAAATGATTCCTGTCATGGCTGATAGGGCAGTACCTGAAAGGGTAACTGGACCGAGTTTAAGGATAGCTCCTCCAAGTCCAAGGACCAACATAGCACTTGCGATGATGAGGTTACGCATTTGAGCGAAATCAACACGTTCTTTAATCAAGACTTTCAAACCGTTGCTGGCGATAACCCCATAAAGAAGGATTGACATACCACCAAGTACAGCATTTGGAATAGTTGAAATCAAAGCAGTGAATTTACCAAGGAAGCTAAGGGCAATCGCGATAAAGGCAGCGTTACGGATAACTGAGACAGAAGCAATACGAGTCATACCGATAACCCCTGTATTTTCTCCGTAAGTTGTATTGGCTGGTCCACCAAGGAAGGCAGAAACAGAAGTTGCGATACCGTCACCAAGAAGGGTACGGTGAAGACCTGGTTCTTTCAAGAATTGACGGCCACAGATTTGACCCAAAACAGTATGGTCTCCGATGTGTTCAGAAATTGTTACGATAGCTATTGGCAAGATAGCAATGGTTTCTGGACCGAAGTAAAGATTGTATTCTTTAAAGGCACCACCTGTGCTAAATGGCAAGTAGAAACCAGGAATTTCGAACCAGTTGGCTTTAAGAACTGGTGTAAAGTCAACCAAGCCAAGGGTTAGTGCGAAGAGGTAACCACCGATAATGGCAAAGAGGAATGGAATGATTCGTAGGAAGCCTTTGCCTTTTGTATTGATAAAGGCAGCAATCAAGAAAGTAACAACTGCTACAAGAGCATTTTTCCAATTTCCATCAGCTACAAGACCAGCGTTAGTGACTGCTGAACCTGCAAGTCCAAGACCGATAACGATGATCATAGGTCCGATGATGATTGGTGGCAAGAGTTTATCAATCCACTTTGTACCCGCAAAACGAACACTTGCAGCCACAAGGACATAGACTAAACCAGTCAAGATAACCCCTGTTTGAGCAGCAGATACATCACCACCCATTTCTTTCATAGCAAGTGACATTGCTGTGATAAAGGCAAATGAAGAACCTAGATAAACTGGAACTTTAAAACCAGTTGAAATCATGTAGATGAGTGTTCCAACACCTGAAGCAAAAAGGGCAACAGATACAGGCATTCCCAAAATCAATGGTACCAAGATGGTCGCCCCAAACATGGCGAAAACGTGTTGGAAACTAAGGAGAATTCCTTTTCCAGCCGAAGGACGTTGGTCAACGTCTAGTAACAAATCAACAGTTGATTCTTGTTTCATATAAACCTCACTTTTGGGCATCAAAAAAGAGCCCATTATTTTACAGCAATAGGCCCTCAGAGTAAGACTTCTTTAAAATCTAGACTTTAAAGAGTTTCAAATATTTCTGCGTCTTCGTCACCTCACGGGATGACATTAAAAACCTTTGCTTGTGATAGTATAGCAGAAATTACAAACTTTGTAAATATTTTTTTACTAAAAAATTTAAAGCGGGCGTTTATTTGGCATGCCAGCCTTTCTTGGGTATTTGTTGGGCGTTTCTTTTTTCTTTTCTACCACTGTGATATAACGCGGATCTCCATTTGGTAGGGCGTAGCTGAGATTGTCTTCGACCTTACTGAAGAGGAGGTTGAGGGCATTCTTAGCTTCAAATAACTCCTCAGGCGCATTGCTGGCCTTGAGTGCCAATAGTTTTCCGCCAACTTTAAGGTAGGGAATAGTTAATTCAGATAGGACTTGCATACGGGCAACCGCACGAGCCGTCACAAAATCATACTGAGCACGGAAGTTCTTGTCTTGGGCAAAGTCTTCTGCACGTCCATGGTAGAAGTGGACACCGTCCAAATCCAGTTCTTGAGCCAAAAGTTGGAGGAAGTTGATGCGCTTATTGAGTGAATCAATGATGGTCACATCTAGCTGAGGATAGAGAATTTTCATTGGTAGACTAGGAAATCCTGCCCCAGCACCGATGTCAAGAAGTTTGATAGTTTCATTTGGAATCAAACCTTGAAGAATGGGTGCAATTGAATCGTAAAAATGTTTGAGATAAACTTCTTCCTTGTCCGTAATGGCTGTTAAATTAATCTTTTCATTCCACTCGACCAAGAGCTCAAAATAGCGTTCAAATTGTTTTTTTTGCTGGTCCGAAAGTGGAAGGTTCTGCTTGGCAAGAAAGTTGTAAAATGTTTCTGGTTTCATAGTTATTTCCTTCTTTAGTATCATCTTATTTTACCACAATCATAAAAAATTTGATATACTGGTACTAATCTAAAAGTAGAAAGGACTTATATCATGACTTGGATTATTCTTGGAGTTTTGGCTCTTGTTGTTATTTTTGTGATTGTTAGCTATAACGGTTTGGTTAAGAATCGTATGCAAACAAAGGAGGCTTGGAGTCAGATTGATGTTCAGTTGAAACGTCGAAATGACCTCTTGCCAAACTTGATTGAGACTGTAAAAGGTTATGCTAAATATGAAGGTTCTACTCTTGAAAAGGTGGCAGAACTACGTAACCAAGTGGCGGCAGCAACTTCACCAGCAGAAGCTATGAAAGCTAGTGATGCCCTCACTCGTCAGGTTTCAGGTATTTTTGCAGTTGCAGAAAGCTATCCAGACTTGAAAGCTAGTGCCAACTTTGTTAAATTGCAAGAGGAGTTGACAAACACAGAAAATAAAATTTCTTACTCTCGTCAACTTTACAACAGTGTTGTCAGCAACTACAATGTAAAATTAGAAACTTTCCCAAGCAATATTATCGCTGGGATGTTTGGATTTAAAGCAGCAGATTTCCTTCAAACACCAGAAGAGGAAAAGGCAGTTCCTAAAGTTGATTTTAGCGGTTTAGGTGACTAAGATGTTGTTTGATCAAATTGCAAGCAATAAACGAAAAACGTGGATTTTGTTGCTGGTATTTTTCCTACTCTTAGCTCTTGTTGGCTATGCTGTTGGTTACCTCTTTATGCGGTCTGGGATTGGTGGTTTGGTTATCGCACTGATTATCGGCTTTATCTATGCCTTGTCCATGATTTTTCAATCAACAGATATTGTCATGTCCATGAATGGAGCGCGTGATGTGGATGTGCAAACTGCACCAGACCTCTACCATGTAGTGGAAGATATGGCTATGGTGGCTCAGATTCCTATGCCTCGTGTTTTCATCATTGATGATCCAGCCTTAAATGCCTTTGCGACAGGTTCTAACCCTCAAAATGCGGCGGTTGCTGCGACGTCAGGTCTCCTAGCTATCATGAATCGCGAGGAACTAGAAGCTGTTATGGGACATGAAGTCAGTCATATTCGTAATTACGATATCCGTATTTCGACTATCGCCGTTGCCCTTGCTAGTGCTATCACCATGCTTTCTAGTATGGCAGGTCGTATGATGTGGTGGGGTGGCGCAGGTCGCAGACGAAGTGATGATGACCGAGATGGAAATGGCTTAGAAATCATTATGCTCGTGGTTTCTCTACTAGCTATTGTGCTGGCACCTCTCGCTGCAACCTTGGTGCAACTAGCTATTTCTCGTCAGAGGGAATTCCTAGCTGATGCTTCCAGTGTCGAGTTGACCCGCAATCCTCAAGGGATGATTAATGCTCTACGTAAGTTGGATAATAGTAAACCGATGAGTCGTCCTGTCGATGATGCCAGCAGTGCACTTTATATCAATGATCCCAAGAAAGGTGGAGGGTTCCAAAAACTCTTTTATACCCACCCACCTATCTCAGAACGGATCGAACGTTTAAAACATATGTGAAATGAAGGCTGGGAAAAAGTCTTTAAAATCTTAAAAACGCATAATATCAGGTGTGCAAAAAACTTGATATTATGCGTTTTATTACGGGGAGATTTACTTCCTTTTCTCCTGAAATTGACTTTTTGCCCCACCTATCTGCTATGTTGCAAATTTATAAATCTTGTAAATTAACCACTTCCAAACCATACTCTGTCAAGCGATAAATTGTTGAACAAACTTCTTTTAAGAAACGACGGTCATGCGAAACAGTGATGAGACCGCCTGGATAGGTTGCAAAGAGTTTTCTTATTTCAGGTTGAGAAGTTGGAGAAAAGTTTCGTGTAGGTTCATCCAGCAGGAGAAAGTTTGGTTTACGCAGCACTAAATCCAAAAGCAGGAGTTTTCCCTGTTGTCCGCCAGATAAGGAGCAAATTTGATGCTGCATTTCTGGATAACTGAAATTGAGACTAGCTAAGTGAGATTGGATTTTCTGTAGTTCCTCTTTTTCACCAGTTTTGCTGAGATAGGCTATTGGTGATAAATCCAATTGCAGTTTTTTGTGGTAATCTTGTGGCATAAAACCAAGCGAAATCTCTCTTTTATCATTCAGAATTCTCTGTACCTTGGCTAACAGAGTTGATTTTCCAATACCATTTGGGCCGATGATACCAATTTTTTCTTGGCCATGGACAGTTAGTTGTAGCTGTTGAGCCAAAACACGTTCTCCAATGGACAAATTTTCTTTTTCCAGTTGGTTTAAGCTTTTAGAT
>ERZ1699244.765-NODE-765-length-11834-cov-4.480909_pt1 | contig 11834 bp, 12 predicted proteins | sample MGYA00581534_ERZ1699244 | MGnify/ENA primary metagenome ERZ1699244 (study PRJEB42319, sample SAMD00040331) | human oral metagenome | material: saliva | host: Homo sapiens | study: EMG produced TPA metagenomics assembly of PRJDB4115 data set (Metgenomic analysis of...
CTCGCATACTATCGTATATATGTGCTAATGCCATGTTGGGTCATTAAGATGAAAGTTAGATATTGGATAGGTGTAACCTTTGGGTATAAAAAAAGTGCATATCTGCTCACGCAGACATACACTCAGCCACTTAACTAAATAACTCAAAAAATTATTTGACTCAAAAAAATCATTAGGCTATCTTCTCACGAGGACTATCCTAACTACTTTAATTTGACTATTAACTTACTAATAACTATTTAAACGTAATTTGATTGCTACTCAAGAAATATCTTTAATTGACTTCGCAAAGGTAGTTATTTTTTTGGAATAACAAAGGACATGCAAACGATTTATATTTGTTATAAGCCTATTTTTTTATTATAACTATAGTTTTCACTGTAATTATCCTCTATTTTCGGCCTTTTCATCGATAAATGTTGCCCTTTGAGAAGTATGTCTTGTTATTGGCCTTTTTCCCCAGAAAGTTTCTTTCTATAAACTGTTGGAGCCACTCCGAACCGCTTTTTGAAGGCTTTACTCATCGCTGCGAGGTCGCTATAGCCGCATTCGTAGGCTATCTCGGAGATGTTTTTATTGTTGTCTTTAAGTAATTCGCGGCACCGAAGCATACGACATTCACTCTGCCATGAGAGGAAGGTCTTACCTGCAAACTCATATATATAATAGGAGAGGGCCATGGTAGGAATACCTATGGAAGCTGCCGTCTTCTCCATCGTGAGCTCGGTGTTAGATAATGGGAACGGGTCTTGGTCTAACCATTGGTCAATCTTCTCTTTAATTGTTTTACCCCGGTTATAGCTGTGAGACTCTAATTTCTTGATGTGCTTGTGTAGGTTTACATAGAAACGAGTGATGGCTATGACGGTGAAGATAATCCCTATCTTTAAGATAGCATGGAATGTTATTGTAGGGATAAATTGTCCTATGGTTATAGTAACTAAGAGGATTCCCGTCCCTAAATACAGTGTGTTGCGTCGGGCAACACCTCTAATATCGCCTTTATCCTCTATAATCTGTTGCTTGTATTTTATCTGTTGAAGTAGGATTTCAACTATCATTAGTAGCATACAGAATATGATACCAGCCACAAAAGCAATTCGCATATATGCCTCCATCGGTATTGCTTGGTTGAGGGCTTGCATCACTTGGTCATAGTTCTGGAAATGATAGATATGACCATTCGCCGCATATATCATCTGAGGAATCAGAAGAGACAAGGGCAGAAGGTTATAGAATAATAAGGCATACTTGTTTGCATAGATCTTACCATTACTGAATGTCGTACAAGTAATGAGAAAGGATTCCCAAAGAAGATACAAGGAAAGGATTGATGGAACGCATAGTATCTCCGTTTCATCGTTTCTGCTTCTAAAGAAATGGCAGCATAGATATAATAATAACAGGCAGTAGTCTGCTATAATTACTCTACGTTTGAAGGTGAGTGGACCGCTTGGCGACCTCCAATACATTAATGTAATGATGATAAAGCATATAGCTGTCGCAGCGATAGCCACTAATGATGTTGCATAACTTAAAATCATGATATGTCTGTGTTGTTGTCTAATACAAAGATAATAAATTTATCTCGTAATCTTTGTTTCTTAGTCTTCTTTTTGGAAAGATTAAGGAGATAACATATCTTCTGTTATCAGACAACTTCGTTTGTAAGGTTGATAAAGCCCCTGAGGGGAGGTGATATTGTCAATACTAATAGATGAGCACTATGCTCGAGAACGATAGGCCCTCTCAGGGGACGGTTGTTTTGATGACTAAGTTTATATCGTTGTAGGTGATGTCCGAAGGGCATTGTTCTTTAATCGGTTTGATGCCGTTCTCTCTTCCTACTGCTTTTGCGATACGTTTGATGATATTAATTTTCTTTTCCTCTATGACATCTTCAAGTTTTATATCACCATTGTTGATGTAAGGAATGAGGTGTCCTTGAATGGTTCCTTCGGTTAGCCCGCGTTCCTTAGCAATCTCTTCGATGCTTTTACCTGCTTTATAGAGGATGTAAGACTGCTCGTATGTGCTAATCTTGTTAGCCGGTGGGCTGTCTTTTGTTTCTCTTCTCTTTCTTCTTTTTCTCTCGGTTTCATCGCCAATACTGTTGAGAATAGCCTCTTGCTTCCTTGTCAGATAGTTTGTTATGGTGAAGTCTTCCTCCATCATACTCTCTAATAGGTCCTGCTTGGCGTCGTATGTCTGTTTAAGTTCCGTGTAAGTACTATCAAAGCGTTTAGTCCCAACCTTATTATTCGTTTCTACCTCTTTCGTTAATGGTATGGTCTTGCTGAATATCTCCGTCAATTCACTATGGAAATAGAGAGCCCCCTTCTTTATTCTCTCCTTGAAATCTTCTCTCTGAAGTTGCTCGGTAGTCATAGACTTGATAGTTTTCTCCCATTTCATCGATACTCCGATGACTCTGTTCTCTAAGTCAGACAACGCCATCTTGTGGAGTGCATTTATCTTAGTGTACTTAAAGAAGAACTCTGTAAGGACTCGGAAGAGAGCGGCCTCATATACTTTAAGGTCGTTGAAATTAAACATCTCAATGAGTAGCTGGCGATAATATTCCTCTTTGAGCGTTGGTAATACGGAGATACTCTTCTGTGCTTCTTCTGTTTGATGAGAGATGTAATCGCTCACTCTGCTATCGTTAATGATAGCCGTATTGCCGATAGGAGAGGCTAAGACTAAACCTTCTAACGACTTACAACGACTCAGTGCGACATAGACCTGTCCTGACGCAAAGGATGCCTGTGCGTCTATGATAGCATGTTCAAAGGTTAATCCCTGACTTTTATGTATGGTTATGGCCCATGCCAAGCGGAGTGGATACTGTTTGAACGTTCCTTGCACCTCAGCTTCTATCTGTTTTGTCTTTTCATTCAAGGTATATTTGGTGTTCTCCCAGGTTTCTGCTTCAACATCAAAGGACTCTTCGTCACCAGGGCAAAGAACGCTGATTTTCTCATTGTCTACGTAGGTGACGTGTCCAATGCGGCCGTTATAGTATCTTCCAATGTTATCATTACGGATAAACATTACCTGTGCCCCAACCTTTAATGTTAGGTTGAAGTCTGTTGGATAGTTGTATTCTGGGAAGTTTCCCTCGGTCTCTGCACTGAAGGTATAGGCTTTTGTCGGAAGCTTTCTTAATTGGTCTTCGTTATAGATTTCGGCCATCCTGTTGTGTGACGTCAGTCGGATATAGTAACTCCCCTGCTTCGGTTGGAAAGTGGGGTCGTAACGTTGGTTAAGACTATGGAGGTCGCTATCCGATACGTTACCCTCCCTTATATTATTAAGTAAGGTGATAAAGGTCTCGTCTTGTTGTCGATAAACATGGGTAAGTTCAATCGTAACGTAGTTAATACTACGCAAAGCTTTTGAACCGAAGAAGTAAGGAGTATCGTAGTAACGTTGTAGTAATTCTTCCTCTGTGGGTGTCACGACAGGAGTGAGTTGTTGTAGGTCGCCTATCATGAGGAGTTGCACACCCCCAAAAGGTTTGTTAGGTTCACGAAAACGGCGCAGCACAGAGTCGATGGCATCGAGTACGTCGGCCCTTACCATACTTATCTCGTCTATGATAAGTAGGTCGAGCGTACGCATAATCTTACGTTTCTCTTTGCTATAATCAAATCGATTCTTGATGTTCGCATTAGGAACAAAAGGCGAGAGGGGGAGTTGGAAGAAGGAATGGATGGTCATGCCGCCAGCATTCATTGCAGCCACACCAGTGGGGGCAACGATGACGTTTCGTTTGTTGCTGTGTTCTTTAAGTGCGCGAAGGAATGTGGTTTTGCCCGTACCAGCCTTTCCCGTTAGGAAAATACTAATTCCGGTGTGTTCTACAAAGTCCCATGCATTGCGTAATTCTTGGTTTTTCTCCATTCTCTTGTGCCTTTTTTGTTTGCGGCAGGCAAAGTTAGCTTAATTATTTGAGAAAAGCAAGTGTTGCCACTTTGATTTATGTCAATCGGCTTGATACAGCATAATAAAAGGCCAAAAAGACAAGGTTCTTCTGCGTATCTTTTGTTGGATAGTGTTTTTCTCTCTAACTTTGCACTCGTAATTAAAGGATAACATATTTATGAATTGGGGGAAAACGTTCCCCATTAAAGGTAGAAAGATTATGGTTTCATTAGTAATTTCAGCTGTTGTTGTAGCAGCATTAGTAGCAAAGGCAGTAAGTGTTAACAATCACATCGCTGCCTAATTAAAAAGGTAATTTAGAAATTTGAGAGTATTTACAAGGTCCCGACTCCGTTTATGACGTGGTCGGGATTTCTGTTTCTATTTACTTTTATGGGGTTCTTCAGATTTTTTTAGTGATATCTCAAAAGTTATATCTCTCACAGAACTCACAGATCGAACAGAAGCCTTTCTGCGAACAGGGGGAATCCACAAACGCCGACAAGCGACGACAGATATCACAGCGCATTTCTGCTAACGTTGGTTGTATCGTTCTGTGTCATCGGTTGACTTGATGTCTCTGTGCGCCTTTGTGAAATCTGTTCTTCTGTGTAGTTCTGTGAGAAAAGGAGACAAAATATTTGTCGGGAGTTTTATCTCTCATAGAACACATGGATAGAACAGTTGCTTTTCTGCGAACTGGGAGGACAAGCAGAGAAATGCTGAACCCTCGCCCGTCTCTCCGTGTGCCTTATTATATGAGAGTTTTATTTTATTATTCTATATTTAGGAAGAATCTTTTATGAGTTTGCCTTGTTGCTATTCCTTATATAAAGAAAGGTGGAGCTGACCTACCTTTTGCAATTAAAGGCAGACTTTGATAGAGCTGTAACTGTAAAGGGGATATGCTGAACATGGAACAAGAAAAGAGAATGGCTTTTATATTTTTTAGCTAATTTCTTGTTTGTTTCATATATTCTCACTACCTTTGTGCCCAGTTAAATTAAAATTAACTCGTAATAACGATGAGAGTCATAAAGAATATTAATTCAGCAAATGTTTGCACCTTATTAGGAAATAAAGGCGCAGACACGCTTTGTGCTGCATTAGATTCTTTAACGAAGAAAGATGAAAAAAATATCGCAAATTATTTGGTAGTTCCAAATAATTTTGTACTCTCTCTCATATAGGCCAGGCCTAACCTCCCCACTTTTTTCTTCTCGAATACGCGCGCGAGGCGTGCTGTGCAACCCCTGTAAACAAAGGACTTTTCAGAGTTTCCTTTGTTCGCTTTTTTGTGTTCCTATGTAAACGAAATAAGAAGAAATTAAGCACGTAATAATAACTATTTTTTAATCAATAAGACAATGGAGAAAAAGAAACAAAAGAAGAACTATTCTGCACCAAAGTGTGAAATAGTTCTGGTAAGTGAAAGCACTTATTTGATGGATACATCCTTCCCGAGCCAGCACAAGAAGGCAAATCACGGTACTGGTCCAACGGCTCAAGCGAAGTCCTTCGGCTTATGGAGTGATGAGCACTTTGAGGAGGGCAGTAGCGAAGAAGCTAACGATGACAGCTCTTCATCATGGGACGATTAATTTCTAAAGCGATTAATTAACAGAAAACGAACAAAGAAAAAAGAAGGATGAAACAGACAATGAAACATCAGTCCCTTTTATCAGGGATAAAGTCTTTGGGCATCATGCTGAGCTTAGGTTTGGCCTTGGCCTCATGTACAAAGGACGACGTGGCTCAGAACCCAGCAAAGCCAAACGAGGAAGAGAATAAGAACTTAACGACCTTCGTGGCAGGTGGCGAGAACAAGACGCGTACGTCAATGGATTACAACAGCGGTGACTTCTATTGGGAAGCAGGCGACTATATCTACGTAAAGGATGACAACGGCGATTTGAAGAAGAGTACAAACGCTCCAACCAGTAAGGTAGCATCTTTTAATTATAAAGTTCCTGGCAAGTTTGGCGCAAGTGCAAGTTATAAAGTTTATTACTTGGGTAAGAATAGTAGTGGCAACTCAGTAACTATCTCTACTAATCAAACGCAGACCGCTCCAGACAACACCGAGCACTTTGGCACAGCAGGCGACTACGGTACTGCAACTGCTACAGGAAGCGTAGGAGGAAAAGTTTTTAGTTTCCAATTGGAGCATCATCCAGCTTACTTAGTCTTCCAGCCTTACACAAGTAACACTATTCTGCAAAGCTGTAAGTTAACTAAGGTGGAGGTAACCTCCGACAATGATATAGCAGAGACTTATACAGTCAACACAAGCACGGGTGCCCTTACAGGCTCAGCAGGAAGCAAACAAATTGTTTTGACTACAAGTGGTAGTAGCAGCAATCCAAACGGCTTCCCACTAACTAACAACAGCGCCAGCGTAACAACTAACGGAGCTTACATGGTGATTAAGCCAGGTACTCATACATTAAGGGTACGTTATTGGGTAAAGTACGTGGCAGCAGGTACATGGGGAGTTATAAGAGAGGGAACTATAACTAAGATATATCCATCTACAGCATATGCTTCGAACACCTACTACGATATGACCGCACAACTTGACGTAAAGAACTACGATGGCGACCATTATTACATGTAGGATGCTCAGCAGCAATATTGGTATGGTCACGAATGGTGGTCAGCCAATAAAGACCAGCCAGTGTTGAACGATTACAGTAACGGCAACTACGCCCAGAACAGCACTGACCCACGTTACTACAACACAAGTTTCCCAGGTCGTTACATAAGCAACCCCGCTATCCACTCATGTAAAGACCTTCCCAACGTGAACGAGATGACGTGGTACGCTGCAAAGGGCGATCCTCGTTGGGATGCAGACGAATTATGGATAACTATGGGTCATTTATATCAAGGTGGTATGTGGTTTAAGAAGAAGGCCGTATTACAGGTAGAGGGGCATTACGACACCGAGAAATCTGTCGACGGCACAGATTGGCGCATAAATAATGGCGGTAACAGCTGGTCTGTATCTCAGACTCTTCCCTCCACAGCCGATGCAAACAAATACTTTTACCTGCCCGCCTTGGGTGACTACGACAATGGTCGGCAGAAATATGTTGGCTCCCACGATGCGCCTTACGGCATGTATTGGTCGTCAAGTGCTAACCCAGAGTGGAGCGGCCTCGCGTACGACCTGAGCTTCGACAGTGGCAACGTCAACGTGTACGGCGGCAACCGCCTCTGCGGGTTCAGGGTCGGCGGGTTCGAGTAGTCCTCGCGATTGCCCTTTACCGGTGTCGCCCTCTAAAAGGCGACACAAAAAAAACCGCCGAAAGGCGGTCGTCGAAAATTTTAGAAAATCAAGAATATAGATAATAATAAAATAGTCGACAAGAGAATGAAATTATCTTCGATATTGTCATTAGAAGCATCAGAAGATGTAAGGATTTATCTTCATCGTGAAGGCCTTTTCTGGAAGGCTTACGAGCGTAGTGCTTAAGAAACCCCACCCCGACCCTCCCCAAAGGGGAGGGAGTGCCTAACGGACAGGACTTCTGCTGAATGCGTATTCCGTCGCTGCGCTCACCGTATCTACGTGTTGGCGGATGCGTATTTAGCTACTCGTAGATACGTATTGCGCAGCCGTTAGATGCGTATCTAACAGCAGCGCTCACCGCATTCAGCAGCAACGCTCACCGTATCTGGCGGCACGTAGATACGCATTGCGCAGCAAGGGAATACGTATCTGGCGGGAAGAGGATGCTGAAAGGAGGAAAAAGGAGACGATGAAAGGGAGGAAACAAACCAAGAAAATAGAATGGGACAGCATGAAGAAGCGCAAAGAAAGCTGCTGAGGCGTGCTGTCCTACGCTATGATAAACAACAATAGTATTAATAATTTAAAGTCGAAAGAATCATGAAAATTCGTTTAGTACCAAAGAAAAATCCGCAGAAGCGGGAGGAAGTAAAGTTTTATGCTAACCCTGTTAACCTTGGGCATAAGTCGCTCGACGACATTGCACGTGACATTGCGGGGCGTTCGTCCTTGACACGTGGTGATGTGTCGAACGTGTTGTATAACTTTATCGATTGTCTGCCCCATTATCTCCGTGATGGTTTCAGCATTCAGTTGGGCGAGTTTGGCTCGATGCGTGTCACACTGTCGAGCAAAGGAGCTGAAACAGAAAAAACTTTTAAGACTGAGACGATTAAGCCTCGTGTGGTCTTCACGCCTGGAACAGAATTGAAACGTGAGCTTTCCGTAAACTCTTACGAATCGGTGAGAAAGACAGAAGAGGCAGGGAAAGACAAGAAGAAAAAGGAAAAGAAAGAAGAGGAGAATGGACCTGTACCAGACACCGTTTAACCCTCACTAAATGCGAAAGCTTTTGGTGTGCCTGTTTTAAAGCTAAATCGGTCATTAGACCAAAATATGTTTAGCCTCTAATAACCGATTTGGGCTAAAAGAATAGATTTGAAGACAAACTCGGTTTTGAAAGATTCTGAATTATTTTTTTTTCATGTTTTTAGAGATATGCCCTTGATGTGATATCAATAGCAATACTTTTTAATTTATTAATTTAATTTTCGTTTTCTTGCCCCTGTCACCACTCTTGGTGTTAAGGGGCAAGTTTTTTGGATCTTCAGCAATTTGGAGTGATACCTTTTGAGATTAGAACTTTGAAGAAACCTCACACAGGGAGGGAGAGAACACGGAGATGAAAGCAGACAATATCACGGAGGTGCCAAAAGCACAAAGAGCGATAGAGGTGTTGTGTACGTGTTGCTGATAGCTTTGGTAAAAACGTTTTAAGAAATCTTGCAAACCACTGCTTTGTAATGAAGTAGACAAAAACATTAATAAAACTCGCAAATATCCTCTGTTCCTCCACGCACCAACGGTGCCTCTGTGCCTAACGATTTCTGCTTTATAAAACCTCTGTGCTCTCCTTTGCTCTGTGTGACCTTTCTCCAAAGTTCTAATCTCAAAAGGTATCACTCCATATTTCGGAAGAACCAAATATAACTCTTTGCATTGATTTTTGCAAGAAAGTAAATGAAAAAGCAGCAAATGATTGCTCACTTGCTGCTCTATAGTAATAAGGTTTTCTGTATAAGCCATCGAAGTTTTCCTTGTAAGTTTCTGTTCTTATTCTTATTTCTTTGTCAGATGAACATACAACAAGTAAAAATATATGGTGTGGCTTAGGAAAACCGATGTGCTCATTATTTAATGATTATCTTTTTACCATTGACAATATAAACACCCTTAGGCAAAGCATTAATTTCGTCAGTGCTTGCTTTACTTAGCCGTTTTGTTCCATCTATTGTATAGACATCAGCAAGTCCTGCTTTATTATAAACAGTGTTTGTAATGCCAGTAGTACCCTCGATGAAGAAGAATTCTTTCCATTGAGGTGCTTGTTTATAAGCATTAATATTGGCTTTAGGTACGAATAGTTTACAATTCCACTTGTTAATATCATCAAGAGCATTTATGTCACAGGTTGGTGGTACGACTGCCTCACTTGAGATCTGTGTAATATTGATACAATCAGAGAATGCTTCTTGTCCTATGCTCTGTAATCCACTTCCAAAGGTAAAATTCTTCAGACTACTACAACCAGAGAACGCCCATTTGCCAATGCTTGTAACATTGTCCCCAATAGACACGTTCTGTAGGTTAGTACAACCATAGAACTCATTATCATAGATGGTGGTTTCTGCATCTGATATTTTCACTGTCCGTAAGCTGGCGTTACGATAGAAAGGAGAGTATCCACCATTACGGGATGTGTTGTAAACAATCTTTCCACCAATATAAACAGAATCTAATTTGCAATCTTCGAAGAGTGGAGGATTAGAGGGTGTGACTAGATGTAGAAGTTTATTTGAGCCTAATGTTAAAGTTGTATTTCTATCCTCTATAATAAGTGTAGAAAGATTAGTGCAACTGTGGAAAGCCCCGTCGCCAATACTCATAACACTATTGGGAATGGTTACAGAAGTTAGAGAACTACAATCGCTGAAAGCTTCGTTGCCAATTGACGTAACTCTATTGCCAATGGTAACAGAAGTTAGAGAATCACAATCTTTGAATGCTAACTCTCCAATTGTCGTAACACTATTGGGAATGGTTACAGATGTTAGTGAGCTGCAACTATAGAAAGCATATTTTCCGATTGTCGTAACACTATTGGGAATGGTTATAGACGTTAGTTTGCTGCATTCAACAAAAGCATACTGTCCAATTGTCGTAACACCATCATCTATTATAATTCGTGTAACACCAGAGAAATACCATGGACTGTCATCAATATGTTTATAATCATACATTTCCCCTGTTCCTAAAATGGTCAAAACTCCATCATCATTAAGGTGCCATTTTAGGTTAGGTCCACAAGTACCAGAGCTTTCTGCTTTAGCTGATAAGCCCATGAGTAGGGCTATTAACAAGATGTAAATTTGTTTCATGTTTGACTTATTTTATGTTTATAGGGTAATCTGGAGACATAAGGCTGCCGTCGACCTCAGAAATATCTTCGACATTACACCTGACAAATACTATATAAAGAGTATTAGCTTTAGTATTGCCCCCTCCACCATTGTTTATGTTAGCAAGTTTCGATTTGAGACGAGATGTCCGAAAGTAAGAAATCAATTCTTTCTCAGCTTTATTTATTATTTTCGAAGTTCCTTTAGCGATTATGCTGAAATTAGTGTAACCATTATTTATGTGTTCACATTCTTGATCATTTACATTATCGGTTTTACCTATATAAAAGTTCTTGATTGTGTCATCAGCGCAAACACTCTCTATGTCTTTGATGATGGATTTAATTTGTTCTTTCATTTTACTAAAGATATTGAGTTTATTTCTACGACAGGTTCTCCAGTCTCGCTTGTAGTTATCTTAGCTGCACCTTTGATTGACCTAATATTAAATAGTATGTCTTTATTCCCAATTTCTGACTTAATTTCTGCTGTACCTTGAAAGTTGTAAACCTTTGGTCCTATGAATTCCTCTTGGATTGTTTGTGCATGTGGAGTAATGATACAATAATCTTTGTCATAGGTTGTAATGTGATAGTTTCGCAGTGTACGAGTAATTGCAGTCTCAACACCTTGTTTATTCATTGATAATTTAGGGATACTCATAAACAACTTTTTTACTGCTCACTGTTTCCCAGAAGTAAGCGGTTAATACTTGGGTAAATGAAAAAGCGTGGGAACTATTGAATGTTGTCTTATCTGAGGTTCTGCAATACCTACTACCAAACAACAAACAATAGCCCACGCATAGAGGTATATTATTCCCTTTGGTAAGGGTACAATAATCCCAAGCGTGAGCGTACTGCCTATTGTCTCTGGTAGTTGAAATTTTGCAGATTTCAGATAAAAGACAATATATCAAACGCTCTTTTCTAAACTTGAACTCTTTATAACACACATCTGCACACAGACGTACTGGAAGTTCACTGCAAAGATAGATAAATTTTCTTATTAAATGTTTCTTTCTTGCAAAAAGTTTGTATAACAGAGTGATTTTTCTATTTTAGGGGTGTTTTGTTTGTTATTCAGTCTGTGATGACATTTTTAGTATGGGGTGTATAAAAGAATTATTCTCTGAAAAATGTTATTGCTTAGAATGTAAGACAGTCGTAGGTTTCCAAGATTTCTTCCTTACGTAATCCAAGATAGCGTTTAGTAATAGCTACAGATGAATGGTTGAAAAGCTCCATTAGCTTGATCAGTGCCAGTTCTGCATTGTCACTATTTATGTTATAAACTTGTCTTCCAAATGTCTTTCTCAAATTATGGCAGCTGAAATGTTTTATTTTCAGTCTGTACCTCTGTTTGAGTTCTTTGAGTATTACGTTGATACGTTGCACGGTGAAAACTGTACCTTTCTGACTAACAAGGACAGG
>ERZ1699244.770-NODE-770-length-11815-cov-3.401437_pt1 | contig 11815 bp, 6 predicted proteins | sample MGYA00581534_ERZ1699244 | MGnify/ENA primary metagenome ERZ1699244 (study PRJEB42319, sample SAMD00040331) | human oral metagenome | material: saliva | host: Homo sapiens | study: EMG produced TPA metagenomics assembly of PRJDB4115 data set (Metgenomic analysis of...
CCACAGGTGTGGAGGGCGCCGGAGGGCCTGGCTGCGGCGCCCGTGGGCGGCAGCAGGGCCTGGCCAGGCAACACACAGACACCCCCGACCGATTGGAGGCCGCCGCGAGGCCTGCGGGGCCTGGCCGGGCTTCGAGACGACGCACCGAGCGAAGCTCGCAGCGCGGACGGCGAGCGGGCGGGCAGGCCGCGCGGCGGCCGGAGATCTGTCGGGGCACAGCAACGCCGGAGATCTGGCGGGTCCACAAGCGGCACCCCAACAACGGGCAGTCCCCCGTGCGACTGCTGCACAATAGTCCCCATGGATCTTCGCCCCGTCGCCCTCGGCGCATCTGTGACGACGTACGACCCGTCGCGTCCCACGCCCGCAGCTATCGTCTCGGGCGAGGTGGCCGCGCACGATGCGCCGCACCCGCTGTCGGTCTTCGACATGTTCCGCATTGGTATCGGGCCGTCCTCGTCGCACACGGTGGGTCCGATGCGCGCGGGCCTGGCGTTTACGACTGAGCTGACGACGCTGAAGCCGCCGTCGCACATCACGATTGACCTGTTCGGGTCGCTGGGTGCGACGGGCCGCGGTCACTCGACGGACCGCGCGGTCCTCCTCGGCCTGGCGGGTTACGACCCGGAGACGGTGGACATCGAGACGGTGGAGTCCATCTTGCCGTCCCTGGCCTCGTCGGGGACACTGACACTGCCCAGCGGCACGCAGGTCCCCCTCAACATCGCCGAGGACGTGCGTTTCGTGCCGCGCACGGTCCTGCCCTATCACGTGAACGCGCTGACGATCACCGCCTCCGACGAGGACGGCGCCACCATCCTGGAGCGCACCTATTATTCGGTGGGCGGCGGCTTCGTCATGATTCAGACGAATGACGACCCGCAGAACCCGGAGGTTTCTTCGCTCGCGACGAGCCAGGCGGGCGTCGGCATCGACGTTCCCGCGCCGCACCCGTTCTCGTCGGGAGCACAGCTGCTCGCCGCGTGCGACGCGTCCGGCCTGAGCATCGCGGAGCTCGTGCGCAGGAACGAGGAGGCGGTGCGCCCCCGCGAGACCGTCAACGCCTACCTGGATCGCATCGCCGACACGATGTTCGACTGCGTGGACGCGGGCACCTCGGCGGCGGGCATCCTGCCGGGCGGCCTGGACGTGCCGCGCCGCGCCCGCGCGCTCGCCGGCCAGCTCGCGGAGCGCCTGACGGGCATCCCCTCTTCTTCGACGGACGAGGCCGGGGCCTCCTCGGGCGGATCTCCCGCGGACGGTGTGCGCTCCCCCGGTGCGCGTGCCTGGGTGTCGACCGTGGCCGACCCGATGCGGGCGATGGACTGGGTGAACCTCTTCGCCCTGGCCGTCAACGAGGAGAACGCGGCGGGCCACCGCGTCGTCACCGCACCGACGAACGGCGCGGCCGGCGTCATCCCCGCGGTCCTGGGCTACCTGGTGACGCACTGCCCGGAGACGGGTTCGACGCCCGGCGTGGCGGCGGGCCCCGCGACGGAGGACGGCGCGGTCACCCCGCTGGCGCACATCCGCATGACGACGAGCGATTCCTCGGAGACTTCTTCGGATGATCCCGCGTCGCCCGAGGCCTGCACGGCTCGCCGCCGCGCCCTCGTGCACGACTTCCTGCTGGCGGCGACGGCGATCGGCGCCCTTATTAAGACGAACGCATCCATCGCGGGCGCGGAGGTCGGCTGCCAGGGCGAGGTCGGGTCGGCCTCGGCGATGGCGGCCGCCGGCCTGGCACAGGCCCTCGGCGGCACCCCGCAGCAGGTCGAAAACGCGGCGGAGATCGCGATGGAGCACTCGCTGGGGCTCACGTGCGACCCGGTGGCGGGCCTCGTGCAGGTGCCGTGCATCGAGCGCAACGCGATCGCGGCCGTCAAGGCGATCAACGCGGCGCGCATGGCCCTGTGGGGCGACGGCCGCCACACGGTGAGCCTGGACGTGGTCATCGAGACGATGCGCCAGACCGGCAACGACATGCTCTCGAAGTACAAGGAGACCTCGGAGGGCGGCCTGGCCGTCAACGTCGTCGAGTGCTAGCCGACCGACCAGGCTCGAGGGTCACAAGCACTACTGACAAGCCTCCAACACTCCCCCGATGGGATGCTGAGCACTCCACATGTCAAACATGTAACACATCCCACAAACGCATAGAAATAGCCCGATAATACTGGTTTTACTGCGACTCCTGACTATCCGATTACTCCAAAAACCACCCTGCTGTGACAAATGTTTGCAGGTGCCCACCGGCACAGATAGCATTGTCATCAGTTAGTTTGGCGATAACCAGCGGGCACAATGACCCGCCGCGACGGAGTAGGCATGGAACTGACAGATACACACGACCGAAACGCCTCGCGGGGCACCACCCCCACGGCGGGCACCCCGGCAGGGAACGATGCCGGTACCCACGTACACCACCGCGCGCCGCGATTCCTGCGCGTCATGGCCGGAACGTGCGCGGCGGTGATGGCGGTGGGAGGCCTCGCGGTCACGACCCCCACCGCGCAGCCCGCACAGGCAGCCCAGGAACCCGAGGGTGCAGCGACCTTCACGATCACGAACGTGGCCTCGATTTTCACGGATTCGGTCGTCAATAATTCTCCGACGGAGCGCACGTACCCGTTCATTGACCCCAGTGACGAGCCGGGCGTGTGGGACTACAACTTCCGCCGCCTGGTCTACTACGGCACGGTCGAAGACACACGCAACCAGGTGGACCGATACGCCTACATGGAGACGAACCGCCCAAACATGTGGTCGCGCGACGGCTGGGTGAAACCCCTGGACCAGTGGGGGCCGTGGCCAGGCGGCTCGCTGCAGGACGGGACGGGCTGGAAGCGGGCCCAGTGGCTGGAATCCTCCCTGGCGTCTCAGGGGTACTGGAGCTACACCACGCGCTCGCTGCCGTGGGGTGAAAACCCGGAGGAGAACGGCATCATTTTCTACAACAACGAGACGACAGTCCAGGGCAAGATCGCGCCGTGGAAGCAGACGGCGATGGGCTTCCAGCCGGCCTCGCCGGGCACGGTCGCGGCCGGACAGCCATTCCTGCTGGGCACGCTGCGCAACAACAACCTGCCGATTTTCAACAACTTGGAACGAGGCACGGGCAGGAACCAGAAAACGCTGACCGATATTGGCCAGCAGCGGTATTTCCACGGGGACCTGAACCTGCGCATCCAGGGCGACGGTTTCGCCATGCAGGGGGCGATCCCGTGGGACATCGAGGAGTCCCAGGACGACACGGAGACGACGGTCGTGCCGCGCGCGGGCGGTGCCTACACCATCGTCGCCAACAGCGTGTGCGACACGAACCCTGACGGATCGGTGGCCGCGAACGGTAGCCGCCGCAAGATCAGGGGCAAGTTCACGGGTCCGGCACGCCTCTACAACCCGGAGGGCCGCAATACCGACCAGTGGCTGACAGGTAAGACCGTGTGCGCCCAGCACGTCGGCGCTGGCAACGGCACGCACGACCTGTACAACAAGGGACAGAAGGGCCACATCAACCAGACCGCGGGCTGGGCGAAAGCGCAGCGCGCGGAGAACGACTGGCCGGACGCCGTCGATATCTCCCTGCGCACCCCGGCCTCAAACGACACGGTCTCCATCTCCACCTCCACACTGCCCGACACGGTGTGGGAGAAGGACGGGATCCGCTACCGCATGACGATCTGGGGCTTCACGGACAACGGCCGCAGCGCCTCGTGCCCGGCCGCTCCCCCGGAGGGCGCGCAGCCCGTCACGTCCATGAGCACACCGGAACTCAACATGAGCTTCGCGTGCCTGTACGCCTCGATCACGCAAGAGCGCTACGTGCGCATCCACAAGGTCATCACCACGGACGGCGGCCGCACGTACGCGACCCAGCCGTCGGCGACCTTCACCTCCACGGCGACCCGGGACGCGGTTGACGCGCCGGCCGGTGCCACGGCCTCGTCGACGACACCGGACGGCACGGCGGTGTCCGGCTGGGTCCAGGACGGCTCCTTCAACCAGACCATCACCCCCACCGGGGTCGGCGCAGACAAGAAGGGGTCCATGGCCTCGTACCAGGCGTTCCTGGTGGGGCACTCGGACTTCACGATCACGGAAAGCGGCGTGACCAGCCCGGACGCGCCGGACGACGAGTGGACGCTTGAGTCGATCTCGTGCGTGAATGGCGCGGGCGAGGACGTGGCAGCGACCGTGGACACCGACACGAAGAGCGTGAATTTCGCGCGCGTCGGGGCGGTGGCGAGCGCGGCCGCGCAGACGATTGACTGCACGTTCACGAACCACGCGAAGAGCGCGGACGTGAGCGTCAAACAGGAACTCGTGGCGAACGGAGGCGAGAACGGGTCCGTGACCTTCGACGTGGATTACAAGGTGACGGCCACGAACAGCGGATCGCTGGACTCGGACACGGGGGCCTTGCAGGTCGCGCCGGGCTTCCCCTCGGGTCTGACCATCAACTCGGTGCGCGTGGCCGCCACACAGGACGGCCTGGACGCCGCGACCGAGCTGAGCGGCGCGGGCGGGCGTTACCAGATTACCGGCGGCGACCCGCTGCCCGCGAACTCGTCGCGCGAGTACTGGGTGCGCATAAACGTGACGCGCTCGGAGGCACCGACCGTCGACGAGTCGCGCTTCTCGTGCCGCTACCTGGGGGCTCCACGCTCGGGGTACGGCCTCTACAGCGAGGTGATCGCCGCGTCGGATCGCGATTCGGACGGCTCAGATAACAACAAGGTGTGCGGCCCGGTCCGCGTGCGCACGGTCATCATCGCGAAGGCCGGCCGCCAGTTCACGAACCTCCAGTGGCCCGAGATCGCCAACGAGTACATGGACGCGCAGGGCTACTCCTACTACCCGCTCGCCGGGTCCGAGTTCGCAATCTACGACGTGGACCCACGCGTCAACGGGTCGGCCACCCCGGTCCTGACGCTGAATGCGTCGAACACCGGCGACTTCCCGTACTACTGGAAGGTGACGACGCTGGCGACGGATAAGAAGTACTGGCTGGTCGAGACGAAGGCCCCCGACGGCCACCTGCTCCTGCCCCAGCCAATCGGCTTCACGCTGAGCGCGCAGTTGGCCGACGGAACAGGCACGAACGTCATGCCCGACACCGAGATCTTCGACCAGAACAAGTGGACGAAGGCCTCCGTCCAGGTCTACAACTCCGGCTACAACGACCTGACGTTGGACGTGCAGGGCATGATCATCGACGGCAAGTTCACGGCCACGATCATGGTCGCCGACAGGGAGGCCCCGACCCTGCCTTATTCGGGTGGGCCGGGACTGTACCCGTACCTGGCTGCCTCGGCGGCCCTGATCGCCTCCGCGCTGGCGACCCGCGCGGCCCGCAGGAGGATCACACGCTGACGCGAAGCGCACGCTGACGCGGGCGGGGCGCTGTGGATCATACCCACAGCGCCCCACCCGTCATTCAACCGGCACTCACTCGGTCGCCAGTGCCTCGGAGGGACTAACCTTCGCGGCCCGACGTCCCGGCAGCCACGAGGCGACCAGAGCGGAGACAATCGCTACGGCGCACACGCCGACCAGCTGCAGCCACGGCACGCTCAGCACGGCAGTGGCCCCCTCGATGGGCAGGCTCATGACGCCGACCCACCCGAAGGCGACGCCCATGCCGACGCCGATCAGCGCGCCGGTCAGTGACAGGAACAGCGCCTCGAGGGCGAGGAGGCTCTTCATCTGGCGTCGCGTCAGGCCGAGGGCCCGCAGCAGGCCGTTCTCGCGGGTGCGTTCGGCGACCGACAGGGACAGCGTGTTGGCCACGCCCACCAGGGACACGAGGACGGACACGCCGAGCAGTCCGACGAGGACGAGCATCAGCTTGTCGATGATCTTCGTGTACATCTGGCGCTCCAGGGCGGAGCCGTTGATGCTGAGCTGCGAGTCCTTGAGCAGCGCGCTCTGGACAGCCTCGACGTCGGCCTCATCGGCCAGCTTAATAATGAGCGCCTGCCGCGCGGGTGAAGTCACGATGGACCGCAGGGTCTTCTCGGAGACCCGGGTATCCCCGGCGCTGAGGTCCTTGTCGTACGCGGCGCTCAGGTCCGTGCATGTGTCAGCACACAGGCGCAGCATCTGCCCGGCCAGGGCCTTGTCGCCGACGCGCACCTCATCATCGCCCATCTGAGTGACGGTCGAGTGAGTGACGCCCGTGTAGTCGGGTTCACCGGTGATCATGACGGGCAACGTCATGCCAGGGTCCACCGCGCCGCTACCCTCTGCGGGTTCGAAGGCGGAGGCGCTCGGCGTCAGGGTCAGGACGCCGGGGGCGGCGTACTGGGCGACGGTGGCGGCGACGCCGTCGGTGGCCGCGATGGCGGCCTGCTGATCGTCGGTGAGTTCCCCGGTCGTGGACACAGCAATGAGATCGAAGGGACGGGCGTCATTCACGGCATTCGTCAGGGTAGTGCGCACGGAGGCCGCACCCACCATGATGGTGACGACGAGGGTCACACCGATGAGGATCGCCGAGCCAGTCGCGGAGGTGCGACCGGGGTTGCGCATCGTGTTCTCACGGGCCATGGCGGACAGCATGCCAGGGAAGACCACGCCGAACGCCCGAGTAAGAGCGGGCAGCAGGACGGAGACCGCAACCACCGCACCGAGAAGGGCCACGAGCGCTCCGCCGAAGGACAGCATGAACTTCTGGCTGGCACTATCCAAGCGCCACGCGTACGCAACGAGCGCGCTACCCGACGCAGCGACAAGGACTCCGAGGATGAAGCGCAGGGTGTGCTTCTTCCGGGACCCAGCCCCGGCCTCGTTCACGGGCGCGAGGGCCGCGATGGGGGCGACGCGGGAGGCCGCGCGCGCCGGGAAGACACCAACCAGAGTCGTGAACAGGGTCGCACCCAGCCACGTGAGGGCAAGCTGCCAGACGGAGACCCCGACCAAGACCTCGGAGAGGCTAGTGCCCAGGCCGCTTTCCACCACCGCGAGCGCGCCAATCAGCCAGCCGACCACGACGCCAATCGCCGACGAGATCGCTCCGATCGCGAAGGCCTCGCGGGTCACGAGCGAGCGGACCTGACGCCTGGTCGCCCCAAGCGTGCGCAGCAGCGCCAGCTCGCGGGTGCGCTGCGTGAGCACGACGCGGAAGGTCGAGGAGACGACGATAGAGGCCACGAGCGCCGCGATCGCCGGGAAGATCAGCATGATCCCCGTCGTCACCGATGCCCCCAGGCGCGCCTGATCCAGGTCCTTCGTGATCGCCGCGCGCACGCTGGTCACGCTCACGCCCGAAATGTCGCTGAGCGCGGAGTTCGCCTTCGCCACCCACTCGTCCTGGGTGGCCTCCGGAGGGTTTTCGTTGCTGTCCGCATCCGCTCCACTGGTCGCGACAATGAACTGCCCAGACGCGGTGCTCCCAAAGATCGCGGAGAAACCGCCGTCGGTCACGTAGCTGGCGGGAATGCCCATGCTGATCGTGTTCGAGCGCGTGGTGCCGACAATGGTGAGGGTGCGGTAATCGCCCTCGGTGAATCCAGAGCGCACTTTCAGAGTGTCGCCGACCTTCAGCGAGAGGGACGAGGCCGTGGACTCGGGGATGATGATCTGGTCGTCGGCGGTCGGGGCCGTTCCGGCGCTCAGAACCGGCTCGGCGAAGGGTTTGGGGGCGAGCGGCGAGACGTAGAGGCCCCCGCGCGTCGTGTCGGTCTGAGCGACGACGGGCCACTGGGCCATGTGCTTGATGGCAGTGACGCCGTTGGTGTCCTTCAGCGCTTTTTCGGCGCTCTCGATGGCACCCTCAGGCGCATCGTTGTCTTGGGAGACGACGATCGTGCCGCCTTGATACTGGCTGTAGACGCCGGAGGTCAGGCTCGACGTCATCGCCGCCATGACGATAAGGGTGATGACGATGAAGGCTGTGGAAATAGCGACGGCCAGGCCCGTCGAGATGTAACGGCGGCCGTGGGAGCGCAGGTTGGCGCTCAGAAGTGAGTTTGTTGCAGACATGAGGTGAGCCTTGGGAACAGTGTGGGGACGCGTTCAGCGCAGCGCCGCGGTCAGAGTATCGGCGGTGACGTCGCGCAGGTCGGAGACGATGCGGCCGTCGCGGCACACGAGGACGCGGTCCGCGTAGGCGGCGGTGCCAGTGTCGTGGGTGACCATGATGACGCTCTGGCCGAGTTCGTCGACGGCGCGGCGCAGCAGGTCCATGACCTCTGTGGTGGAGTGCGAGTCGAGGTTGCCGGTGGGTTCGTCCGCGACGATGACGGCGGGTCGGCTCATGAGGGCTCGGGCGACGGCGACGCGCTGCTGCTGGCCGCCGGACATTTCAGAGGGGCGGTGATTCAGACGGTCTGCGATGCCCAGGGAGTTGACGATCAGGTCGAACCAGTCCTTGTCGGGGGTCTTTCCTGCGAGGCGCATGGGCAGGAGGATGTTGGATCGGGCATCCAGTGTCGGCACCAGGTTGAAGGACTGGAACACGAAACCGATGCGGTCGCGGCGCAGCTTGGTCAGCGCGGTGTCTTTCAGGGCGGTGATGTCGGTGTCTTCGACGAAGACGTGCCCGGAGGTGGGGGCGTCGAGGCCAGCGAGGATGTGCATCATCGTGGACTTGCCAGAGCCGGAGGGACCCATGATGGCGGTGAATTCGCCGGCACCGAAGCCGACGCTCACGTCGTCGAGGGCGCGCACCTGGGCGTCGCCGCTTCCGTAAATCTTGGAGACGCCCTGGAGTCGGACGATGGACGAGGCCGGGGCCTCTTGGGTGGCCGCGGGGGCCTGCGCGATTGTCGTGTTCGTGTTCATGTATACATACTGCATGGTCAGCTTATGTCTTCGCTACGGAGGATTCCCCTGATTGATCCCCGAGACCACCCGGGGTATCTTCGGGGCATTCCGGGAGCCGGGGCCGACGTGTCCTCCAGGCACGGTGTGAGTCCCACGTTATTCGAGCGCCGTTCAGCGCGACGGAACGAGACTCAGGATCGGTCTACACATACGACACTCCCCCAGAAAAGTCGCGCGTAACTTCCCGTGGCCAGTTTTCATCAACCTCCACAAACGTTGTCATTCCAACGATTCCACCTCAATATTCAAAAGGTTTACGTGAGAATTACATGCGGCATTTGTGGGAAACCATGTCGGGGTCAGGGGACTCAGGGACAGGGACGAAACCAACGCCCTGTCACATCCACACCCACCCCACGACCAGCCACACCCCTCACGCCCAACAGGCACCCCGGCCTCGTCCCCGTCTGTTCTGCCCACATTCACCAATCTGCACGCAACCCACGGGTACACCAAGCTGCCCGGCCCCCACCAGACGCCTCAGCCTCGTCCCCCATCCGATCTACCCAAATCGCCAAAACCCACCGAGGCACATACCAGCCAAACGAACCCAACCGGCCCAGCCACATCCACCCCTACCCCCACGGGCACACCAAGCTGCACGGCCCCCACCAGAGGCCCCGACCTCGCATCCGCACCACTCATGCGCTCAAAACGCAGACCACCTCGCCCAAAACACCCCACATTCGCTCAATTTCACCGAAGTGGTCTGCACTTTGGGCGCACACCGTACAATTGGAAGTACGTCGAAGGAGACACAATGGATGCGCATACGATCTACACCATTGCAGCGCACGCACACTCCACCACAGGTGCGAACAACACTGAGCGCCGTCGACTCGCTCGGCGTGCTCAGCTGGGCGAGCTGGTGAGGATCGCTCCCGGCTACTACCTCGACACCGAAGCTATCACCGCGCATTCCGAGCCACCCGTCATCGTCGCACTTGCACGGCTGCTCGCCCTGCAGCACAAGCATCCCCACCTCATCGTGTCCGGCCCGACCGCCGCATGGCTCAGGGACCTGCCACTTCTGCACCAGCACCCACTCCACGTCACCACGGTTTCCGACCAGCACCCGCGCCCAATCCCACTTCCGGAGATTCACTCGGGTCCACTCCATATCCCGGCGGTCACGGTGCGCCCACACCGGCCGCGAGGAGGACGATCACCGGCGATGAATCGCTACGACGGGGACATCATGGGCGCGACGCTCGAGGATACGATCATTGACTGCGCGCTAGCACTCGACCGGGAGGAGGCATTTGTCGTCGCATGCGCGGGCTTGCACGAACTGGCGCGATACAGGCGCTTCTACCGGGACGATTCTCGGCAACGCGAGGAGCACAACCGCATGCGCCTGCTGCACATGATCGCGCCCTCAGGTCAGGGGACGAAGCATGTGACTTCCGCGCGCTGGGTGCTCACTCACGCGGACGCGGGGTGCGACAGTGCTGGGGAATCGCGTCTGCTCTACCTGCTGGTGCAAAGCGGCCTGCAGGGTTTGGAAACTCAATACCCAGTGTTGGCCTCGAACAAGTGGTACTTCATCGACGTAGCCATTCCGGAGCACCGGATCGGCATCGAATTTGACGGTCGAGGCAAGTACGGCTCCGACATTGACTCCGTCCACCGCTCCATCGAGGCCGAGGAGCGCCGTCAGCGACTGCTCGAAGCGCAGGGCTGGCGGATCCGCCGTTTCCGATGGGAGGCACTGGCCCACCCCGAGGAAGTCGTCGCGCAGATCCGGGCGCTGCTCGAACACAGCTAGTTCGAGTCGCGCAAGGCTACGTCTCATACTGGCTTCGGGGCTTTGGGGCTTCGGGCGAGGTTACCGAACGTAACCGGGGACGGGATCCGACCCACATCTGTACATCGTCCGTTCTCCCCCGACTTGAAGGTCCCCACAGGTGTCCACCGTTGCCCCGTTCGTCGCAGTCTCAACCACAGTGCGCCCAAATCGCAGACCACCTCGCCCAAAACACCCCAAATTCACTCAATTTCACCGAAGTGGTCTGCACTTTGGGCGCATCCATCCCCAACACCGCCAATATGGAGACAGCAGCAAGGCCTACGGGGATTGCCACAGTGTCCGTGGGCGACGGAGCCTGGCCAGACATCGGAAACGACGCACCGAACCACACGTCAACAACCTGCTCCACCGGCATGGAGGACACCGAAGGACCCGGATGGCCTGGCTACGGTGCCGGTGGGCGGTGGCAGGGCCTGGCCGGGCTTCGAGACGACGCGCCGAGCGACGCTCGCAGCGCGGACGGCTCGCGGGCGGGCCGCCGCCCACGGGCACAGGCACACCAAGCAGCCCGGCTCAGCAAGCGGGCGGGCCGATCCGCATCAATCACCACGACCCCACAGGTGTGGAGGGCACCGGAGGGCACGGGCGGGCTTCGAGGCTCGGCACCGAGCGAAGCGAGGTCGCCTAGCCTCGCGGGCGGCCGGTCCCTCCGGTGCTCGGAACACCCGTGGGGCCTGAAGCGACTACGACTCGGAAACCTCAGTGCTCGCTTCGCCCGCAACGCCCTCGCCGCGCGCTTCGCGCAGGGCCAGGCCGCGGTAGCGGTTGATGACCGCACCCACGTCGATGAGGCGCGGGCGCGCCAGGAACGCCGGGTAGGAGCGGGCGCCGAACTTGCAGACGGCGTCCAGGCCCTCGGAGGCGAGGCGTCGGCCGAGCTTGGCCATGAGGTCGGGCATCGACTGTTTGCCGGCCATTTCTTCGAGGACGCCGCGCACGCACCAGGCGATGGCCTCGGCCTGCCCGGGGTCGACGACGGCGGCGACGTCGGAGATGTCGATGGTTGATCGGTCGATGGTCAGCACGGACGTGCCCGAGGCCTTGGTGCGCGGGCGGTCCACGCGGGCTTTCGCGGCGGGCACGCGGGGTGCTGCCTCCCAGCTGGTGGGGGCGTCGGTGCGGGGACGTGGCAGGTTGGCGACGACCGTGCGTGCGCGGGAGGTGACGTCGAGGCAG
>ERZ1699244.772-NODE-772-length-11801-cov-3.285335_pt1 | contig 11801 bp, 8 predicted proteins | sample MGYA00581534_ERZ1699244 | MGnify/ENA primary metagenome ERZ1699244 (study PRJEB42319, sample SAMD00040331) | human oral metagenome | material: saliva | host: Homo sapiens | study: EMG produced TPA metagenomics assembly of PRJDB4115 data set (Metgenomic analysis of...
TAAACTTCGGACTCTTCTTCTTTGGTTTCTTAATTGAATAGCTAACTCTTTACTGTCATCTTTAATTAAAAAAGGTTCTAAGGCTGTCTTTAAAGCATGAATTGTAATGATGTAAGCGGGAACAGCTTCATACGGACTTTGCCAGATTTCAGGTACAGTATGAGATTTTAAAAAATCTAGTGCTTTTAAATATCGTGCTAAAGTTCCATTTTTATCATCAATTTCATCACTACCTTTGTTATCGATAAGAGAGATTAGATTCTTCGTTTCTGTAATTAACTCAGCTTTTGTTATTCCGGGGAGTGCCCAGTGGTCGTGAGCGTAATTAAAAGCCTCATCACTAGAAACAGAAGATTCTAATTCTTTAATGATGTTATTTAATTCATTTTTAATATCTAACAAAGTTTGGTTCATAACGTTTCCTTAAGGTTATAGATAATATTGCGGAACATATTATTCCCGCCCTCAGCAATCAACTTCTAGGGAAGTTAAATAAAAAATCTAAACTTAAAATATCAAGCCCTCCTCTTTTATAAAATTAGTATCCTCCCAACTCAGCCCCGCCACGTCATCATACAAATCCAGCCCAATCAGCATATAAAACTGTTTGCCGAAGTTTTTCTCGTTAATCGGTTCGATACGCCCTGCTTTATACAAGGCGGCGAGGGCTTTTTCGGGGATTTGGACGGTATAGGGTTGCAGTTTGCGTAGCAGCCCGCCGATGTGGTCGGCGTGGTGCAGGCTGCTAATGAGGTTTTCGGCATCGACATCGAACGGAATAATCAGCGGCTGCATGTGGCTTTCGATCATGCGGAATTTGTCGGCGATGGTTTGGAATGGGAAATCGAGGCTTTGCCCTGTATCGTTGTGCATTTTCAGAATTTTTTTATTGTCCAGTTCGCTGCCTTTTAATTGATAAAGCTCGGCGAAATAGGCGGCGACGGCTCGGGTGGATAAGAGGTCGTCTGAAAAGCTGTCGGCGGTCAGGCGCATAACGACGGCTTGGGTAGCAAGTTCGGGCGGGGCTTTCCATTGTTCTTCGGGCGCGAATATCCATACAAAGCTGTTTTCAGACGGCCTTTTGCCTTCGCGGTTGCAGCGTCCTGCGGCTTGGGCAACGCTGTCTAGGCCTGCTTCGGCGCGCATCACCAACGGAAAATCCACATCCACACCGGCTTCGATTAAGGAGGTGGCGATAACACGGCAGGGTTCGCCGTTTTTCAGACGGCCTCGAATCTCATCGAGTTTTTGGCTACGGTGTTTGGCACACATTAAGGTGGTCAGGTGGAATGTGCCGTCAAGGTGTTTGGCTTGGTCGTACAGGCTGCGGGCGTGGCGGCGGTTATTGACGATGACGAGCATTTGCGGGTGTTCGCCAAGTTTGGCGAGCAGGTCGGCGTCGGTTTGTGTGCCGATGTGTTGCACGGTGGTGCGGCGCAGTTTGTCGAAAAGTGCGGTCGGTTTTGGGGCTATTTCGCGCACGTTTTCAAAGCCGCGATAGAAGCCGTTTTCGGCTTGCACGGCTGGCTGGGTGGCGGTGCACATGACGATGCTGCAACGGTAGTTTTGCGCCAATTCTTTGATGGCTTGCATGATGGGCAGCAAAAGATTGAGCGGCAGCATTTGCGCTTCGTCGAGGATGATGACGGAGCCTGCGATGTTGTGCAGCTTGCGGCAGCGCGAGGAGCGGTCGGCAAAGAGGGATTCGAAGAATTGCACGGCGGTGGTCACGACAATCGGCGCGTCCCAGTTTTCCGAGGCAAGGCGCAATTTGTCTTTGGTGGCCTCATTTTGCAGTTTGCCGTCGTCGAAGGTGCTGTGGTGTTCCAACACGGCTTGTTCGCCCAATTCGCCAAAGGCTTTGCGGAATTCGGCGGCATTTTGTTCGATGATGCTGGTGAATGGGATGACGTAAATCACGCGACGCATGCCGTGCTGTTTGGCGTGTTCCAGCGCAAACGCCATGGAAGTGAAAGTTTTTCCGCCACCGGTAGGCACCGTGAGCGTGAACAGCCCTTGCGCTTGTGTCGCTTGTTCTACGGCATGATCGAGAATTTCGCTGCGCAGGCGGTTTAAGGCGGCATTGCGTTTTTCGGCTTCGGTTTGCTCTGGAGCTTGGGCGACACGTCGTCTGAAAGCGTTGATAAATTGATTGAAATTGTGTTGTAAGGCGTTTAAATCGGGATAACCGCCGCGCTCGACGGCTTTGTTTTCTAGGTTTGAATAAAAGGCTTCGGTGTCGAGATAATCGGCATCTACCAAGCAAGAATAAAGCATTCGAGTGAAAAAAGCGTAGGAGAAAAAAGGATGATGCGCATCGGCTTTAAGTGGCGGGGCGGACAGGTTTTGAGGGAGCTTGATTTCTTGTTGCCACTGGTTATCGAGAGCGGGAATATCTGCACCGAATTGCAACGCTAGACGATCCTTTAACGTGCGGCGGTTATCGCCTTCGCCATTTCCATTTGCTAGCCCGGCATGATGCCCCGCAATGCAAAACGCCATCAGCTTGCCGATAACATTTCCCCAACGCTCGACTGCAATTTTGGCTCCGGCAGTAGCATGATCAACTGGAGAGCCACCATGCAATCGGTGATTAAAGGCTTCCGAATATTTCCCTAAGTCATGAAGCCGTCCCGTCTGGCGGGCAATTTCCTGCGCACCGAATACTCGAGCAAACTCCGCCGCCATTTCCCCAACATTGACCGAATGGCTTTGTAAGGTTTGCCAATGTTTGTAAGGTAAGAGATTGCCGAGTTCATCTTGGGCTGAATGGGCGTAGTAAATTAAGGGTTTCATATTGAAATTCTAAAAAATTCAAACTGATATCATGCAATGATAATATGATATTAAATTTAATATGTAAATAGAAAAAATGCCGTCTGAAACTTTTTCAGACGGCATTGTCATTGATTAACCTTTATAACTTGCTTCTAATATCCTCCACCGCTTTCACTAATGCTTCGGAAAGCGAAGGATCAAAAGAAGAGTGGCCTGCTTGGACGATTCTCAATTCTGCTTCTGGGAAGGCTTGCGAGAGTTCCCATGCGCTTTGCATCGGGGTACATAGGTCGTAGCGGCCTTGGACGATGATGGTTGGGATATGGCGGATTTTGTCGATGTTTGCCAAAATAGCCTTATCGCCCTGCAGCCAGCCTTCGTTCACGAAGTAATGGTTTTCCATTCTTGCGATGGCAAGGGAGGCTTGCGGGTCTTCATCCACGTCTTTTGGTTCAAACTGAATAAGGTAGCTTTCCCAGTCTGCCCATGATTTGGCTGCTTTGAGGCGTGTGGCTTCATCTTCGCTGAACAGCATTTCATGGTAGGCTTTAATTAGGGCTTGGCGTTTGTTTTCGGCTACGGGGGCAATGAATTTTTGCCATTGAGCCGGATAAATTTGGCTGACGCCGCCTGCTTCGTTCAACCATGCCATTTCAGACGGCCTGCACAGGAAAATACCGCGCAAAACTAAGCCGCTGACGCGATCGGGATGAGTTTCGGCATAAGTCAGCGACAAGGTGCTGCCCCATGAGCCGCCGAAGACTAACCATTTTTGAATACCGAGCATTTCGCGTACTTTTTCAATATCGGCAACTAAATCCCATGTGGTGTTGTCTTCAATACAGGCATACGGTTTAGAGCGTCCGCAACCACGTTGGTCGATAATAACGATGCGGAAATGCTCTGGGTTGAAAAAGCCGCGGCAGGCCGGTGATGCGCCTGCTCCGGGGCCGCCATGCAGGAAAATCACGGGGTGTCCATCAGGATTGCCTGATTCCTCCCAGTAGATTTCGTGAATGTCGGATACGCGTAAAAGGCCGCTATTTCGTGGTTCTTGAATCGGATGCATGAGCTTTCTCCTTTGTCTGATGAATATATTTAATTGTAACACTTTACCTGCTGATTTTTCAGACGGCCTACATAGGTTTAACGCCACAAATGGCGTAAAATAGCACTTTTTTGACAGGATTTTTTATGGCTGACAACAAACAAACACATGCGGCACCAGAAGGCCAACTTTTATTGCGTACGGTAGCCATGCCGCGCGATACCAATCCTAATCAGGATATCTTCGGCGGCTGGATTATGTCACAAATGGATCTGGGCGGCGGTATTTTGGCGGCAGAAATCGCACAGGGACGAATTGTAACCGTGGCCGTTCAAGAAATGAATTTCATCAGACCGGTAAAGGTCGGCAACGTCGTGTGCTGCTACGGTCATTGCGTCCGCGTAGGCAATACTTCTTTGCAACTGAAAATCGAAGTGTGGGTGAAGACTTTGATGAACGACATGGTAACGGAAGACCGCCAACTGGTCACCGAAGCCGTGTTCACTTACGTTGCCATCGATTCACAAGGCAATCCGCGCCCTATTCCTCGCGAAGGCAATGCAAAGCTGGCACATTTGTCAGTTTAAGAAATCAAAACCAGGCCGTCTGAAATTTCAATGTTCAGACGGCCTTTTTGAATATGGAGACAAAATGTAATAATATTTCTTTTGAGCTAAAGCAAGGCGAAGTATCTGTTTTTTAGGTTTAATTCAGGCTGATTGATAAGACAAAGACCGTACACCGGCTCCCTATAACACCACTCTACCGCGACAGTTTGTACCACCTTTAAAACAACGTTTCCTCCTCAACCCACTTTAAGGAACATCATGGCTTCGCGCGATTTATACCCACAGGAAATTTTACAGGTTGTTCTCGACAAAAGCTGCGCCAAAGCACAATCCAGCATCCCCACACTGGCAATCTTGAGCATTTTGGCCGGCGGATACATCGGCTTCGGTTATCTTGCCTATTTAAAAGTAGTCAGCGGCATTCCGCACGAATGGGGCGGCTTTGCGACTTTACTCGGTGCCGCCGTATTCCCAATCGCCTTGATTTGTATCCTGCTTGGCGGCGGCGAGCTGGTAACCAGCAACATGATGATTATGTCTTTAGGCAGGTTGGCCGGACGGATTTCCTCTAAAATGCTGCTGCGAAACTGGGTTATCGTCTGCATGGGCAATTTGGTAGGCACGCTGGCGATGGCGTTTTTTCTCGGACACTATGTCGGCATGACCGAAGGCAGCGTGGCAGAAAAAACCATTGCTGTGGCGGAAGCAAAAGTCCATATGGATTTCGGCCGCGCTTTTGTATCGGCAGTCGCATGTAACTGGATGGTCTGCATGGGCGCGTGGCTGCATTTTGCCGCTAAAAACACAACCGGACGAATGCTGGCCATTTGGTTCCCCGTCATGATTTTCGTATTAAACGGCTTCCAACACCTTGTCGCCAATATGTTCGTTATCCCGGCCGGCATTTTGGCAGGTGCAAACATCACATGGGGGCAGTTTTTCTTCAACATGATTCCCGTATTCCTGGGCAATGTCGTCGGTGGCGCATCCTTTGTCGGCGCATCGTATCTTTATACTTATAAAGACACGCTGAAAGATAGTGCCGAATAGACCTGCTTTAGAAACAACAAAACCTGCTTTTTTAAGCAGGTTTTTCGTTATTTTCAGACGGCCTTTGCTACACAAAATCATCATACTGCTCCACAAGGTTGCAAGATTTTTTTCAGCCTAATAGCCTATACCGAAGTGAGCAATCTATAATGAAACTTGAAGAGTAAAAACAAAAAGGACTTAACCGGAAAAACAGGTTAAGTCCTTAAAATCTTTTGGTCGGAGTGAAAGGATTCGAACCTTCGACCCCTTGCACCCCATGCAAGTGCGCTACCAGACTGCGCCACACTCCGACTCGATAAGTTGTGAATTTTAGTTTCAAATACTGATTTTGACAAGTGTTTTTTAGGAAGGGAAATTTACTCGTTTGAAAATATTTGAATTATTTATACGCAAAAAAGGCCGTCTGAAATCGTTCAGACGGCCTTTGATTATTCAGTCAAATATCAAGCTTCAACCGGGATAATACCGATTTTGGCCTGCCATTGTTTTGGTGCAATGGCGTGAACCGATTCGCCGTTGCTATCCACTGCAACGGTCACAGGCATGTCTTTGACTTCAAATTCGTAAATCGCTTCCATACCCAATTCTGGGAACGCCAAGACTTTAGATGCTTTAATGGCTTTGGCCACCAGATATGCCGCGCCGCCGACAGCCATCAGGTAAACGGCTTTGTTATCGGCAATGGCTTGGCAAGTCGCTGCGCCACGTTCGGATTTGCCGATCATACCTAGGAGGCCGGTTTGTTCAAGCATTTGGCGGGTAAATTTATCCATACGGGTGGAGGTGGTCGGACCTGCCGGGCCAACAACTTCATCACGGACTGGATCAACCGGGCCGACGTAGTAAATCAGTTTGTTGGTGAAATCTACCGGCAATTCTTCGCCTTTGTTGAGCATATCAACCAAACGTTTGTGCGCGGCATCGCGGCCGGTCAGGATTTTACCGTTCAGCAACAATACGTCGCCGGTTTTCCATGTAGCCACTTCTTCTTTGGTCAGATTGTTGACATCGACACGTTTGCCGTTGTCAGGGCTGTAAGTCAAATCCGGCCAGTCTTCCAAAGACGGGGCTTCCAGTTTGGCCGGGCCTGAGCCGTCCAATTCAAATTCAATGTGGCGGGTTGCCGCGCAGTTTGGAATCATGGCAATCGGTTTGGAAGCCGCGTGGGTTGGGTAGTCAAGGATTTTGACATCCAGCACGGTGCTCAAACCGCCCAAGCCTTGTGCGCCGATGCCCAAAGCATTTACCTTTTTGTAGAGTTCCAAGCGCAGGGCTTCGGTGGTAGACAATTCTGCACCGGAATCGGCTTTTTCTTTGAGTTCCTGAATATCGATATGGCTCATCAGGCTTTCTTTGGCCATCAACACTGCTTTTTCAGGCGTACCGCCGATGCCGATACCCAAGATGCCCGGAGGACACCAGCCTGCACCCATTTGAGGAACGGTTTTCAAGACCCAATCAACGATACTGTCTGATGGGTTGAGCATGGCCACTTTGGTTTTGTTTTCAGAACCGCCGCCTTTGGCCGCGCAAGTAACCTCGACTTTGTCGCCTTTCACGATTTCCATGTGTACAACGGCAGGGGTGTTGTCTTTGGTATTTTGACGTTTGCCTGCCGGGTCGGCCAATACGGAGGCGCGCAGTTTGTTGTCAGGATAGGTATATGCGCGGCGTACGCCTTCGTTAACCATTTCCTGTACGCTCATCTCGGCATCCCACTGTACATCCATGCCCACTTTCAAAAATACGGTTGCAATACCGGTATCCTGACAAATCGGACGATGGCCTTCGGCACACATACGGCTATTGACCAAAATCTGCGCCATCGCATCTTTGGCGGCAGGGTTCTCTTCTTTTTGGTAAGCCTTGTATAAAGCCTGAATGTAGTCTTTAGGATGGTAGTAGCTGATGAATTGGAAAGCGTCGAAAATACTTTGGATAAAGTCTTCTTGCTTGATGACGGTCATGATTGTGTTCCTTTTCGGAGTCATGGTAGGGAGGGTTTGTTTATTTCTTAAGAGACCGATTTTTTCAGGCGGCCTTCAATAGTGTAATAGTGCTTTCAAATGAATAATCCAGACAATATCATTTTCATACCTTATTGATTTAAATAGAATTTAATAACATATTAAATCACTTGGTTATTGATAACCTATATCTACTGGCCATTCGCTCACATAGAAATAAAACTACATTATTTTTAAACGATAACCTTATTGCTAGGCCGCCTGAAATATTTGCCCTACACATCTGAGTAAAAAATTTAGTAGCCTGTATTTAAAAGAGAACCATCCCCATTTCAGACGGCCATTTTATTTTTTAATACGATACACAATTGTAAAATTTATGTCATTCCCTCCCTCAACCTTCTTGACGGATGTCAAACTTATTTAATTTTCTGAAATTTTATAACAGCCTTTTCGTTTGTTTACAAAACTAGATATTATCCAATATATACAATAAGTTATATCTTAAACCCTAAGATATAATAATGATTTCTACTAGCAAATATTAGATTATTTTTTCAAATATACTGAAAATGTAATTTTCTTTTACCTTTAAAATCAAATATAAATAATTAATTTGTCTAAATAATAGGCATATTTTGTTTACAATCTCTTCCTTAAGCAAGGCTAATCCCTCCCTATCATCAAATCCAACAAATTCTGATACACTTCGCCTTATATAGATAAACATTGATTTTAAAAGAATTTCCGAGTAAATCACTTGAATATTTTCCTCATACGCAATAAATGTAATAAAAATACAATTAACCAAATTATCCACTATTCCAACTTCCAATTTCACAGGAACAAATCATGAGTGAAAATTTGTTAACCCTGACCATAGACGGCCACGAAGTCAAAGCTTCCGCCGATTCGTCAATCATCCAAGCCTATGCACGTTCGGACAATGCAATTACTGCCAACGTCGGCTGCATGGGTCAAGGCGTATGCGGTTCCTGCCGCTGTATGATTCGTAAAGAAGGCGAGCGCGAAGTAACCACTGCACTGGCATGCGAGACTAAAGTCGAGGAAGGCATGCAGGTCAGCTTCTTGGACTACTTTATTCCGGAGCATATCCAATATTACGACGTGAGCGAGATTGGCGACGGCTGGAACTGGTTGGACGATACCGCCAAAGCCTTCCCCGAAGCGCAAAACTGCCGTCATTGCGGCGGCTGCAACCGCGCCTGTCCTAAAGGTTTGCAAGTGGAAAACGGCGTAGCGCAGGTAGTTTCCGGCGATTTCGGCGCGGCTGCGCTGACCTTCGACCAATGCGTGATGTGCAACCTCTGCACCCTTTCCTGCCCAGAACACATCCGTCCGAACCACTTAGGCCTGTTCGCTCGCCGTATGAAAGCAGCGCGCACATTGCGTCCTGTGGATTTGATGCGCCGCCTACGCGAAATCGACAGCGGCAAAATGAAAGTCGAATTTGAAGAGGAGTCAGTGTAATGGTTAACAAAATCCAAGGCATAGACTACGAAACCGCCCTTGCCAACCTGCGTGCGTCCTCATTGGAGCTGCGCGGCGATTTACCTGAAAAAAACGAATTACTGAGCCAATTTCACCCTGACTATCAGGCAAATGCCCGTGTGAAACTGCCTATCGGTCCAAACCAAGGCGATTACTGCCATCCTGATTTAGCCAAACTCTTAATCAGTCAGCCTCTGATTGACGACTATAATTTGTCAGGCGCTGAACATTTAAACACTGACATATTGGTCATTGGCGGCGGCGGTGCAGGCGCAGCTGCGGCATTGTCTGCGACTGAAGCCGGCGCACGCGTCATCATGGCAAACAAGCTGCGTATCGGCGACAGCAATACCGTGATGGCCGAAGGCGGCATTCAGGCAGCAGTCGGCGCGGAAGACAGCCTGCAGCAACACTTTGACGACACCATCAAAGGCGGCCACAACGCAGGCAAGAAAGAATTGGTGGCGCAAATGGTTACCGACGCGCCGTCCGCCATCCGCTGGCTGATTGGCTTGGGCATGACTTTCGACCTTGCCAAAGGCGCGGACAGCAACGGCATGTTGAGCCGCAAACGTGCAGGCGGTACGACCGTGCCGCGTATTTTGAGCTACCGCGACTTTACCGGCCTTGAAATGATGCGCGTCCTGCGCGAAGCAGTCGAACTCGACGAAAACATCACCCAGCTCAACCGCCACCCCGCCATCGAATTATTATCAGACGAACACGGCCGCTGCGTCGGCGCGATTTTGTACGATTTGGAAAAACGCTCTTTGGTATTGGTTCACGCCAAAGCCGTGGTCTTGGCAACCGGTGGCAGCGGACGGCTGCATTTGCAGGGTTTCGCCACTTCCAACCACTATGGCGCGACTGCAGACGGCCTGGTGATGGCTTACCGCATCGGCGCGAAACTGCGCGATGTCGATTCTTTCCAATACCACCCGACCGGCGTCGCCCATCCGCCACACTTGGCAGGTGCGCTGATTTCCGAAGCCGTCCGCTCCGCAGGTACCAAACTGGTTAACGGTTTGGGCGAACGTTTTGTTGACGAATTGCAGCCGCGCGACGTTGTTGCCGCCGCAATTCTGCGCGAGTGCCGCGAAGGCCGCGGCGTGGTGCGCGACGGTCAAGTCGGCGTGTTCCTCGACACCCCACGCCTGATTGCCAACGACCCCGACGTGTTGAACCGTTGGGTAACACTCGGCCACGTTGCCCACAAATGCGGTATTGACCCTGCTGTTGAGCCGATGATGATTCATCCGACCCTGCACTATCAAAACGGCGGCGTCGAAATCAACGGCGACGGCGCGACTTGCGTCGAAGGCCTCTATTGCGCCGGCGAAGTAACCGGCGGTATCCACGGCCGCAACCGCCTGATGGGCAACGCACTTCTGGACATCATCAGCTTCGGCCGCCGTGCCGGTAAAGCCGCGGCAAATTGCGGCCTGCCGCTGAAAAAAGTGCGCGGCGGTGTCGGACACGTCCACGACCTGCAACGCGAAATGACCCGCGCCGGTCTGACCAGCGACATCAAAGCCCCCGTTTTATATCCCGACTACGGCAAATTCGATTTGCGCGAACACGCCGGTTTGCAGGAGCAACTATCATGAATCAAGCCAATCAAAACTTACTGCACCCTTCCCGCCAAGTCGGCGCGGATTTAGCCGCATGGCGTAAAGTTGGCGGCGGCGAAGGCCTGTTGGCGGCGCTTGCCGATCCTCAAAGCATTGTTTCCAAACTGCAAGAAGCCAATCTTTGCGGTATGGGCGGCGCAGGTTTCCCAACCTGGCGCAAATGGGAGGCTGCCGTTGCCGCCCAAAGCAAAAATGGCGACAAATACGTCGTCTGCAATGCCAACGAAGACGAACCGGGTACATTTAAAGACCGCGTTTTGCTGGCAAAAACGCCGCACCAAGTTATCGAAGGCGTCCTGATTGCCGCCGTTGCCTGCCGCGCCAACAAAGCGATTTTGTACATCAACCCTCATCAAACCGAATCCATCGCTTCCATCACACCGGCCATCGAGCAATGGAAAAACAGCGATTTGTTTATCCGCATCGAAAACTACTTGGGCAAACCTTTGGATTTGCAGCTGGTTGAAACTTCGGGCCGTTATATCGGCGGCGAAGAAACCGCCGTGATTTCATGGCTGGAAGGCGGTTTCCCCTTCCCTCGCCGCAAGCCGCCTTTCCCTGCCGAAAGCGGTGTCAACGGTGAGCCGACCCTTATCAACAATACCGAAACCTTCGCCAATATTCCGCAAATCCTTGCCAAAGGCGCGGAATGGTACAAATCTTTGGGTTTGGGCGATGCGGCAGGTACGAAACTCTACTCGCTCTCCGGCGACGTATTGAACCCGGGCCTGTACGAGCTGCCGATGGGTACAACGCTGAAATCACTGATTTTCGATCACGGCGGCGGTATGCTTGAAGGCCGCACGTTTAAAGCCGTCTTCACTGGCGGTCCATCAAACACGCTTCTGACTGCCAAAGATTTGGATGTGCCATTGGACTTCGTTTCCGTGCGCGAACGCAAATCCAGCCTCGGTACGGGTGCGATGATTGTGATTTCCGAAGGCACGAGTGTGGTGCGTAAAGTATCTGAATATGTGGAGTTTTTTGCTGCCAACTCATGCGGACAATGCCCACCGTGCAAGGGTGGCACGTTCCAACTTTCCCGCCTGCTCAACCGCGTGGACACCGGCATCGGCACTCCCGACGACCTGCGCGCCTTGCAAAGCCTGTGCCAACTGCTGCCCCGAAGCGGCCGTTGCGGCCTGATTGACGGCGCAGTAACGGTTCTGCAAAGCTCGCTGCGCACCTTCCCCGAAGAGTACGGCCTGCCCTGTCTCTTATACACCTCCCCGAGCCCACCAGA
>ERZ1699244.778-NODE-778-length-11703-cov-2.424845_pt1 | contig 11703 bp, 10 predicted proteins | sample MGYA00581534_ERZ1699244 | MGnify/ENA primary metagenome ERZ1699244 (study PRJEB42319, sample SAMD00040331) | human oral metagenome | material: saliva | host: Homo sapiens | study: EMG produced TPA metagenomics assembly of PRJDB4115 data set (Metgenomic analysis of...
CCTTTAGGATATCTAATCTCACTGAAAGAATCTCCATTATCTACACTATAAAATAAGCGCTCAGTATCCCCTGAATATGCCATACATAAATAAAGTTTATTTATATTTTCATAACCACCCAGCTCTGTTGTATCAATTAGAAAAACATTAGGTAATTCTCCATTATGTCATTTCATGGCATTAAATTCAGTTTCACCAAAGTCTTCATTTGTACAACCGCCATAATAGTATTTATTAACAAATGAGTCTTTTAAATTAAAAAATACTGTACCCAAGGTATAATTATCATAAGAATCATTATTTTCAGGATATAACCTGTCACCTATTCTTATTTTAATATTACCATACACATAATCATCAATTGAAAAACTCTCACTCCAATAAATTCCAAAACCCTTTTTATTACTTTCAATTGACCTCATTACTTATCCCCAAATTATTAGAATCAATTAGTCAAATTAAACCGATAATGCTATCATAAAAATCAATTACATCTTTTGTTTTTACTATCCATTCAGATATCTTAAAACCATCTTCATTTAAGACCTCTCGTTCATTTACATATTCATTTATTTTAGATGTATCAAACTCTGGGAAATCATCTACAAATATTATCTTATTTTGAACATAAGAAATTTCCCCATCATAATAAATAATCCATGCAGAAATAAAATTTAAAGATTCTGGCTCATGCATAGATGTAATAAATACTGAATGTTTCTTTTTTTCTATCCCATCAGCTATGGATGTAGCCCAGCTCTTTTTATATTCTTCAATATCCCAGTAGTCTATTGGAATATGCAATTCTTCTACATATTCACCCAAAGAGATCGAGGCCAAAACATGCATTCCATTTTCATTATTAATGGACACGCCTTTATCTTTAAAGAAAATACCAAACATTATTAATCCTTAACTTCAATTAGTGAAAATAGATTTTACAACATCTGACTGAATCACCTATTAAACCTCTCAACAATCATACCAAAAATTGCTCATTCTTGAACCAATTGAACAAGCCATTTGAACTAACTAATTTTCCAAATAGTCAAAGCAATCGTAAAAGGAATGCTTTTACACGCCGGATTGCATAAGTGCTTAGGCAAGCAATCCCGACAAAAATGAAGGAGTAGATTTATGAAATCTAGATTGATGAAAAGGTTAATGATTGTTGCATTAGCAGGAAGCTTAACCGCTTGTGAAATGGACAGACAACAACGTCATACTGCAACAGGTGCAGCAATCGGTGGCGTAGCCGGTGGTTTATTAGGTGGTGATATTGCCACAACACTCGGCGGTGCAGCATTAGGTGGCGTAATCGGTAGTCAAGTGAACAAAGGCGGAGACTATGATGACAGAGAATATCGCCATCATAAAAAACATAAAAAACATAAAAAACATCACCATCACAGAAGACATCGTGATTGGGATGACGACTGGGATGATTAATTCAAAATACAGATAAAAATGACCGCACTTTTGAGATACAAATCAAAGTGCGGTCGTTTTTTAGGGATTATTTATGAATTAATGAATTAATAAGGATTACCACCAGCCAAGGAGTTTCATCCATAATCCACCCACACCAAACCAAATCACTAATGAGAGGATGGAAACAATAAAGCTCACGCCCCACCATTGACCGGTTGAGTTATAACCTGCGCCGTATAAAGCAGGACCAGGACCACCAGCATATTGCGTTAAACTCATGGATAATGTTGAGGTGTAACCTAAACCAATTGCAGCAATGATTGGCGGTGTACCCACAGCGATAGCCGCTGCCACGAAAGCAAGATACATTGCGGAAATATGCGCCATGGCTGAAGCAAAGAAATAGCGGGTATAGAAATACACCAACACTAAAATAGTAAAGGCAACCGGCCAGCTGAAACCACCCACAGATGAGGAAATGTGAGTGGAAATCCAAGTGATTGCACCGTATTTATTAAGTGCATTTGCCATCATCACCAATACCGCAAACCAGAACATCGTATCCCATGCGGTGGTTTCTGCCACGATATTTTTCCAGCTCATAATGTTGGTTAATAATAAAATCACTAAACCGATAAACGCTGAAATTGTTGCAGGGATATGGAAGACTAAATCACCCACCGTCCAAAGGAATAAAAGAAGGATAAAATCTAGGGCAAGAATCCATTCCGCTTTGCTCATTGGGCCCATGCTTTTTAATTCATCACGTGCCATTTCTGCCATTTTAGGCGTATCTTTTAATTCTGGTGGATAAATTAAATACACGAAATAAGGTAAGACGATCAAGCTCACAATACCCGGTACGATCGCTCCTAAGAACCATGTCATCCAAGTGATTTCCACACCTTGGCTTTTCGCGAGTTCTGCAATTAACGGGTTACCCGCCATGGCGGTTAAGAACATGGTACAAATAATCGTATCGATTTGAGAGACAGCAATCGCTAAGAATGCACCTGCACGACGAGCGGTTGGACCTGGTTTGGACTCATACGCATCAGCAATAGATTGCATAATTGGGTACATAATACCGCCGCCACGCGCAGAAGCTGAAGGAATCCCTGGACCGATAACAACATCAGCCAACGCCATACCATAAGCCACACCCATCATTTTTTTACCAAAACGACCAACGAAGTACAGCGCGATACGTTTACCTAAACCGGTTTTAATCACCGCTCGAGATAAAAACATGGCAATAGCAATCAACCAAATTGTGCCGTTTGCAAAGCCGGATAACATACCAACATCACCTTGTTTTGGCGAAATTGGTGTAAGCCCAGTTAATCCACTGATCACCAATGCCACCAAGGTTGCAGCACCCATAGGCATTGCTTTCGCGATAATAGCCACAATGGTTGCGACAAACAGCGCTAGCATTCCCCAGGCTTTAGCGGATAAACCTTCTGGTGTCGGGATTAACCAAATCCCTAACCCAACGATGACGGCAATCAGCAACCCCTGCCATTTAAAGCCAAGTTTGACTTCTACTGCTGGAATTTTACTTTCCATAGGATAACTCCTAGATAAATGAACAAAAAATAATTCATCACGGATAACGATCGTGACGCAATCGATTAAATAAGCGGATATAAAGATACCACTTATTTAGTACGAGTAAAGATTTAAGCGATGTTTTTAATAAAATTTGATGAAAACTTGATGCAGATTAAAAAACAACTTTAAGAATGAAGAAATTGATTCACGCGTTCAAGTACCGCTTTTCTCACGTTATCCTTTTCAAAAAGGATTTCATGTTTTGCTTGAGGTACAAGCATGGATTCTGCATGAGGAAAAAGTGCGGTCAATTTTTCAAGATTTTTGTTATCCACAATTTTTTCCTTTTCCGCTTGTAGAATAAGCACAGGTGTTTCCACTCTTGGAATGATTTTAGGGAGCGCTTTGATTGCATTTAAACACAAATGTACCCAGCGGAAAGTTGGGCCGCCTAAGTGAATAGCAGCGCGTTTTCGATTAATTCGGTTCATCCATTTCATTCGCGTTTTAGAATGGCTAAGTTCATTAAGGTTTAAATCTGCCGGTTTGTAATGTCCCTTACCAAAAACATAGCGATGACCTTGACCAAATGCCATCATCGTTGCAATGATGAGTTCATCTCGTAATGGATGTTTCATTGGAACGCCAAAGAAAGGCGAAGAAAGCACGGCTTTTTTAATATGGTGATCGTAATTAGCCAGATAATAGGTGGAAATCAACGCGCCGAGGGAGTGGGCGAGAATATATTGCGCTTGATAAGCATAAAGTGCGGTCGTTTTTTCAATGATTTTTGCCATATCATCAATATAAAAACGAAACTCATCTAAATGCCCTTTTTGAGGAATAATACGCTGTGAATAGCCTTGTCCTCGGTGATCGAAAAGCAAAACATCATAACCTTGTTGATAAAAATCATAAGCCAACTCAGTCCATTTCAGCATATTTTCTGCTCGACCATTCACCAAAATCATCAATTTTCTGACCGCACTTTCAGGCTGAACCAAATGACGATAAGCTAATTTGATATTTCGTTCACCAGAAAGATATTGCGTCGGAAATTGCTCAAAAAAAGGCAATAACTCTGCAAGAGCAAATTGATGAAAATGAGGTTCTCTGATCATAATTTTTTAACAAAAAATAGTGTAGGGATAGTAATAACAGATATGACGATATAAGGTATTTTTAATTCGATCCAAGCATAGTGAAATAAGCTTGAAAGCTCAAGTGTATTTCCTAAATCAGTACTATCAAAGGTGATAAAAACTGAACCCAATAGCCATAAAAGCCCAAGCCACAAACAACCGATAATAAAGTAAGATAATTTCTGAGAAATAATAAAAGGAAACAACGCTAAAAATGCAACAATTACCGTTGTAGATAACATATTAAACGTATATTCACAACGCGCTTCAGGCAAAAACTCTCTCGTGTAATCTTGGCATGTTGTAGCAAAGGTTTCAGGATAACCAAGGCGTGAGACAAACCAATATTGCAAAACAAATGTCATTAAAGAAATTATAATAAAAACAAAGATAGATCGTAGCATATTATCTTTTGTAGTAATGAAAAGGGCGTAGTAAATACGCCCTTTGTCGTGAAAATAAAACTTATGCCACCAATTGTTTTAAGATACGGCGAACTGGCTCTGCAGCACCCCATAATAATTGGTCACCTACAGTGAATGCCGCTAAGTATTCTGGACCCATTGCCAATTTACGTAAACGACCAACTGGTACGCTTAATGTACCTGTTACTTTAGCTGGGGTTAATTCACGTAATGTGGTTTCTTTGTCGTTTGGAATTACTTTCACCCATTCATTGTTAGACGCTAAAATTTGTTCGATTTCTTCTAATGGTAAGTCTTTTTTCAGTTTGATGGTGAACGCTTGGCTATGGCAACGTAATGCACCGATACGTACACATAAACCATCTACTGGAATTGGATTGTCGCTTAAACCTAAGATTTTGTTGGTTTCTGCATAGCCTTTCCATTCTTCTTTAGTTTGTCCTGTTTCAGGGAGAAGTTTGTCAATCCAAGGGATTAAGCTACCACCTAATGCTGCACCGAAGTTATCAGTTGGGAAACTATCAGAACGCATTTCTGCAGTCACTTTACGTTCAATATCTAAAATTGACGAAGCAGGGTCTTTTAATTCACTTGAAACTGCTTGTTCTAATAAGCCCATTTGTGAAAGTAATTCACGCATATTTTTTGCGCCCGCACCTGAAGCCGCTTGGTAAGTTGCGACAGATACCCATTCCACTAAATCTTTTTCAAATAAACCACCAATAGCCATTAACATTAAGCTCACGGTACAGTTACCGCCTACGAAAGTTTTAATGCCTTTTTTCAAGCCTTCAGAAATCACGTGTTGGTTTACTGGATCAAGCACGATAATTGCATCATCTTTCATACGTAGTGCAGATGCTGCATCAACCCAATAACCATCCCAACCTGTTGCTTTTAATTTTGGATAAACTTCATTGGTATAGTCGCCACCTTGGCAGGTCACGATAATGTCTAATTTTTTAAGTTCTTCAATGTCGAATGCATTTTTAAGCTCACCTGCCTCTTTACCTGCGAATACAGGGGCTTTTTGACCTGCTTGAGAAGTGGTGAAGAAAACTGGATTAATATTGGCAAAATCTTGCTCTTGCACCATACGATCCATTAATACGGAACCGACCATTCCGCGCCAACCGATAAAACCGACGTTTTTCATGAGTTTTTCCTTATTTTATGTTGTGTTGAATGGGTCTATTAATTACAGGCTTTACGCTACAAAATCAAGCTTTTTTAGAAAAAATGAGGCTTTGTTTAATTTTTCTCAATAAAAAATCCCCTTTCGGGGATTTATTAATTATTTATCTGCTTTTTTCGTGGTTTTCTTTACCGTTTTTTTCGGCTCAGATTTACCTTCAGATTTGACCGCACTTTTCTTTGTTGTGGTAGACTTGATGGTCTTCTCTTTTGTGGTTGCAGATTTAGTTGCTTTTTTCTTTGGCTTTTCAGCTAAATTTGCCGCTTTCCATTCCTCAAATTTTTCAAGTAATACTTTACCCATTGGGCTTGGATCGCCTGTAAATAAGGTTTGGAGGCCATTATTCTCAATGATATGACGGCGAAGTGCTAAACGTTCTTGATGGTTTTCTGCTAAACGAATTGCACGTTCAACATATTCATCTACCGTATTTGCAATTAACCATTCCGGTAAACCTAAACGTTTAAACAAACCTTCATCAATATGTTCATGAACTTCTGCACCGGTTTTACATACACCCACTAAACCTAATGTCACCATATCAATAATGCCGTTGGTATTCCCGAATGGGAATGGATTCACCATCATATCGCAGTTATGCAAAATACGAAGATATTGATCATAAGGTGCATGTGGATGAGCTGTCGCATCATTACCTAAATAAGATATAATAAAACGCTCAACATAAGGATGAGTCACACCACTGGATTGACCTAAAGCAAAGTGGAAATGAACTTTGACATTCGCACGATCACGAATAGCTTTTAATGCTGCCAAGAAATATGGGTTAAGCTTCATTGTAGTAGAAGCAATACCAATATTTACGACTTCAGGATTTTCACGTAAACAATACTCTACGTGTTGCGGTGCAAGCGCTGAAGGTACATAAGGAAGAGCATCTTTTGGTAAACGCAATAATTGCTCACTGAAGCATTTTTCAGAACCCACATAATCATCTTCTACAATCACATATTCAATAAAATCAGAATGTGTCGTAGCAGGATGGCCTAAAGCAATCACTTGAATCGGTGCAAGACGCGTGTTACTTGCAAAAATGGTGGTTAAATCCATCCCAATACTTGGCATATAAAGAACGGCTGCACCATTTTTTTCACAAATATCTTTTAATTCATTCAATTTACCAAAAATATTATCACCTTTTAATAAATGGAATTCATCAAACACCGCTTGGCCTGCTGCATCTACAGCTTCATTACCCACACCAATTAAATGAAAACGCTCACGCGCGGCAATCATTGAAGTAGAATGCGTACGGTAAATTGAATGAGATGAATGGAAATGCTCCAATAATACAACCATGACAGGTTTGCCATTACGCTCACCTAATTTCGTGACATCGCGATCAGTCCATCCACCTTGCAATAAATGACGACGAATGACTTGGTTTAATGCTTTTTTCACCCAGTGTTTATTTTCAGCAATATCGTAGCTGCAATGCATATACACATCGTGTGAAATTGCACTAGGCACATTATTTAAATTTTCAATTGTCGCTAATTTTTCAGGGAACCATTGTAAAAGCGTACCACGCTTAGAAAATGATTGTTCTGTACCAATAAAACGTGGTGATTGCAATGCAAAACAAAGCGATGCGCATAACTCTGGATCTAAATTCCATAAAGCATCAAGATTAACATTCACATTAGATTCTGGCAGATAGAAAATACAGAATTTAATTAATGATGATCTCGTATTGTCTAAATGGAAATCGGATAAATTGGTTTTATCTGGATTGCGGTTATAAGCTTGTAAAACATGATCCGCATTCACAAAGGGTGATGATGCAAAAATCATATTAATCCAACGTTGTAAGGTAAAGAAACGTTGTGCACCACCTTCAGAAATATCTAATTGAGGATCAGAAAATAACTCACTTATTGCTACCGCTACACGGGTACAAAAATGCTTAATTTTATCTTGTACTAATTCATCATTAAATTGGCTAGGATAATCAATTTCAATGCCTTCAACGCCACCAAAATTACTATCTAATTTACTTAAAATATCGAGCAATTCCACACAAGCTGCTTCATAATTTTTTGCTGCAACTTCTTGTTCAAAACGGATAACACTTGGTTGTTTTTGTATTTCTGCCATTTCTAAATTCCTTTGGTAAAAAATAAATAAGATTAATAATTAACAGGTTCCCCACAGATCATATTCATCTGAATGGGTAATGGTTACTTTAATAAACTCGCCTACTTTCACAGGCGTGCCACTTAGATTTTCAATATAAACTAAGCCATCAACTTCTGGTGCATCAGCTTTTGTACGCCCGATAATACCTTCGTCATCAATTTCATCCACAATTACATCAAGCGTTTGGCCAATTTTTTGTTTTAATCGTTCAGCCGAAATTTCTTGTTGTAACTGCATAAAGCGGTGGAAACGTTCTTCTTTTACATCTTCAGGCACTTGGTCAGCCATTTCAGTTGCAGGTGCGCCTTCTACCGGACTAAATTTGAAACAGCCCACGCGATCAAGTTGTGCTTCTTTTAAGAAATCCAATAACATTTGGAAGTCTTCTTCTGTTTCACCTGGGAAACCTACAATGAAAGTTGAACGCAAGGTTAAATCCGGACAAATCTCACGCCATTGCTTGATACGCTCTAAAGTGCGGTCAATTTTTCCTGGTCTTTTCATCGCTTTTAAAATTTTTGGACTCGCGTGTTGCAATGGAATATCCAAATAAGGCAACAATAAACCTTCCGCCATTAATGGAATTAAATCATCCACGTGCGGATAAGGATAAACGTAATGTAAACGCACCCAAATGCCTAATTTTCCAAGCTGTTTGCACAAGGTTATTAAGTCATTCTTAATTGGCATACCATTCCAGAAAGCGGTTTTAACCCCACCTTCTTTGCGTTGTGTATCCATCGCATAAGCAGAAGTATCTTGTGAAACAACCAATAACTCTTTCACACCCGCATCAGCAAGACGTTTTGCTTCATCCAATACTTGCGTGATAGAGCGGCTTTCTAAATCCCCACGTAATGAAGGGATTATACAGAATGTACAACGATGATCACAGCCTTCTGAGATTTTCAAATAAGCATAGTGTTTTGGTGTTAATTTCACCCCTTGTTTTGGTACAAGGCTGGTGTAAGGATTATGCTCTGGTTTTGGTACGTATTTATGTACTTGAGCCATGACTGTTTCATAACTGTGCGGACCGCTTACTTCCAACACTTTCGGGTGAACTTGACGGATTTGATCTTCTTTCGCCCCTAAACAGCCGGTCACTATCACGCGTCCATTTTCTTCCAACGCCTCTCCAATGGCTTCCAGGGATTCCTGCACGGCACTATCAATAAAGCCGCAAGTATTCACAATGACCAAGTCTACATTTTCATAACTTGGCACAATATTATACCCGTCAGTACGTAATTCAGTCAGAATACGTTCGGAATCCACTAAATTTTTAGGACAACCTAAACTTACAAAGCCAATATTCGGCGTTGGTTTTTGCATAAATTTATTCTCAGCTATCATCATCTTTCAAAACTTTAGATTTTACTCAATTTCAAGCAGAAAGGCGATAAATTAAAGGTAAATTGATTGTAAATTTGCCCATTAAAGTCCTTTTTTCAGGTAGAATAACGCCCGTTTTCTTATTTACTCATATTCATTATTAACATGGAAAATTCTTCTCTTTTTTCGACCGCTCTTGAACAGACGGCTTATTTACTTATTCTAGGGAAAATGTTACTCGCACTTGTACTTGGCGGGATTATTGGCTTAGAACGTGAACTTAAACACAAACCGGTTGGCGTTAAAACCTGTGCCATTATTGCGGTGACAACTTGTGTACTGACGATTGTATCCATTCAAGCCGCAGAACATTATGCGCAAGTTTCAGATAATATCCGAACTGACCCTATGCGACTTGCCGCACAAGTAATCAGTGGCATCGGTTTCTTAGGTGCAGGGGTTATTTTGCACAAGAAAAATGATGCTATTTCAGGTTTAACCACTGCAGCCATTATTTGGGCTGCAGCAGCTATCGGTGTAGCAACAGGTGCAAGCTTTATTTTTGATGCGATTATTGCCACTTTAATGATTTTAATCGCCATCCGTATCAGTCCGATTGTACAACGTTATGTTCGTCGCAAAACCTATAAAAAACGTACTCGTTTAGCCATTCAACTGAGCTCCGCTAACGGCATCAGTAAAGTGACAGATTTATTGTTAAAACATGATTACCGCATTGAAAATATTTCGGTAAAAGATCAAGCTAGCGGCGAAGTTCGCTTGCAAGTACGATGCTACAATATAGATAATGAAATGCTAAAAGATGTCTATACGCTATTAAAAACAGAAGATGAAGTACTGAGTGTGGATGTAGAAAATTAAATTATTACTAATAGCTATTACCAACAAAAATAAACTGAATAAAAATTATTTATTAAGTGTCTATATTTAGAATATATTATATTACTAATAAAGGTTATTACTTTACCTTTAAATATTTTGTGACGAATATCACAAAATGATAAAATAAAAGATGACAAATTTGATTTTTAGATTATTCTGGTGGTGCTTCGCAGTTAGAAGCAAGTGTTAAGTTGTATTAAGTTTATCTTCTATTAAAAGGATTTTAATATGCTGAACTTGCTATCTCCTAACCAAACTTGGGTTATTATCGATCCAAGATTATCTTTTTATTTTCCCATAATTCATTAATCCTTTCTTATTAATTATCAAAGTGTTTTCATTTTAGAAAATAAATTTTTTATTTAAACCAAGAAAATTAATTTTGGAGGATTTTTCTATGGAAAATTTTAAACATTTACCTGAGCCTTTCCGTATTCGTGTTATTGAACCAGTAAAAAGAACCTCTCGTGAATACCGTGAACAAGCGATCTTAAAATCAGGAATGAATCCATTTTTATTGGATAGTGAAGATATTTTCATTGACCTTCTAACTGATAGTGGTACTGGAGCTGTCACACAAGATATGCAATCTGCAATGTTGCGTGGAGATGAAGCTTACAGTGGTAGTCGCAGTTATTATGCGTTAGCTAAAGCTGTAAAAGATATTTTTGGTTATGAATATACAATCCCTACTCACCAAGGTCGTGGTGCTGAACAAATTTATATTCCTGTATTGATTGCTAAACGTGAACGTGAGAAAGGTTTAGATCGAAGCAAAATGGTTGTTTTCTCTAACTATTTCTTTGATACCACACAAGGACATAGCCAAATTAATGGAGCAACAGTTCGCAATGTTTATATAAAAGAGGCATTTGATACAACAGCAAAATTTCCATTTAAAGGTAACTTTGATTTAGAAAAATTAGAAAAAGGTATTCAAGAAGCTGGGGCACATAATGTACCTTACATTGTATGTACCATTACTTGTAATTCTGCGGGTGGTCAACCAGTTTCTATTGCAAACTTAAAAGGCATGTATGAAATTGCCCGTAAATACGATATTCCAGTCATCATGGATTCAGCTCGTTTTGCCGAAAACGCCTATTTTATTCAACAACGTGAAGAAGCTTATAAAGACTGGACTATTGAACAAATTACTTACGAAAGCTATCGCTATGCTGATGCTTTAGCGATGTCTGCAAAAAAAGATGCTATGGTGCCAATGGGTGGTATTTTAGCATTTAAAGATAAATCAATGGAAGATGTCTATCACGAATGTAGAACTCTTTGTGTTGTTCAAGAAGGTTTCCCTACTTATGGTGGTTTAGAAGGTGGCGCAATGGAACGCTTGGCTGTTGGCTTACGTGACGGTATGCGCCAAGAATGGCTGGCTTATCGTATCGCGCAAATTGAATATTTGGTTGCAGGATTAGAAAAAATTGGTGTACCTTGCCAACAACCGGGTGGGCACGCAGCGTTCGTAGATGCGGGTAAATTATTACCACATATTCCAGCCGACCAATTCCCAGCACAAGCTCTTTCTTGCGAACTTTATAAA
>ERZ1699244.789-NODE-789-length-11633-cov-4.148966_pt1 | contig 11633 bp, 13 predicted proteins | sample MGYA00581534_ERZ1699244 | MGnify/ENA primary metagenome ERZ1699244 (study PRJEB42319, sample SAMD00040331) | human oral metagenome | material: saliva | host: Homo sapiens | study: EMG produced TPA metagenomics assembly of PRJDB4115 data set (Metgenomic analysis of...
CAACACTACGCAAAGTTTGGAGATTTTCAGCAAAGGCTGAACCTTTCAATTTCTTACGAACTTTTGATACATAAACTTCTACAACGGAAATGGTTGTGTCACTGTCAAATCCCCATAAACGGTCAAAAATTTGTGTTTTTGGTAAGATAACATTTTGATTTTGGAGGAAATAAACCAGAAGCTCAAATTCTTTACCCAATAGTTCCACAACAGTATCATTGACTTTAACCTCATTTGTAGATAAATTGACAGTCAAATCACCATAAGAAAGAATATTTTCGTTGAACTTACCAGAACGTTTGAGCAGAGCCTGGATACGCATCTTGAGTTCTTCTAGGTAGAATGGTTTTGTTAGATAATCATCTGCCCCAAGCTCAAATCCATGACCTTTGTCATCGAGACTTTCCTTGGCTGTCATGATGAGAACAGGAGTCGAGACACCTTTTTCACGTAGTTCTTTTAAGACTTGGAAACCATTTTTTTCTGGTAACATCAAGTCCAATAGAATCAAGTCATAGACACCACTTTCAGCCTCATAAAGACCTTCTTCTCCATCAAAAACCTGCATGACATCCGCAAAATCATCCAAAAAATCAAAGACTGAATTTGACAGACCTAGGTCATCTTCCACTAATAGAATTTTGATCATCAAAAATTCCTCCTTATTATATCCATTATAGCAAAAATATCTTAAAAAAAACTCAACTTTCCTTGTTTTTCTATGAGAAAGTTGAGTTTTTATATACTATTTAGTCAAGAAGTTTTTAAGCCTTGCCATATTGTGCAACAGCTGCTTCAACTGCTGTTTTTTCACGCTTGATCAATTCAACGCGTGCTGCGATTTCCTTGATTCCCATACCGATGTTACGGCTAAGAGCTAGGTCAGAAAGTTGTGGCTCAAAGAATTCCTTGTATTCCGCCAAGCGTTGCTCTGTCTTGAATACATGGGCAGGAAGGATAACAAAGCTATCAAAGCTCATATCTCCTCCAAGGGCCGCCTTAATCCAAGCCCAGTTTTCACGCGCCCAAGACCAAACTGGTTCCTGAGTTTCCTTATGACCTAAGAACTGATAATACCATGCAGACAAATCTTGTGGTTTCACGACAAATTTGTCCTTCCAAGAAGCAATCAAGGTTTGGATATTATCCGCATCTGTACTGTAGGCAAGAGCAGCTGCTAATTGACGTTTGAAGACTGCATCTGTTGCATGAGTGTAAAGATCCAGATAAGTCGCTACCAAGTCCTTAGTCTCATGATGTTTGATTTCATTGATGAGGACTTGAGCACGAATGGCTGCTGGAAGTCCTGCAAGTTTTTCTTTATGGGCTGCAAAGATTTGACTTGCTACCTGACTAGCTTCTTCGTCATTTGAACGAATCATCATAGAAATGGTTAATTGACGAACCAACTCATCTTCATCAGATTCACCCTCTTTTGCTTCAAAACCAAGTCGTTCATAGTTGTGACGGGCCAACTTAGCAATGAGGTTATTAAAGGCTTTCTCAGCTTCTGTTCCTTCATCGATAAAGCGCTCAAGGGCACCAATAACCTGAGAAACTGCAGCAACAACCAGGTAAGACTCTTCCTTGGCAAGTTTATCAAGTACTGGCAACAAGTCTGCATATGATACATGTCCTGCTTCAGCAAGCAAACGACGTTCTTGGACGATTTGAAGCTTACTTGTGTTATCAAGTTCAACTAATTCTGAAAGGATAGCATCCAGTAATTCACCTTGATAGTCAGTAATGTAGTGGGCAGTATTTTCAGTGTTGAGACGAAGAGCTGTTTTGTTTTCAGCAAGAAGAGCTGCATAACCAGGAATTTCGATGCTTTCAGTTTCGAGTGTATCCGGCAAACCTTTCCAGTTACTGTTAAGGGGTACTACCCAAAGACGGTTCTTGTCTTCGTGTTCACCGATGAAGAATTGTTTTTGTGAGATCTTCAAAACATCATTTTCAACTGTAGCAGTCAAAACTGGATAACCAGGTTGCTCCAACCAAGAATCCATAAAGGCTGCTACATCACGGCCTGATGCTTGACCAAGGGCATTCCAAAGGTCACGACCAATAGTGTTTCCGTATTGGTGTTTTTCAAAGTAAGCGTGCAAACCTTTAGCAAAATCAGCATCTCCTAGCCAACGACGAAGCATGTGCATGAGACGGCTACCTTTAGCATAAACGATAGCAGAGTCAAAGAGTGTATTGATTTCATCTGGATGTTTAACTTCAACGTGAACAGACTGAACACCATCAGTCGCATCACGTTTAAGAGCGGATGGCACTCCACTTGTTTGGAAATCTTCAAAGATATTCCAGCTTGGCTCAATCGCATCCACACAGACGTATTCCATCATGTTGGCGAAGCTTTCGTTGAGCCAGAGGTCATCCCACCATTTCATAGTTACGAGGTTACCGAACCATTGGTGAGCAAGTTCGTGGGCAATGACAAGGGCTACTTGTTGACGGCTGGCAAAGGTAGAGTTCTCATCTACAACCAAGTAGACTTCACGGTAGGTTACGAGACCCCAGTTTTCCATAGCACCAGCTGAGAAGTCAGGAAGGGCGATATGAAGAGATTGAGGAATTGGATACTTAACTCCATAGTAATCTTCGTAGAACTCGATTGAGCGAACAGCGATATCTAATGAAAACTCAAGGTTTGAAAGTGGGTGTGCCTTGGTTGAGTAAACACCAACGAGAGTACCATTTTTAGTTGTAGCAGTTACCCCTTGCAAATCACCAGCCACAAAAGCTAACAAGTAAGAAGACATGCGAGGTGTTGTCTCAAACTTCCAGATACCAGTTTCCTTGCGGTTTTCAACGTCAATTTCGGGCATGTTTGACAAGGCAAGTTCGCCTTCTGCTTGGTCAAAGCGAAGTGCTAGGTCAAAGGTTGCTTTAGCTTCTGGCTCATCCACACATGGGAAGGCTTCACGGGCAAAGTGGCTCTCAAACTGAGTCGACAAAACTTCCTTCTTAACTCCATCAACTGTGTAGTATGATGGATAGATTCCTGTCATGTTGTCTGTGATTTTACCTGAAAAAGCAATAACCAATTCAACTGAACCTGCTTCTGCAAGTTCGATATGAAGAGCTTCGTTTTCGTTATCAACTGTAAATGGACGAGCTTGTCCTGCTACTTCAACTGAAGAAATCTCCAGATCTTTTTGGTGAAGGGAAATACGGTCACTTTTAGCTTGACCAGTAATGGTTACTTTTCCTGAAAACGTCTTGGTCTCACGACTCAAGTCTAAAAACAAATCATAATGTTCAGGAACAAATTTTTCAATATAATGTTCTACTGCTTGCATCATATTCTCCTATTCTAAATTTCTGAGCGAATGCTCTAGTTCAAACATACCTATTTTATCATATTTTTAAATAGAAAGAAGGATTGAAATGATTTTTACAATATTTTCATCTCGCATAACTCTATAGATATTTTATAAAAATTGTTAAGTCGTATTATTTGACCGCTTAATATGTTAGTGCTAAAATTGTCTTGTTTGGTAAATCAACTATAAAAAGGAGGAACAATGAAAAAGTTATTTTTTGCTGTTATTTCTGCGTTTGCGGCCCTAGCACTTCTAATTTCTATTGGTGCATATAGTACCCAAGCAAAAGAATTAACAAGCCAAGTGAAGATTTCTCAAGTGAAAACTGAAGGCGAAAAGATTTCATATCACTGGGAAATTGATTCAGGTGTGGAAGTCGGAGATACATTCAAGATTTCTATGCCAGAGGACGTTAAGTTTGCTTCTTCTGCTTTTAGCTCAATGAAAAACTCTAGTGGCGAAGAAATTGCAACAGGAAAAGTATCAGATGATGGTAAGACTTTGACTATCACCTTTGTAAAAGGAGGAAATAAAGGGGCCGAAGGAAACGTATCATTCTGGTATAAATGGGATGGAGATAATACCACTGGTCAAGACCAAGAACGCTCCATAAAAATCGGTTCAGAATCCGCAATCGTGAGACGTTCTGGACAAGGTCCAGTACCAGTCCTACTTCCGATTAAGAAGTATAATTCTGGTGGTACAGATAACACTAACTTGCAACACGCTCAAAAAATTTGGGGACCTACAGGAATTCCAGACTGGAGAGATACCCTAGAAGTAACTGATAAGACTACTGATGGTTTCTTGTTCTGGCACATCTCAGTAAACAATGCTGTTGACAAGAAAGAAGCCGCTTCAAGCATCGTCTTTACTGACCAAATGCCTAACCTTCCTGCACTTGATTATAGCCGTATTAAATCTGCTAAAGGTCAAGATGTGTCTCAATACTTCAAAGGTGGAACTTACCTTCCAGCATCATTTGACTTGAAAGTCAATGGTAAAACTCTAGTTGTCAACGGAGTATCAATGTCTGGTCTTGCATTAGAACCATACATTGAGTGGACAGAACATGGATTTAAACTTGATTTGACTAAGGTCAGCGACCAATTTAAAGTTGCATCTACAGACGAAATTACCCTATCATATCAAACACTTCTACAACATGCTGATCAAATCAAGAGCGTAACAAACGTTGCTTCTCTTACAAGCGATCAACACAAAACAGCTGTAACCAAAGAAAACACTTGGGTTAACAAAGCTGCTTCAGCAGATGCACAAGTCTACAATAGTGATGTAACAACTACAACAACGACTACATCTACTACCACAACAACTTCAATAACTTCAACAACGACTACGACATCTACTACTACAACTACTGAGTCTACGACTTCATCCACTACAACTACAACTCCTGAATCTACAACTTCATCCACTACAACTACGACTGAAGAGCCTAAGACTTCAACTTCTACTACTACAACTACAACTGAAGAGCCTAAGTCTACAACTTCAACTACTACAACTACGACTGAAGAGCCTAAGACTTCAACTACTACAACTACGACTCCAGAAGAGCCAACTAGTCAAAATAGTAGCGAGGAAGAAACAAGCTCTACAACTACAACAACTACTGAGTCTACAACTTCTACTACGACTCCAGAAGAGCCAACTAGCCAGAATAGTAGTGAAGAAAAATCAAGCTCTACAACTACAGAGAAATCAACTTCAGAGACAACAGCTCCTGGATCTAATAGTTCAACAACTACAACTCATGGAGGACCTACAACAGTTTCAACAACTGGAGACAAACCAGGACTTCCAAATACTGGTGAACGTAATAGCTTAATTGTTTCTGTTGCTGGTGTTGCAATGCTTATCGTAGCTGTAGGAACAGTTTTACATTATCGTAAAAAATAATCAACCAATGTAGAAGTGATATGAATAGGGATTCAAAAGACAAACATCTTTGAAAACTTTATCCAATAACTTTACTTGTTAGATTCAAAAAAGCGGACATGATTGTCCGCTTTTTGTTTAGCTAATTTAGCATTTAAAGTCAGAAAAAGTTTTGGAAAGTGATTTCCAAAACTTTATTTCTTCTAGTAGTCTACAGAGGGTATACCTTGCGAAATTCTTCCAAAACAACCTTGCTTTCGGGTGTGAAAGTCAGACCAGCTTCCTCCAGCCACTCCGTGAAAAATTCCTCATGAACTTGACGCCAGTAGGTCAGAGATTTGTCTCCTTCACCTTCCTTATAGGCATGATCGGCTGACACTTGATGGAAAAGCTGAATAGAAACCTTTGTGACTTCGACAATGCAGACAGCTTGATCTTGACTGTCTAAAACGACATCAAAGGTCCCTGCTTGAGGTAGGGGTTCGTCCTCTACTGCGTAGAGGTCATAGGCAGAGGCTGTTGCTGTTTTTTCGCCTTTAAAGACCAGTTCCGCTAAAAGGTCTGGATCCACTCCAAAGGCCCATGCATCTATCTCATCTCCAATCGAGGGGTTGATTTGCTTGTAGGCATTCCACATTTCTTGCGGTGTCATTTCTTCTCCTTCTTTTCTTTCACCTTCCAATTATTATATCTTGTCAGTTCTAATTTAGGAAATCCTAGTAACTCTACCTTCACCTTCAATACTAAGGGTGAGGCATTTTCTTCGGTAATCTGCTCAAGAGGAAGCCAAATTGCCTTTGCTGAATCATTGTTTCCATCAAGAACCTCCTGAGGAAGGGATTGTTGAGAGTTCTCGAAATCGAGTACGATATCGTAAAAGGCCATGATATGATGTACTGCGAAGTCTTGCCCCTCTTCTTGAACCAGCACATCATACATCCTAGGATTTGAATAACGGCTAAGCGTATAGCCTGTCTCTTCCAGAACTTCTCTCTTGAGGGTTTCTGTCAACCCCTCACCGAGTTCCTGACTACCACCCGGTAGATCAAAACGATGTTGATAGGGGCCTCTTGTTTTTTCAATACAGAGCAGTTTCCCCTCTTGAAGACAGACTCCGTATACCCCAAAGTGATTTTTGATTTCCATATTCTACTCTTTTCTAAAAGTCCAAGATTGCTAACTCACCTTATCCTTTAAAAGGAAAGAGGCTATAAATTTCATGCTCCTTGATATACTTCTTTAGTATCTCCTTATTCTCTTCGATTTTTGTCTGGATATCTATCTCTTCACAAGTTGACTCAGCAATAAAGAGGTGAATCTTCAATAAATCTGTCAAGTATAGCAAACGGCGTTCCATTTCCGATTCAGGACTTGAAGCTTGCTCGATTTTTGCAAGCTTTTGCTCCAAGCTATCACCATTCAAAAATCTCTGATGAACTCTCCTTCTTATTTTTTGAGTTGATTCCTCCCCTTGTTCTAATGGAGATAAAAGGAGTTTTTTATAGACGAGTACCTGATTTTCTGCCTCTCTTTCCAGATAGGCCAATAAAACCAGAGAGCTATCAACAAAGGTCCAAGTGTTATAATTCCCTTCAAATGGAACTTGTATGATACGATCTAATAATTCCTTAGCCATTTCCTCTTGACCATCCAGATAAAGTAAATAGGCCAGATGATTTAGCGATTCGAGATAGCTAGCTTGGGTTTTCTTATTCTTTTTTAAAATTTTATCTAAATAGAGATGTAGGTCTGGATGTTTTTCCAGTTGTTCAACTACTTCTGGTAGCTTCATTTGAAATCCTTTCTATTCTTTTTAAAAAAATTTAAAGAGATTTTAGTCAACTAATCCAACTCTGCTCGACTGAACAAGTCTTTCATAGCTTCTATATCATCGCAAAATTCTTTAAATCCTAAAGCGAATTTAGCCAAGGCGTCCACCTTGGAAGAATAGGCGCAAAACATACTTCCTTCAGGATCAAAGTCGATAGCATCGCTTAATTCAGGCATTTTTTCCTCCAAAAATACCCAAGCTAGGGATGCCCAATCGTAGCCATTTCCTTCAAATCCCTCCTCTTCTCGAGTATCAAACACTTCCTGTCTGTATTCTCCATCAGGGTAATAAATGAGCGACCCTCGAACATTTTTAGAATCCTCATCATATACAAGCAGGCTAAAAGGGGCAATTTTTTCTCCATAATTAATTCCTACTGCTCTTTATTTAAGATATGAAAGAGATCATCTCTTAGAACAATGCCATCGTCTTCTATCAAATAGGCCATGTGCTCCCAGAAGGACAATTCTTGTTCAAGAGGCTTTTCCAAGGCAAGTACTTGATCCTTCAAGTTTGCTGCAATTTCTTCGACTTCATCTTGGTCAATCTCATAAAACTTTGCTTTCAAAAGAAAGATGCTTGATAGAAAGAGCGAATAAGAGGAAACAAAAGTACGCAAGGAAGAATTGACATAGATCCTCTCTTCTTGAAAAACTTCCCTTCCTTCTCGATTGCAAAGCAAGAAGACCTGCCCCTCTTCCCCAATTACAAAAGCACCTAAAAAACACTGACCAAAAAGCCTATAACTCTCTTGCTCTCTCCTGAGTTCCACTAGTTCGTTAGCTGCTTTGACAAAAGAAAATCCCATTTTTGGATAACCCTCTAAATATGCCAGAAGGTTGAAACGTATTTCGTCAAGAGTGAGTGATTTTTCCTCTTTAGGACCTACGCTAAAACCGTACTCCTTCACCAATTCATCGATATTGACTGTCATTTTCTCTCCTTATGCTATCAGTCATCAGATACCATTTCTCTAATCAACCTAGCTAATCATTAAAGGGCATAAAGTTATCGTGCTGATTATAATAATTCAAAGCATCAACCAAGTCTTGGAGACTTGCATCTGGCTTTTCTTCAAGCGCTACGGTGAGAACATCAATCAACTGCTCTCCATAGTAGACTAGCTGGAGATCTTGCTCCGCCACATCAGCTGGGTATACATCACGGTCTTCCACTACATCCGGATAATCAGATACCCAGTAGAGTCTAGCTAGTTCCAGTTCTCCATCCTCCTTGCCATAGAGGCAAAAATCATCTGATACTAATTGATCTACGCGCACCTGCTCGATTATCTGCTCTAGTGAAAGTTCTTGGTGTTTTCGCATCCCGTCTCCTTTTCTCTGTCTCACTCTTCAACAAAAGAGTTCAAAAATTCCTCAAAAGAAGCCCATTGACCATAGATCTCAGCTTTTTCTTCTAAAACATAGAAATACACCTTGCCATAATCCTCTGACCTTAGAGAAAGTGCATAGTTGCCAGAACCAGGATCATAGGCGAAATGGAGAAGGTCTGTAGCCCTAAATCCCGCAGGTACCACCTCATCGTCAAACCATGTAAGAGACTTGCTCATTTCCTCAAGTGAATTAAAGGAATTGAAAGGAAAGAGGTGATGTTCATCGTGGACACCCATTACTTGGGGCTGGCCACCGTTGTGCTTGAGATAAAAGTCCAACATAGTTTTTGGCAATTTCTTCCCAAGAATCTCCTCAAATTGTAAAAGGTCTTCTTTTGAAATCGGTGAATCTTCATCAAGCATCCTAAACATGATAACTCCCTTCAGTTTTCTACAATTCTTCTTCCAATACCTTATCAATAAAGTCATTGACGTTTTTAGCAACTTTTTGCATTTCTAAGGAACCTAAAGCTCCCAAGTCATTTTCATAAATGCAATCATCAGAATTTTTCTTGATAAAGTAAGCCAAATCTCCTTCCTGTCCAATCATAAAGTAATCTGGCTCTACTTCCTCAATCTGATAAGTCTCATTACGCTCCTCTAGATCCTCCTCGGCATACAAACAGATACCAGTATCTCCAATTTCATAGGAGTCAATCTCTTTCCAGTCCGATAAAAACTGATAGTAGAGATTGGGCAAGACAAATCCAAACTCATCTCTTTTCATAGCTTACCTCCACATATTCACTGAGTATCAACTATATTACTTCAAAGACCAACCACCATCAATAGTTAGAATTTGTCCTTGCATGGCGCTCGCATTTCCACTTGCTAGGAAAAGGCTAACTTCAGCAACTTCACCTGGCTCAATCCAGCGTTTGATAGGTGTTTCACTTGCTACCCAGTCTGCCAGACCACCTGGTTCAAAGTCTGCTGCGGTCATACCAGTCTTGACTGCTCCAGGAGCAATCCCAAAGACCTGAATACCAGCTTCAGCATAGTCTAGAGCTAATTGCTTGGTAAATCCCGCCAAGGCATGTTTAGACGAGGTATAGGCGTGACCACCACCACCAGCTAGGTTTGAAGCAATGGAACACATATTGATGATGATTCCTCGCTTCTTCTCCAACATTTTAGTCAGATAATACCGTGTCAGCTCTACCGGAGTCACATAGTTGATCTCAAAGATCTCCTGAATCTCCTGAGCGCTTTGCTCAAGGAGCGGTTTGTAGTCATCCAAAACCCCAGCTGTGTTACACAAAATATCCACCTGAGGGCACCAGTCAAAAATTGGTTCCAAGTCAAGCGTTAAATCACGTTGTAAAAAGTGAAAGTCGCCTTGTAAGTCAGGCTTTTCACCCTGATCCACTCCGAAAACCTGATAACCTTTTTCTAAAAAGAGTCGAGCCTGTGCTAGGCCAATCCCTGAGCTAACACCCGTAATGAGTACACGTTTAGTCATGGACTTCCACCCAGTCTGTTGCTAGGACATCACAAGGGGTTGGACTCCACATAGAAAAACCTTCCCCTTCACCAGACACGTTGATGAGGAAATAAGGTGTCACTTCAAGGGCAAACCCGTTTTGCTCGATAGTATCAAAGAGCTGGACATAGTTTTCAGCCCCACCCCAGCCAGTACGGACGTATTTCTTTTTAGCCTTTAGCCCCGGCAAGATTTCTTCAAATGTCATGATATTCTCCTTTATAGTTTTCTTGTTTTATTATAACAAAAAACCGTTTTTCAACGGCTTTTTGACAATTATTTTTCATGATTTCTTAAGTCTTAGTAGATTACCACTGCAAACCCGCTTCTCTGATTTCCTTTTTAGAGGCATATTTCCCATTTGGTCGATGCCATCTTCCTTTTCTATCTCTAAAGTAACCACCTGAATTACTGCTTTGTGATTCTTCTGCTGGGGCTTCAGTTTCCTGCTGTGTCTGTTCTTCTTTAGCCTTCTCTTCTGCCTCTTTTTTAGCTTTTTCTTGTGCTTCTTTTTCTTCAGCCTCTTTCTTAGCCTTTTCCTCGGCTGCTTTAACTTCAGCAGCGCGTTCTTCAGCTGATTTGACCGTATTTTTTGCAGTACCATCAGCATAATTTATTTCAGCATTTTCTGAAACATTATCCAAGGCGACATGGGTTACAGAATACTTATCAATTTTTTCCTTGCTACTACCTAATTTAATTTCAAGCAATTTTCCATCCTGATCAATTCCTACATACTGTAAGATAATCTGTCTTGGAATCAATTCATTATCCTTATAGACTGCTGTTACCTTATAATCTAGATAATAGTTTGGATGATTTGCAAGCCATGAATCTAGACCATTTTCATAATAAAGCATGCTACTTTGATTTTTGTCATCTGTTCCAGTAAAGGCCCCTGTATTTAACCAGGCTGTCATAGGAACTAGATTACGACCTTCATCGTTTAGTCCGCTAAATTGATAACCAACTAAATGACCTCGATTCATTAGCCAGGCTTCCTTTGTTCCATCACCATAATAAAATTTATAGTTATGCCAACCAACTGGATCAAAGGTTAATTTAGCTTCTCTCTTTTCTTTAGGCTCATCACTATCTTTCAGCTGAATATGGGCATAAGTTGCGCGAGATTTGGAATCCAGTTCTCCAAGTTCAAGCTGCTTTTCGTTTCTAAAAGTAAGTAAACCAGCATTCTTGTACAACTTTGTATTATCCTGCGTAGTCACTACAGTCGTTACAGGTTCAGTTACTTTCGCCTCTTCCTTATGTTTCGAGCAACCAACTGATGTCAGCAGCGAGAGAAAAACAACAGAAGTCAAAACTATTCTTTTCATTCTATATTCTCCTAAATTATTAAAATATTTATTATATTGTTATTTTATACCATTTTATCATTTATAGTTTGTATTTTCAAACAATTATATAAATTTTTTTAAACAAAAAGAGCGAGATAAAATCTCGCTCTTGAATAAAAGTTAATGTAAAAATAGAAAAGATTAAAGCATATTTTAAAAATTTAATTCTTTTGATTATTTTATTTCTATAAATTTTTGATATATTTTCTTAGTTAATTCTTCTTGCTGGCTTGCTGTTAGTCGTGAAGAAGTACGAATCAAAACTGTACCATATACATAATGCGAACCAGGTTGAAGAGAGGTTCTATCATATGCACTAATATATTTATTGCGC
>ERZ1699244.790-NODE-790-length-11614-cov-3.277183_pt1 | contig 11614 bp, 9 predicted proteins | sample MGYA00581534_ERZ1699244 | MGnify/ENA primary metagenome ERZ1699244 (study PRJEB42319, sample SAMD00040331) | human oral metagenome | material: saliva | host: Homo sapiens | study: EMG produced TPA metagenomics assembly of PRJDB4115 data set (Metgenomic analysis of...
CGCATAGATTCACCCACAGCCACCGCGTAGGCTAGGCGGTAGCCGTCACTAGACACATTAAAAGCCGCAATAGGCAGGTTTGAGGGCACCGCAAGCGTGTAACGCACCCCTTGAGTCGAGTAAGCCAGCACATTAGCGCCCTGACACAGCCACACCCAACCCAAGTTATCGGCACACACCGCCCCTAAATCAGTGTCGCCATTTACCTGCGTAAGGGTTTTGGTAGATACGCTCAGCCGCTCCAACGCATTATTGCGCTGCAGGTAAACAGTGTTTGCGTCAGCCACCGCCACCCCATTAATGCCTTCACCAAGGGCGCCGGCATCTAGTAACACCTTCGTGTTATTGCCCTCCAGACGCACCAGGCCCGCCGCGCTAGCGGCCACCACTGCACCGGGCGAACGGTGGCCCTGGCGGATTGTGGCACTAGAACCAATAACTGTGCTGCCACAGTTAACTATCACCTGGTTAACTGAGCCTAGCTGCCCCAAAGTAGTGGCCAGTTGGCGCACAATTGCTTGCTTATCGTTAGCTGAAGCGTTAGCCACCTCGCTGGATAAATCCACTGTGGCCACAGCCTGACTGACCTCAACTCCCGCGCCACCCAAGGTGACGCCGTCGGGAATGGCACTAGAAAGAGTCTGGTTAAGCCAGGGGGCCGGGCCGGTCAGCAGCGCACTAACCACATGGGTAGTTAACCTGCGGCGCAGCACCCAGCGCCTATCGGGCACCAAAGAGGTGCGGGTACGGTTAAAAAAGTACAGGTTTTGCGCCACAAAAGCGTTCTGGAAGGAAGTAGCAGAAAGCAAAACACCGTCAGGAAGCGCCGCAATACGCCACTGCCCGGCCCCATCGGTGGCTAGCGACAAGGTCAGCTCATGGTTAGCTCCCCCAAAAGCCACCGAGTAGACACCTTTAGCATCCAGCGTGGCCAGGGCAGGGGCAGACACGTTCAAGGAGCCGTCACTGGCGTCACTCACCCGTGCGTTGCCGGCAGAGTCATAAATCCACACTTGGGCATCCGGGCGCCAGGAACTGGCGGCCTGCCCCAGCAGGAAGCTGCGGGCAGTAGCAAATTCGTCAGAGTAGCCGGCCGCGCATGCCAGCAAAAAACCCTCCACAATCTGGGTGGGACTAGCGCCTTTAACCGGCCCCTGAGCGTATTGCAGCACCAGGTCAGCTTGGCGCACGTCATGATCGGCCACTCGCACCGGCCCGCTAGTGGGTAGCTTGGCACAGGCACTAGCGCCCAGCCCGGCCCCCGCCAGCAGCGAGGCTTTAATCAGGCTGCGGCGTGAAGCAAGGCTTGAATTAAGGCTTGCATGAAGGTTCGCAGAAACAGGCAGGTTTGCAGCAAAAAACCGCCCTGCAGCAGGAAAACGCTTGGAAGAGCTAGGACGCATCGTTTTCCTCCTCCTCATCAGCCCAGCGCGTGGCCGGAATCAGTAGCGGCAAGCCCAGCGACGGCGTGGGCACCGGCTCGGGGTTTGGCCCCATATGCCCGGCCACATCCTTAACCAAAGCCTCCAGCGGGGCATCAGGGGGAATCACGTCCAGCGGGCCTCGGCCTGCGGGAACATCCTGCTTGCGGGGAATTAGCAGCAAGAACGCAGCGCCGTCGCCAGGCCACCCCCAGGCGCTGAGGGTGCCGTTGTGCAAGGCGGCGTCTTCACGCGAAATCGACAGGCCCAGCCCGGTACCCCCGCTTTTGCGCGCCCGCGAGGGATCGGCCCGGTAGAAGCGGTCAAAGACGTGCTCGGCTACTTCTTCACTCATGCCAATGCCGTGGTCACGCACCCGCACTGCCACGGCTGTGTCATCGCCCACCACGTTGATATCGATGGGTTTACCTTCGCCGTGTTCGGTTGCGTTAACCACCAGGTTGCGCAGGATTCGCTCAATTCGGGTGTGGTCGACGACGGCGGTCACCTTATTACCTTCAATGTGCAGGCGGATTTGGCAACCGTTAGCTTGAGCTAGTGGCTGGGCAAAATCAATGACGTCGCGGGCAATTTCGCCCACATCCCATTCCTGCAAAGATAGGGCCGCTGAGCCGGCGTCGAAACGTGAAATTTCTAGCAGGTCCGCCAGCATCTTGTCGAAGCGCTCAATTTGCCCAAATAGCAGCTCGGTGCTGCGTTTTAGGCGCGGATCACTGAAGTTATCGCGGGCATCAAACAGGGCCTCACCAGCCAGCAAAATGGTGGTCATAGGCGTGCGCAGCTCATGGGAAACGTCAGAGACAAAACGCTGTTGCAGACGTGAAAGCTCACTTAGGCGATCAATTTGGGCTTCAATTGAATCAGCCATGTTGTTAAAAGACAGCGCTAGGGAGGCCGCCTCATCTTGGCTTTTAATTTCTAGACGCTCACCAAAATTGCCAGCGGCTAGGCGCTGAGCGGCTAGCGAGGTGCGTCTAACTGGCAGCAGCACACGCCAAGTAAGTAATGCCACGGCAATTCCCATGGCTACCACCAGCACGGCTCCACCCGATACCAGGGCGCGGGTGGCTACATCAAGTAGGTGTTGCTCATTTTTTAGCGAATACACCAGGAACACGTTGTAAGTACCAGCCAAAGGCAAAGTAAGTTGGCTAGCCACCACAATGCCGGGTACCGCATTACCGTCGTCGGTCACCTTGGCGTACTGCCAGTATTGGCGATGCGGGTTAGATTCCAGCTGGGTGATTAGATCATTAGAAATGGCCTGGCGTAACCCGGAGGTGGAAGACAGGTCGTTAATAACAATCGAGGAGTTTGAGCTACGCGAACGCATTAGCACCACCCCCACCCCGTTGGCGCCGCTAATGGCGTCTTTTAGGGAGGTGACTTGGCTTTGGGCCAGGGCCGAGACTTCCGCCGTGGTGTTGACGGCGGTGGCGTCCATTTGGCTTTGGGCTGTAGCCACGCGCGTATCGGCATCTGCAATTACTGCGTCTAGGCGTTCGCGCAGTAGGTCTGAGCGTACCCAGGAGGTGGCGAAGATGATCAGGGCTAGCACTGACACCATCCCCACCACCATGACCTGCACGGCTACGCGCAGCACTAGTGAACGTGCTAGGGCCAGGCGAAAGTATTTTAGGGGGCTACGCGCCAGCCACTGGCGTATAGCGTCTAGGCCACGCATCAGCCCTGGGCGCTACCGGCGCGGTAACCTACGCCGCGCACAGTGATAACCACCTTGGGGTGCTCGGGGTCTAGTTCCACCTTGGCCCGCAGACGCTGCACATGCACGTTGACCAGGCGATTGTCGGCGCTGTGCTGGTAACCCCACACACGCTCTAGCAGTTCCTCACGGGTAAACACCTTCCAGGGTTCACGCGCCAGGGTCACTACCAGGTCAAATTCCAGCGGGGTCAGCGGCACTACTTGGCCTGCGCGGCGAGCCTCGTGGGCGAGCACGTCAATATCGATGTCGCCAATGCGCAGCTTGTCCTTGGGCGGCTCAGCATTGGCGGCGACGTCGCTGACACGGCGCAGGCGGGTACGTACCCGGGCCATCAGCTCACGGTTTTTGAAGGGCTTAGCCACATAGTCATCAGCCCCTGCCTCCAGCCCGGCCACCACATCCTGGGTGTCACTGCGGGCGGTGAGCATAATAATGGGCACGTCAGAAATAGCCCTAATGCGGCGGCAGATTTCAATGCCGTCCATACCCGGCAGCATCAGATCCAGCAGCACTAGCTCTGGCTGGTTAATAGTAAAAGCCTGCAAAGCATGCGTTCCGTCTGCGCAATAAACCACGTCATAACCCCCGCTTTCGAGGGTCATGCCAACCATTTCAGACAGGGCAGTATCATCATCTACCAGTAAGATACGCGTGCTCATAACTACATTGTGACACTTAAAGCATATTTTTGCATGGTTATACAGGAATGTAGCTAAACCTCCTCCTCAAGGCGTAGGTACAAGCTACACAAACCTGGCAGGATTAGTTACGTAGCATATTCCCAAGGAGGTAACGGTGAGCGAGACTTGGCGCACGCCTAATTTCGACGAAAGCGCTGGAGAGCAATCTGGGCAGCCGGCTGACTCTGCAAACAGCTCTGGCGGCTATGCCAACCCCTACCCTGGGCAAGGTTCCTACCCGGGTGCTGGTTACGACGACGGCGCTGGCGTGCCTGGTGTCGGTGCGGCTAGTGCTGCTGGGGCTGGTTATCCCGGAGCCACTCCTGGTTACCCTGGGGCGGCTGGTTATCCTGGCGCAGGTAGCTACCCGGGCGGCGGCGCCTATCCGGGCGCTGGCTATGGACAATCTAACGGCGCCGCAAACTTCTATGTCTACAAGCCTGGCATTATTCCCCTGCGCCCCCTGTCTATTGGCGACATCTATCAGGGCGCATTTGCGGCAATTAAAACTAATGCGCGCACTATGTTTGGTTTTACCGCCGCCCTGCTAGGGGTGGTGCTAGTAATTAGCATTGCCACAAATTATGCAATTATCAACCTGGTATTACCTAACTACGTCAGCGCCGACTCTCCTTACGCCACCGCTTTCACTTCTTTATCGGGCTCTTTTTCTCAGCTAGGCGGCACTCTCTTACAGGCTTTAGCCACGGTTTTACTTTCAGGTTTAATTGTTGTAGCGGTATCCCGCTCTGTACTTGGGCGAGTAGCTTCCAGTAAAGAAGTATGGGAACGTACTAAATCAAAGTTCCTGCCATTAATTGGGCTAAATATAATCACCGGTATTATTAGCGGCCTGATGGTCATAATTGGAATCGTCGCATTTTTTGTGCTGTTAGCTAGCGTAGCCTCTACAGCTAAGACAGAAACAGAATTATGGCAAGGCATGGGTATAGCCTTAGTCGGCATATTTATACTGGTCGTGGCTGGCGTAGTAGTAAGCTCCTACTTATCCATTAAATTCAGCGTTGCCTCACCAGCCATGGTGCTTGAAAACCTGGGAGTGTTTGCTGCTATTGGCCGCTCTTGGAGCCTGACTCGCAAAAACTTTTGGCGTCTGTTAGGCATCAATATCCTGACCACTATAATCACCTCTATGGTGGCCGGCATCTTTGGCGGTATTGCTAGCGCACTAAGCGTAATTTTTGTTGTTGCCGGATCCTCGTCTCCTGAAGATGCGATCACATCCATAAATACTGCTTACATACTGACTATGGTTGTGTCTACCATCGCTCAGCTATTAATTTTACCTTTCACTTCCTCGGTCAACGCATTGCTATATATCGATCTGCGTATGCGTAAGGAAGGCCTGGACGTGGAGCTACGTAACGCGGTAGCAGAACAACAGGCGCAATGAATTTAATCTGGAAGTTTGCCCTTCTGCCGGCTTGGAGTCAGCCCACTCCAAGCCCAGATGAGGCACGCCAACAAGCCCACCATGAGCTCAGTAAAGTAGCTTATAAACCTAAACAAAATCTTTTAGAAAAGCTGTTTAAATGGCTGGACTCCACGCTAAGTAAAGCTAAGCTAAATTTGGGTTTACCGGAATGGGTTGGAGAGCTGCTTACCTTTTTGATCTTTGTGGCGCTGATAGCTTTGCTGCTCTACTTGGCCACAAAAATCACTTTGGCGCGCCGTAAACGCAAATCAAAAGCGCTTTTTGACGATAAACGTGACGCCAGTATGCTCACGCTTAGCGCCAATAAGGCGGCTGCAGCCGGTGACTGGGTAAGCGCCGTCGTAGACCGTTTCCGTGCCATTATCCGCTCTCTAGATGAGCGCGCCTTACTGGAAGATTATCCAGGCATGACCTCTCAGGAGGCCGGCCAGCTTGGGGCCCAGGTAATGCCAAACCTAAACGAGAGCTTTGCCTACGCCGCTAACCTGTTTGACCGGGCTCGCTATGGCCACGAAGAAACCGGCCCTAGCGATGATCAGTGGATGCGTGATTTCGCCGTCACCGTCACTAATACCTCAGGCGTAACCCACCAAAGCGCCCATAACCTGACCCCGGAGCTAACTCACGGCTCAGCTGGCCCACTGGATGTTAACCCATATGCCTCTAACCCCTATGCCACTAAAGGTAGGCGGCGATGAGCACACAAACAGCCCCCGTACAAGCCAGCGCCGAGTCTAAAAAAACTGGCTCTAAAGGCTGGAAACTACTGGCAATCGCACTTAGCTTGCTGCTGGCAGGCATGGTTATCTACGCCTCCATGAAAGAGGAACTCACTAAAGACCCCTACGACATCCACAGCGTTAGCTCTGAGGGTGTGCGGGCTTTAACTCAGGTACTTGGCGACCACTATGACGTCTCAGTGGACCAGGTGCGCTCACCTGCAAAAGCTATCGAGGCTGCCCAGCAGGGCAAACCGGTAACCATCTTTAATGCTGGCAGGCTACAAAATAACGACTTTGAAACTCTACTAACTACCTCAAACGCTGATATCACCCTGGTTGGCTTCGAGTACTACCTGCCTGAGTCCTTGGCTGAAAGCGGCTTGGAACTGCAAGGTTATAACGATAAACCTGCCTCTCGCGGCGCCTGTTCTATACCTGCCAAAGCCCAAACCATCAGCGCAACCGGAAACGCCATAATAGTGAGTGACCCGCAGGCGCTGGCCGATAGCCAGTACCTGGGCCGTGGCCCAGCCCAGCTGTGTTTCGCTTATGCCGACGGCTACGGCTATCTGGAACTGCCCTTAAAGTCAGGCAAAACCCTGCGCATCATCACTAATCCAGAGCTAGTTACCAACAAGTACCTAGACAAAGATGACAATGCAGCCTTGGCACTTTATGCCACCGGGCGGGGCAGCGAAGTAGCTTTTTATAACGCCGAAAATGCTGACTCATTTAATTCGGATCAGCAGCTTAAACCCTACCCATCCTGGCTGGTGCCATTAATGTGGCAGTTTGGGCTGTTGGCATTGGTGTGGGCATTTATTGTGGGCCGGCGCCAAGGCCGGATTGTTAACGAGCCGCTGCCGGTAGTTGCGCAAGGCACCGAAACCACGGTGGGGCGCGCCGGACTGTATCAGCGAGCTAGAGCCAGTGAGCACAGTGGCCGTATTTTGCGCATAGCCACCATTATTAGGCTCGGCCGGCGCTTGGGAATTTCCCCAAATGCAGACGCCACCTTGGTAGCGCAAACGGTATCTATGGCCTGCAACCGCACAGCTAAAGAAATTGAATACATACTCTACGGGCCCGCGCCAGCAAGTGCAGTAGAACTGACCCAGCTAAGCCAAGCCCTTGAACAATTAGAAGAAGAGGTAAAGCACTATGAGCGCTGAAAACCTAGACTATAGCGTCCCCACCCAGGCCCGCCTGGCAGCGGTGCGCAGCGAAGTCGCTAAAGCTGTGGTGGGCCAGGACGCCGCCGTCACCGGCCTAGTGGTAGCCCTGCTGGCGGGCGGTCACGTACTGCTTGAGGGCGTGCCCGGGGTGGCTAAAACCCTGCTGGTTAGGGCTTTGGCGGCGTCGTTGGAGCTGGATACTAAACGTATCCAGTTCACCCCGGACCTGATGCCCGGTGACGTAACCGGTTCGCTGATTTATGACTCACGCACCGCCGAGTTTTCTTTGCGCCCGGGCCCGGTATTCACCAACCTGCTGCTGGCTGACGAAATTAACCGTACTCCCCCCAAAACTCAGGCGGCTTTGCTTGAGGCCATGGAGGAGCGCCAGGTTTCTATTGACGGCACGCCTCGGGCTTTGCCTGAGCCTTTCATGGTGATCGCCACCCAGAACCCGGTTGAGTATGAGGGCACCTATCCCCTGCCTGAGGCACAGCTGGACCGTTTCCTAATGAAACTGGTGCTGCCGCTGCCTGAACGCGACACCGAAATTGAGGTACTCACCCGCCACGCTAACGGTTTTAACCCGCGTGACCCGGTTAGTGCCGGATTGCAGGCGGTTACTAACGCCCAGGATCTGCGCCTGGCCCGCAGTGAGGTGGCTAAGGTGGGTGTTGGCCCGGAGGTGACCGCCTATATTGTGGATTTGGTGCGAGCTACGCGGGTTTCGCCGTCGCTGTCACTGGGGGTCTCCCCGCGCGGAGCCACCGCTCTGCTGGCTACTTCGCGGGCTTGGGCTTGGCTTAACGGGCGCTCTTTTGTCACTCCCGACGACGTCAAAAACTTTGCGCTGCCTACCTTACGTCACCGTATTAAGCTGCGTCCTGAAGCTGAGCTTGAAGGGGTCAGTGCCGCTTCGGTTATCGACGGCGTACTGCGTATGGTTGCGGTCCCGCGCTGAGGTAAATGCATGTTTGCCTCCAAACGGCTGGCTTTACTGCTGGCCCCGTGTTTGCTGCTGGTTTTTCTTTCCACGCGCGCAGCCCTGATCTGGGACTTGGCGGTGATCTGCCTGGCCCTGTTAGATGCCTTTTTGGCGCCAAAACCCCTGGAACTTAGGGTTGAGCGCGAAAATGGCACCACCGTGCGTTTAGGACAACCCAGTTCTGCGCGCATTACGATCACTAACACTGCCAAACGCACTATGCGCGGAAGCCTGCGTGATGCCTGGGTGCCTAGCGCCGGGGCTAGCGATAATTTTTACCAGTTCAATTTGGGCCCCGGCCAGAAGCGACGTTTCACTACCCCGCTGCAACCTAAACGCCGAGGCAAGCGCCGGGCTGACTACGCCACTGTGCGTTCGCTTGGGCCGCTGGGCTTGGCTGGGCGCCAGCGTTCCCTGGTAGCGCCGGCACATGTGCAGGTGCTGCCGCCGTTTAATTCGCGTAAGCATTTGCCTTCACGCCTTAATTTGCTGCGTGAAATGGATGGGCGCAGCGCGGTTATGGTGCGTGGGGCGGGCACGGAATTTGATTCTTTGCGTCAGTATGTTCCCGGCGACGACGTGCGCTCTATTGACTGGCGTTCGACGGCGCGGCGCGGCGAAGTGGTGGTGCGTACCTGGCGCCCTGAGCGTGATAGACATGTACTGATCATTATTGACAGTGCCCGTCACAGCGCCACCCGTATGGAGGAGGGCACACGTCTAGACGTGGGTATTGATAGCTCATTTTTGCTCTCTGCCCTAGCTAGCGCGGCTGGCGACCGGGTGGAGGTAATGGCGCTAGACACTAGGCGCCGGGCCTGGATTGCCGGTAAGAAGTCAGGTGAGTTGATTGCCACCATGGCTAATGAGCTAGCTGATGTGGAACCGTATCTGGGTGAGCTGTCAGCGCCGGCCCTTAACTTGGCAGCTTCCCAACGCCTAAGCCAACATGCCCTGGTGGTTTTGCTTAGCAGCCTTGAGGCGGTAAGCCACGATCAGGCCCTAACTGACGTGCTGGCCATGATTGCCCATAAGCACACGCTTATTTTTGCTAGCGCCATAAACCCGCAAATTGAGCAGATGAGCCATGAGCGTGACAACGCTGACCTGGCTTATCAGGCCGCCGCCGCTGAGCGCACACTGCTAGAAACTAACCAGGCACGCAGCCAGCTAAAGCGTCTGGGCATTGAGGTGGTGGAGTCAGCTCCGGCCACTTTGGCTCCCGCTTTGGCTGACACTTACCTGGCTCTTAAGGCCGCTGGCCGCCTCTAGAGCGGCGCAGTTAGCCAAGCGTGAGCTCCACTTAGTCAAGCGCAAGCCCCACCGCGCATCCGCTAGAGCGCATCCGCCGCTCTGCGCGGCCGCAGACATGGCCCGCCCCTGATGGGGCGGGCCTGAATGTTTGGGGCGGGCCTGAATGTTTTAGGCCTGGGGGTTAGGCTACAGGTTTAGGCCCGGGGGTTAGGCCTGGGCGGCGTAGGCGCCGATTTGGCTTGGGTCTAGGTCGCCGTCGTCGCCTTGCAAAGCCGCACGGCGCCCCAAAATGAAGGTATAAGCCCACAAGCCCACAGCCGCACTGGCCCCCAGCGTAATCTTGATCCATAGCGGCAGATCCGAGGGGGTAACAAAGCCTTCCAAAGCCCCGGCCACAGCCAAGGCGGCAGTTAGGGAGATAACCGCTGAAACCAGCACGCGCCCTTCCTGGGCTAGGGCTTGGCCGCGAGTGCGCCTGCCGGGCACCAGCATGGTCCAAAACAGGCGCAGCCCCACCCCGCCGCTCATAAATACGCAGCTAAGTTCTAGCAGGCCGTGGGGGCTTATGTAGGCAAAGAATTTACCGATTTCGCCCTGCTCACTCATCACCGCGCCCATTAGCCCAACATTTAAAGCATTTTGCCATTGCACCAAGATCGGGAAAAAACCGGTCAGGCCGCTAATGATGCTGATGGCGGCCACGCGGGCGTTGTTGGTCCACACTTGGGAGGCAAACTCTGAATGGGCGTATTGAGAGTAGTAACCCACGAATTGACTTTGGGCAATAGAGCGGCGCGTAGCTGGAGGCACCAGGAGGTCAAAAACCGCCATATTGTTGAGCAGGTACAGCGCACAGATCAGCGACACTGCCAGGGATGCCACCATCACCCCAATTGAGAACCAGCGCGCCTTATATAGCCCCATAGGCATGGTGACTGTAACGAAGCGACGCACATTGGTAGCCCGCGCATTTTGGTGGTAGCCAATGCGTCCGCGTGCTCGCGACAGCAGGCGGCTGAGCTCCACAATTGCGTCAGGGTCGGGGGCTTGGCTACGTACAGCGGAAAGCTGCTGGCCTACCTGACCGTAGAGCGAGATCAGCTCATCGGTTTCTTTGGCGCTGAGAATACGTTTGCTAGCTAGCTTGCCCAGACGTTCCCACTGGTCTTTATGAGATTGGCGCAGCGCATCTATATCCACCCGGGTACTCTTTTCTTGTGGAGACTTTGAACAGCTCATCGGAAAGAATGATCGTCCCTGAGCAGGTTATCACTGGTGAAGGCGTGGTGGTTGATATCGCCCCGGCGCCTTTGCCTACCCGCATGGGCTCAGCAGTGATTGACTATGCCGTATATTTCCTGGGTTTATCGTTCTCTCTGCGGCTTTTGTACACCGCTGTTAACCAATCGACTGTGTCTGCGGCGGTTTTGGCAACCTGCGTGGCGCTGATGCTGGCCTTTTGGCTTATTTTCATGCCGTGGCTGGTGGAGGTGCTCAGCCGGGGGCGTAGTTTAGGCCGGTTAGTTATGGGCTTGCGGATTGTGCGCGACGACGGCGGTCCGGCTCACCCTTATCAAAGCTTTGTACGGGCTATCTGTGCTCCCTTTGAAGTGCTGTTCACTTTCGGGATAGTAGCCGTGGTAGTGATGTTGTTTTCTAAGCGTTCCAAGCGTGTTGGTGACATGCTGGCGGGCACCTATGCCGCCCAGGAGGACAACATTATTACCTCTCCCCCGGTCCTGATCATGCCCCCTGAGCTGCGTTATTGGGCGCGTGGGGCGGATATTCGCGAGCTGCCCACGCACCTGTCGCTTTCGGCTTATACCTTCTTGCAGCGCGCCTCCAGTTTGGATCTGCGCAGCCGCGCCTCCCTGGGGCAGGCTTTAGCTGATCAGGTCTCTGGTTTGGTTTCTCCCCCACCTCCGCCACACACGAATCCGGAGCGGCTACTGGCGGCGGTTTTGGTGGAGCGGCGTGACAGGGAGTATTTCTTGAATTTGCAACGCGAACGCCGCCACCAACAGCAACAGTCAGCGGCGGCGCAGCTTCCTTACGGTTTAGGCACTCTATAGGCGCTTTTAGCGCGGCAGCAGCATGGCCACCCCGTCACGTACCGGGTAGGCTCGCGTAGCTTCGCGGTTAACCAGGTAGTAGTCGGCGCCAGGGGCCTGTAC
>ERZ1699244.794-NODE-794-length-11600-cov-4.025451_pt1 | contig 11600 bp, 5 predicted proteins | sample MGYA00581534_ERZ1699244 | MGnify/ENA primary metagenome ERZ1699244 (study PRJEB42319, sample SAMD00040331) | human oral metagenome | material: saliva | host: Homo sapiens | study: EMG produced TPA metagenomics assembly of PRJDB4115 data set (Metgenomic analysis of...
CCACGTACGTGCTGCAGGGGCCGCTGGGCCTTTCCGCCATGGCTTTCGCGTGGGTGTTCGCGTTCAACGCGCTGCTGTCGACCGGTTTCGCGCTGGTGAACGTGCGCCTGATCTCGCACTTCACGCCGCGCACGCTCATCATCACGGGCCTGGTGATCGCGGCGACCGGCGTGGTGACGCTGGCGATCTCGACGTTCCTCCTCGACCTGCCGCTGATCCTCACGTGCGTGGGCTTCGCGCTCATCATGACGGCGAACGCGTTTATCTTCGGCAACTCCGGTGCACAGGCCATGAGCGAGGCGCGCGAGCACGCGGGCACGGCTTCGTCCGTCATGGGCGTACTCCAGTCGATTGCGAACGGCATCGCCGCTCCCCTGGCGACCTCAGGCGGTGACAGCGCCGTGCCGATGGTGCTCGTCATGATGGTCGGCTCGGTCGGCGCGTGGTTCGCGTTCTGGGTGATCGCCCGCGGCGGCAAGCACACGCCGCGCCACCTCAGCCTCGACTGAGAGGGCACGGCGCGTCCCGCACAACGCCCTTACTCGGTCCTTACTGGCGCGAGGCCAGCCACACCGCGATCGACACCAGGACCAGGCCGATCAGCTCGTAGACACCGGGGATCTGCCGCAGCATGACGGCACCGACCAGCGCGGACGTGGCGGGAAGGACCGCGGCAAACAGCGCGAACGTGGGTGCCGCCAGGCGACGCATCGCGAGCGCCTCAAACGTGTAGGGAATCGCGGTGGACAGCAGGCCAACGCCAACGACAATCGCGATCAGCTCCCACGAGGCCGTGGCCGCCATTGCCCCCGGCCCGAGGAAGGGCGCGAAAAAGAGGGACCCCCACGCGCAGCCGAGCGCCAGGTTCGTGACCCCGTCGCGCGTGGTCGAAGCACGCTGCCCGACGACGATGTAGGCCGACCAGGCGAGGGCCGCGAGGAGGATCCACGCGACGCCGACGCGCACGCTCGGCACGCTCAGGTCGAGAGCAAGGCCGCCGATACACGCCACCCCGGCGAAAGCGAGGACGGCGGCGATACGCGGCCGCCAGCCACGGCCTCGGAGAACAGCGACCGCGACCGGGCCGATGAACTCGAGTGAGACGGCGGTCCCCAGGGGAATGCGCGCGATTGACTCATAGAACGAGGAGTTCATCGTCAGGATGATGACGCCGAACAGCGCGGAAATCGCCAGGTCCGATACCGTCAGGCCGCCGCGCCAGGGGCGCTTCCAGGCCAATAGAACGACCGCGCCCGTCAGGACGCGCCACCACGCGACGGACGCGGGTTCGACGGAGGCAAAGGCGACGACGGCGAGCGCCGCGCCCACATACTGGATGAGGCCCGAGCCGACGATGTAGAGCTGTGGTGGGACGCGGTCGACCACAGAGACGCCGTCAGGGCACCGGGAGGGTGCGTTCACTGGGCGGGCGCGAAGGTCAGGGCCGCCGAGTTCATGCAGTAGCGCATGCCGGTGGGCTGGTCGGGCGCGTCAGAGAAAATGTGGCCGAGGTGGGAGCCGCATGTCGCGCAGCGCACCTCGGTGCGGATCATGCCGTGGCTGGTGTCGACGCTCTCGGTAGTCGCGCCGTCGTATGCCTGGAAGAAGGAGGGCCACCCGCAGGAGGAGTCGAACTTCGCGTCGGAGTTGAAGAGTTTCGATCCGCAGGCCGCACACGAGTACGTGCCGACACGGTCCTCGTCGAGGAGTTCGCCGGTGAAGGGACGTTCCGTGCCCGCCTCGCGCAGCACGTGGTAGCGCATGGGACTCAGGAGCTTCTTCCACTCGGCGTCGGTGCGGGCAGCAGGATCGGTAGCGTTCATGTGCCCATTGTCGCGCGCCGCCCGCGGCCTCGCACTTTCGGGTGCGGCCGCGGGCGGCGCGGGGATGTTCGTCGCTCTCATCGACGAGGCCGTGGTTGCCTCACGGGGTTCACACCCCTGTCGATGGGCGGCTTGTCAGGCTACTTATTCTTGCCTGCGTTCTTCTTGCCGGAGACCTTTTTGGTGGCTCCCTTCTTGGAACTGCTCTTCTTGCTGCCCTTCTTCGAGGACGACTTGGCGGGCTTCTTCTCCTCGGAAGTGGAGGCATCAGCAGCCTCGGCGGAAGCGACCTCATCGGCCACCTTTTCCTCAGCCTCCTCCTTCACCTCGGGCGCGGACTCAGCCTCGGCGGAAGCGGCCTCAACGGTCACCTTTTCCTCAGCCTCCCCCTTCACCTCGGACGCAGGCGTTGCCTCGGCAGAAGCAGCCTCATCGGCCACCTCTTCCTCAGCCGACTCCTCCTGCGCCTCGGACGCAGACTCAGCCTCAGCGGAAGCAGCCTCATCGGCCACCTTTTCCTCAGCCTCCTCCTGCGCCTCGGGCGCGGGCGTCGCTTCGGCGGAAGCGACCTCATCAGCCACCTTTTCCTCAGCTTGTCCCTTGGCGGAATCAGCATTTTCAACGGGTTCTTCCGCAGCAGGCTGCTCGGCGCTCGCCAGCACGACCGTGTCGTCGGCGGCGGGTGCCGCCTTGATCGCCGGGAGGACCTGCGTGTCTGCCTGATCCGGCGTGGGCGCAACCTTGACGGGAGGCATGACGGCGGTCTCCTCGACATCCCGCACATCGGCGGCCGTGGGCGCGGGCGGCTCGGCCAGGGGCTGCGCCTGCGTGGCAGCGCCAGCCGTACCCTTCGTCATACCCGCGGCCTTCTCAGCGTCACTTGAGGATGCGGGAGCCGCGGACTGTGCCACGGCCTCGTCGGTGCCGGAGTCCTCGCCGTGCTTGTCGAGGCCGAGGACCGGAACCTGACCGGTCACCGTGCGCAGCATGGCCGCTTCAGCGCCGGTGGGGGCCACCGCCGGGAAGAAATCCATGATCGAGACGCGCGGCGGAACCATCGTCGGAGTCGGGCGGATTTCATCCTCGAGGCGCATCTCCTCGGCGACCGCGTACCAGCCGGGGTGGATAGCCGGCTCGTCGGGTCCCTCCGTCTCCGCGGCCTCCTCAGGCTCATCGGCGGGCTTGTCGGGTTCCTGCGCGGGCACTTCCGGCTGCACCGGTTGTTCGGGCTGCGCAGGCGCTTCCGGCTCCTCCGCGGTCGTGGCCGCGGCTGACTGTGCCAGCGCTTCCTGCTGTGCCGGGGTCGCCGGGGTGGTCGGCTGCGCAGGCTGAGCAGGAACTGGAGCCTGCACGGGCGTGACCGGCTTGTCCAAGGAAGTTTCCTCCTTCGACGCCGCCATCTCAGCGGGGGTCGGCGCGGGCGGCGGCACAAGCGCAGGCCTGCCGGCGTACACCATGTTCGTGGTGACGGGGTTCTCGGCGCGCTCGACCGACGCTTCGTCGCCCTGTTTCACGGACGTTTCACGAGCCTCGACGGGAGCAGTCGCCTGTTCCTTCTCGTTCGAAGGGGCCGCGGCGTCGGTGTCATCGTCCGTATCGGACGAGGCCGTGGCGTCCTCGGGTTCATCTCCGTCGGCCGGCGCGGCAGCGGTTTCCGTTGCGGCGTCGTCAGCAGTCTCAGGTTCCTCGGAAGCGGGACCCTCGACCGGAGTGTCATCCGACGTCGCGGTCTCCGTTTCCTGCGCAGGAGCAGCCTGCTTGGCCTCGGAGGTCTCGTCGGCGTCATTCTCGGTCGACGCGGTGTCACCGGACGCTTCAGCGGCGGACTCGGCCTGCTCATCGGCAGGTTTGACCTCAGTGGGTTCGTCCTTCTCATCCCTGGCGGATTCCTCGGAGGCGGTCGCCGCCTCGTCGGAATCGGACTCTGCAGGAGCGGACTCGCTCGTATCTGCTTCACTCACGACGGATTCGGCTGCGGCGGACTCGGCCTGCCCGTCTGCGAACTTGGCCTGCTTATCGGCAGGTTCAGCCACGGCGGGAGCTTCACCCTGCGCAGCGTCGGATTCCTCGGTCTCGACGACCGCCGCCTCCACGGTTGCGGCCTCATCAGTCGCGGCAGGGGCCTCGGACTGAGCCTCAGCTTCCTTTTCCTGATCGTCTTTGGCCTGATCTGCTTCAGCCTGACCAGCGTCAGCGGGGGTTTCAGCAATCTCCGAAGCGGACTGTTCGGATGCCTCGGGAGCGGCCTGCGTAGCCTCGGCGGGAGCCACAGCCTCGGCAGGATCGACCGTTTCGGCAGACTGAGATTCCTCACCAGCGGCTTCGGTCAGCTTAGCGGCAGAGTCAGCCGATGAGGACTGGTTCTGCGCTTTCTTGGTCGCCTCAACGGAGGTAGAACTCGGCTTGTCGGGACCGGACTTCGCTGTGGCAGCGGATTCGGGCACCTCGGCCTCGGGAACGGGAGGCGCAGCGACGGGGGCCTCGGGGGCCGGAGGCATGGAAGCCTCATGAGCCTCGACAGGTTCGACCCCGACGGCAGCCAGCGCGGTGGTCGCCTCAGTATCCTTAGCCTCGGCCTCGGCTGCATGGCGGCACTCACGGGCCTCGCGGCGATCCTGAACGCGGCGAGAGTTGGCCTCGCGCTCAGCGAAAACCTCCTCGCCAGGGCCGGACAAGGCTGCGGCACGCTCGTCGGCATCAGCCGAACCGGAGAAGAGACGCTCCCCACGACCGACGGATGTGGTCGTCAGGCTCTCGGTGACCTGCGGGTTCCTGTTACTTGCGGCCTCGATGATCTTGCGCAGCGCGGACTTGGAGATCACCTGAGTCTCGTCGGGAGCGGGTCCCTGTCCCTCGGCCATTTCTCGCTGACGATCAGCCATCGCACGGCGTCGAATCCGCTTTGCCTTGCGGCGTGCGGCAACCATGCGTGCGGCGTGCGCCGCGTCCTTGGGCTGCTCGCGAACGGCCCCCTCAGGGCGGACCGACGAGGCCGCACCACCCAGGGCGGAATCCTGAGACGAGCGCCGTGCCCCACCCGTGTGGGAGGACGACGCGCCCGTCGCGGCCACGGCCTCGTTCGTTCCGGAGATCCCAGCGAGCTCGGCAGCCAAGCGCGCGATGCGTTCACGACTCATGTCTTTTTCGACGGTCACGGTCGCGCGAGGCTCGATGTGCTGGACGGGGCGAGCCCACGGCTCTTCGGCGACGATCCACGCGATGAGGTGCTCGCGCAGGTAAGCGCGCAGGTCATTGAGGTTTCCGGAGTTCGTCGCGGACACGAGAACGCGCACGGTGATGGTCTGCGCATCCGAGTCGGTGATCTGCACAGCCCACGTGCGGCCGTCCCACAGGTCGGTGGCAGCCAGGAGCTTCTCGACCTTCGCGCGGATCAGAGTCATGGGGGCGGACCAATCGAGCTTAAGCTCGACCGTGCCCAGCTGGGCGGCAGCGCGGCGCGTCCAGTTCTCGAAGGGAGTCTGCGTGAAGTAGCGGCAGGGGATGATGAGACGGCGCTCATCCCAGATGCGCACGACCACATAGGAGAGCGTAATCTCCTCGACAGAACCAGTCTCCTGCTTGTCGCTGGCGATAACGACGTCGCCCATGCGGATCGCGTCGGTGAAGGCCAACTGCAGTCCGGCGAAAACGTTACCGAGGGTCTGCTGGGCAGCGAGACCGAAGATCACGGAAATAACACCCGCGGAGGCCAGGACGGTTGTCATGACCTGGCGGGCGGCGTCGAAGGTTCCGATCATAGCAACCGTGCCAACAAGGAGGATGATCACCTGAACCAAACGGCGCAGAACCTGGGCGCGGGTCTCGAAGCGGCGCGAACGGCCTCGGTCGGCGGCCTGTCGGGCCTTCGCGGCGTCTTCGAAGACCCACGCGGCGGCGTAGCCCATCCACGTCATGCAGGCCAAGCCCGCGATGAGGAGCAGGTGCATGAGGAACGTCGTGACCGATGAGCCACCCCAGTCAGTGAGGCGGGGGTCCACGAGCGCGATCCCGAGTCCGACCCACGCGCCCCACGTGGCGAGCGCGAAGTGAGCGGGGCCGCGCACGCGACCCAGGACCGACGAGGCCATGGCAGATTTCGCACACGCCTTACGCGCCAGGACGGACACAATGATCGAGGCGATCAGGCCCAGGACGGCACCAATGATGGGGCCGAGGAACAGGAGGGTTAGGTCGATGGTGGTATCCACGGCTGCCTCCGCGCCAGATTGCGAGTCAGCGGCGGCGCGCGCGAGCGCGCCTGAGGTTTGGGTTGAGATTTGAGTGAGGGCACCGAGTGCTGGTGTCAGAGTCATGCATTAAGGGTAGGCCGGGTAGCTGATGAAATCCTGTGAATTCTGCACAATTACAATGTTTTTTAGTAACGTGTTATGCATCACGCTTTTTCGTTTTGACGTATTGACGGACGTCTGCCTAAGATACATCCTGTCTTCGGACGCCAGTTCGACGGCCAAAAGGCCCCCATCGTCTAGCGGCCTAGGACACCGCCCTTTCACGGCGGCGACACGGGTTCGAATCCCGTTGGGGGTACCAGCCGGTCGCACATGTGAACGGCACAACTTAATAGGTCTTACCTATTGTAAGGCCCCGTAGCGCAGTTGGTTAGCGCGCCGCCCTGTCACGGCGGAGGTCGCGGGTTCAAGTCCCGTCGGGGTCGCCGACCAGACCGAATCGGTTCAGGTCATGGCTCTGTAGCTCAGTTGGTAGAGCGTTCGACTGAAAATCGAAAGGTCACCGGATCGACGCCGGTCGGAGCCACCAGCAAGCCCCGAAGCATTAGCTTCGGGGATTTTTGGTTTTACGGCGCGCAGCGATGCCTGAGATACGTATCACGTTCTCTTTCCTCTCTTACTTCACCCACCGACTGCCCGCACATCTCTCAAACGTATCTGAGGGGCGATCGTGGAAGATGCACCTAGTGTGACGTTGAACAAACTATATTTCTCGGTGCATGTCTCCCCCGCCCGCCTCATGCGAACAACCCCACGTGAGTGGGGGCGATATCTCAAGGACGATTAGCGACCGATTTCCCGCTGATCTTCCCCGCGTGGGCATGGAAAACGATCTGTTGGATTGGGGTTCTGCATGGCACAGGGTTCATCCCCGCTCACGCAGGGAAAACGAGACGTGCGCCCCCGAAAGATGCCCGCCGTACGGCCCATCTCCGCTCACGCGGGGAAAACACATAATGCGACGAGGGGTGGCCCACCTGCCCGGGGATCACTCCCAGGTGGGCTGGCTGCCACCCTCATGCGTACCGTGCCACTATTCCGAGAAGGACTCATCCCTGCTTACGCGGGGAACACACCGTCTGATCTGTGCAAACATCACACAGCTCAGGCAGATTATGGAAGCGCAGTTGAACGCTTGCCCCTAAGCTACTCCTTCTATCGCACTCCTACAACCAAGGAAGCACAACTAGAAAGTCTAGTCAGACACAGATACGAGCGACCACAAGCACATCAGACATTCAACCAATGAAAGCAGCTTCCACAGCGCTCAGAAAATTAGTTCCTAGGATACTAGTTCGTCGGATCATCCAGGTATTTGGATCCGTTCCACTCACTAAATTCACCGCTATCATCATAGTTATACTGCAGAATCGATCAGAACTACCGTTGTACTCTTCTAAGCAGCCTCACTTTGGCACACCAATGCACAGCTCGCCATCGCTGGGAATCAATCACCAATCCCCTTTGATATACTGCCCACACCCGACGCTATCATCCAGGAGGGCTGGGAATCAATCACCAATCCCCTTTGATATACTGACGGCGCGGCGTATAGTCTGCCACGTGTGCTGGGAATCAATCACCAATCCCCTTTGATATACTGCAGGCCCTCAGCGTCGCAGGCGTGGCCAGCTGGGAATCAATCACCAATCCCCTTTGATATACTGGCGATCGCCGCCGGCTTCTGCCTCGAACGCTGGGAATCAATCACCAATCCCCTTTGATATACTGCTGGTTCGCGGTGAGCCATATAGCCTTGGCTGGGAATCAATCACCAATCCCCTTTGATATACTGGAAGCCACCGCGACCGTGAAGGCCGCCGGCTGGGAATCAATCACCAATCCCCTTTGATATACTGTCCCCCTGCCCGTTGTGCAGCGCCGCATGCTGGGAATCAATCACCAATCCCCTTTGATATACTGAGCTGGGGCTTGTAGCCCGCGCCGATCAGCTGGGAATCAATCACCAATCCCCTTTGATATACTGGACGGGCACATCGGGTCCGGGCCTCATAGCTGGGAATCAATCACCAATCCCCTTTGATATACTGGGAAATGAATCAGCAGGTCTGGGAGTTCGCTGGGAATCAATCACCAATCCCCTTTGATATACTGCTGGAAATCCTCAAGGCTAACCTTGCCGTGCTGGGAATCAATCACCAATCCCCTTTGATATACTGCTTTTGGTCTGTCGGGGGCTTGTCCCTGGCTGGGAATCAATCACCAATCCCCTTTGATATACTGAAGCGCATCGGCTCCTGAGCGGAAAGCTGCTGGGAATCAATCACCAATCCCCTTTGATATACTGTCATTCGCCACAGCTGTGTAGTAATACAGCTGGGAATCAATCACCAATCCCCTTTGATATACTGGACGTGGCGTGGCTGGCAGCCTGCATTGGCTGGGAATCAATCACCAATCCCCTTTGATATACTGACGATCGCCCCGACGTCGAAGCCGTCTGGCTGGGAATCAATCACCAATCCCCTTTGATATACTGCAGCTCGAAGCCAATGCTCATGCTCTTGGCTGGGAATCAATCACCAATCCCCTTTGATATACTGGGCATCAGCGGCGTCCCCATCACCTCAGGCTGGGAATCAATCACCAATCCCCTTTGATATACTGGCCACATACGCCCACCCGCCGTTACGGAGCTGGGAATCAATCACCAATCCCCTTTGATATACTGGGAACCCCGAATTTTCGGCAGAAAATAGCCGAAAACTCGGGGTTTTTAGTTAGAAAATCATGAGCTGCTCGGGTACTCCAGCCTCCTTCCGGGGCTTCGCGTTATCAAAACGAAGTCCCGTCGCCCACTGTCGATCCGTCAGAGCAAGCACCCGCACCTGCCCGCCCTCCGGCAGATGAGTCTTGATCGCCCTCAGCGTTGCATGGTCCTGCCCACCCGTCGGCCAGTACTTCACGTACACGCTGAACTGAACCATACAGAACCCCCAATCCAGCAGATCATTTCGGAAACGCGTCGCCTCACGACGCTGTTTCTTCGTCTCCACCGGGAGATCAAACATCACCAAGCACCACATCGCGTCATCCGCCATCTCAGTCACCCACCACAACCCGCCATGGCCCCTGCCACCACACCACCTGAAGTCGATCAATATCCCCTTCGATATAGCGCCCAAAAGACTGAGCCAGCGCCTCGGCGACAGCAGGAATCCCATGACCATCCGCATCAAAACGCTGCGACGCAGCCGCGACCAGAAGCTGCTTGACCTCTCGATCCGAGGGGGAGGCCGTGGCGGGGAGAGGTAGTGCTACTTCGTCGATTGCAGGCCGGAAAGGCTCGATCAGGTCATCGGCCAGCGCGAACGCGTTTCCGCGTCCCCGGTGGAACACACCGAGTGCCGGAGCCAGACCAGCCGCGAGAACGGCGCGCATGAGATGCCCACGAAGTACTGCGTAGCCATAGTCCAGGCAGGCGTTGGCACCGATTAGCTGACCGGCCGCCGGCTGTCGCCCCACTCCCCGACCGAGCGTCCGCGACCAGTAGAGACGAGCGGCCTGAGCCTCAACGTTTCCGGGGTCGCCCGAGCGCACCTGGTCCGCGAGCGCAAGAAGCTCGCCGCTGCCTCGAATCTTCAGGTTCTCGAGAACGGATGCCTGGCCCTCGATTTTTGCGCGTACCAAGCGTGCCCACGCGTTTTTCTTCCGAGGCACCGAGACCTCTGCCTGCGCCCGGTGACGGGCTGCTACTCGTCCGTGATCCGACCACGAGTAGCAGCCGCCCTCTGGGATGCCCCTCCAGTCACAGAAGAGAACCGCGACATCTGCCTCAGACAGACGGTGAAGAACAGCGGCGCTCAGGTTGACCTTCATGCCGATAAGGACAACAGCCAGCTCTGCGACGGGCAGAACCGTCGATGTGCCCTCCTCAGTGCATACTTCCACGCCACCTCGCACCGCTCGCAAGTTCCCTTCGAAAGCGGACAGGTCGACAACGCGCCACTGCTCAGCCATGATTCACCTCAACTCTGATGAATTCGGAAGAGCGCCCCCAGAGTTTCGGCGTTCTTGTCCAAGGCAGTTCCTTCGGACAAGAACGGCAGACCCCGGAGAGAAAACTACGTTGACGGATGGTCTCCACCCTTGCCCTTCGAGAAGATCTTTCATCGCCTTTGAGGCTTCCCCATCCAGGCCCTCTCCCGCCAGTAGATATGGACGGAGGCGCAGCTTTGCAGGATCGGGGAACCCCGCAACTCTCCAGCTTGTCACCTGTGGATAACTAGCGAGTACAGCACCAACAAAACCGCCAGTGTACTTGTCACTCTCGAGCCGCAGCTCGTCGCCTTCAACCAGCCAGCCGATCTGCGTTGCCGTCCCGTCGGCCAGTGCCTTGCGAATCTTAGGTTCCGCGGTTCGCATCGAGATGGTCGACGGCTTGAGCGGCGTCGTGAAAAGATCCCGATCCTTGAGGCGCAGCAGATCTACTTGGAAGACGCGCACCATCGCGTATGTGGTTTTCTTTCCGTCAATCCGGTAGATCCTCGCGTGGTGAATGGAACTCCCGAGCTCCACGTATCCGCCGCGGACCTTCAGACAAGCGGCAGAGGAACCGAAGAAGTTCACCAGCTCCGTGGGCCCCACGCGGGTTCCATTCACTGAGATCGTGCGCTGCGGGTTCTCGGGCAGCCCCTTCTTCGGATCGAAGTCGGAGCACCGGGTGAGCGCGGTCCACAGGGCCGGAGTCTCAGCACGATCAATCAGTTCGACGGGCATGGCAGAACCGAGCGAGTGCTGCTCACCGTATCCCTTTGTGATGATCTGCTTCCCGTCCGGGGTCTTCGGCGGGCAGAACGAGCGCACGGTCGCGTCATGAATGACACTCGAACCAACGCGCAAGCGGATATTTTCAACGAAGGGGATCGCATTATCGCTCAGCGCGATGTTGAAAAGCTCAACACCGCTGAGCATCGACTCGCGCCACGACTCAAAGCGCTGCGAGGCTTCACCCGGTTTCCCATAGAAGTTCTTCCAGGTCTCCTCAACGCCCGTCAGGCGCTGCGCATCGCGCATGTTGAGTCGCAGCGCCAGCGTCCGCGACACCGACGGGTTCATAAGCGCGATGACGAGCGCATCCATCGCATGGTGACGCCGATCGAATCGGGTCTTGCCTCGGCCACCGATCAGGTTGACTCGGTTCTCGAAGCCCGAGGCCTTCCTGGCCTCCGCTGTCAACTGTCCTCGGTAGACCCCCACGGAAGGCACGAACTCTTCGTTTCGAGAACGATAGAAGCCCTCAATGCGAGTGCGCAGCTCGACAGCCATCCAGGCGACGGATTCCATGGAACGGCCGTCGAACTCCTGGTCCGGCTTCTTTGACTTGAGGCGCGCACAGACTTCGCGCTGCAGCTGCTTGAGCTGCTTAGGGGACACGCCGTTGTCACGCTGCCACATATTGACGCGCTCGAGCGCACCCGTCAGGGACACTCCCTGATTCGCTTTGTCTGACGATGCCCACACGGCAAAGGGAATCTTGCCCTTCATGTGGTTGCAGGTACGGCAC
>ERZ1699244.796-NODE-796-length-11575-cov-3.383910_pt1 | contig 11575 bp, 8 predicted proteins | sample MGYA00581534_ERZ1699244 | MGnify/ENA primary metagenome ERZ1699244 (study PRJEB42319, sample SAMD00040331) | human oral metagenome | material: saliva | host: Homo sapiens | study: EMG produced TPA metagenomics assembly of PRJDB4115 data set (Metgenomic analysis of...
GGAGGTGCAGGACGGTGTTGGTGGGGCCGCCCATGGCCACGTCCAGGCTCATGGCGTTCGCGAAGGCGGCCTGGGTGGCGATGGAGCGCGGCAGGACCGAGTCGTCCTCGTTGTCGTAGTAGGCGCGGCACATGTCGACGATGCGCGTGCCGGCCTCGGTGAAGAGCTTCTTGCGTTCGATCTGGGTGGCCAGGGTGGTGCCGTTGCCGGGCAGGGCCAGGCCGATGGCCTCGTTGAGGCAGTTCATGGAGTTCGCGGTGAACATGCCTGCGCAGGAGCCGCAGGTGGGGCACGCGTTGGCTTCGATGCTGGCCAGCTGGTTGTCGCTGACGGAGTCGTCGACGGCCATGACCATGGCGTCGATGAGGTCGAGGCGGTGTTCGACGACGCCGTCGACGGCGGCGCCGGATTCCATGGGGCCGCCGGAGACGAAGATGGTGGGGATGTTCAGGCGCATGGCGGCCAGGAGCATGCCGGGGGTGATCTTGTCACAGTTCGAGATGCACACGAGGGCGTCGGCGCGGTGCGCGTTAACCATGGTTTCGACGCAGTCGGCGATGAGGTCGCGGCTGGGCAGGGAGTAGAGCATGCCGTCGTGGCCCATGGCGATGCCGTCGTCGACGGCGATCGTGTTGAATTCCTTGGCGACGCCGCCGGCTGCTTCGATGGCTCCGGCGACGAGGTCGCCCATGTTCTTCAGGTGCACGTGGCCGGGCACGAACTGGGTGTAGGAGTTGGCGATGGCGATGATCGGCTTGCCGAAGTCGCCGTCTGTCATGCCGGTGGCGCGCCACAGGGCGCGAGCTCCGGCCATGTTGCGGCCTTGGGTGGATGTTGCCGAGCGCAGCGGGCGACTCATGATGTGCCTTTCTGTTGCCGTGTAATGACTCCACAGTAGGAGCGTGCGCGCCGCGTTTCCGTGCGGGTTTCGTCTCGTGGACGAGGCCTGGGCTGGGTGCGGGGGGTTTTCGCGCGGCATTCCGGGTGCTTCGCCCGGCGAGACACCGTGTCAGTGTGTGGACGCTTGCTGGCGCGATGTCAAGGAAAACGCAAGGGACGCGTGCACGAATTCGCGTCTCGCCTCATGAGTGGCTGATCGCATTGGTCAGGGTGTGGACATTTACCCTCGTTCTCGACGCGCGAAACGTAGTCTGAGGGCACAGTGAAGAGAAAGGACTGCGATGACCATTCGCACCACTCATGTTGGTTCCCTGCCCCGCACCCCCGAGCTGATTGAGGCGAATCGCGCGCGCCGCGAGGGCTCGCTTGGCGACGCTGATTTCACGTCGCTTCTGCAGGATCAGGTTGACGGCGTTGTGAAGCGTCAGGCCGAGATCGGCCTGGATATCGTCAACGACGGCGAGTACGGCCACGCGATGATCGACACGGTTGATTACGGCGCGTGGTGGACGTATTCCTTCTCGCGTTTCGGCGGATTGTCCTTTGAGGATGTGCAGCGTTTCGATGTGCGTCCCCCGGCCGGCCGCGATGGCCGTCTGTCTTTCTCATCGTTTGCTGAGCGCCGCGACTGGCAGCGTTTCGCGGACGCGTACGCGGATCCGGATTCGGGCATTCACATCGCGAACCGCAACCCGATTGCGTTCCCGACGATCACAGGTGAGCTGACCTACATCGGTGCCGAGGCCGTGGAGCGCGATATCGCGGGGACGAAGCACGCGCTTGCGGCGGCGGGCAAGCCCGTGTCGGATGGTTTCGTGGCGGCGATTTCGCCGGGTTCGGCGGCTCGCGTGGCTAACGCGTTCTACGAGGACGACGAGGCCGTGGTGTGGGCGTGCGCGGATGTGCTGCGCGAGGAGTACAAGCGCATTACGGACGCGGGCCTGACGGTGCAGATTGACGCGCCGGATATCGCGGAGGGCTGGGATCAGATGAACCCGGAGCCGTCGGTTGAGGATTACCGCGCGTTCTCGCGCGTGCGTATTGACGCGCTGAACCACGCGTTGGAGGGCATTGACCCGTCTCTGGTGCGTTTCCACGTGTGCTGGGGTTCGTGGCACGGCCCGCACACGACGGATATTGCGTTCAAGGACATCGTGGATCTGGCCCTGCTGGTCAACGCGAACGGCTTGACGTTCGAGGCAGCGAATGCTCGCCACGCGCACGAGTGGACGATCTGGCGCGATACCCCGCTGCCCGAGGGCAAGTACCTGATCCCGGGCGTCGTGTCGCACTCGACGAACGTCGTGGAGCATCCGGAGCTGGTGGCGCAGCGTATCCGCCAGTTCGCGGACATTGTGGGCGACGAGCGCGTCGTGGCATCGACAGACTGCGGACTGGGCGGACGTATCTACCCGTCGATTGCGTGGGCGAAGCTGGAGGCGCTGGCGCAGGGCGCTCGCCTCGCATCGAAGTGATCGCCTGATTGCTTACTTGGGGCGCGCGGGGTGGATGCTCATCCACCCCGCGCGCCTTTCCCAGGCTTTTCTCAGGCAAAGCTCCCCATTCTTTGAGCTTTGCCTCACACAATTAAATACGTGTTGCAGCCCCCAATCCTGGGTCGGCTCGCCGCGGTGGGGATCGCACGCCGCGTCGGGTTCCAGGACTGGGGGCTGCGGCACGTCCGGGGCATGTGCATGCCGAGCACCCAACTCACCTTCCTGTCATACAGGTGACGGAGTCGCTTCCTCGCTATCCTGGGAGAAGGCACCCGGATTCCAACTGTTCAAGGGAGAACATCATGGGAGCGCACAACAGGGAGGGCACGCACTTCATCCATTCGCGCGCTGGTCTGCTCGCAGCCGTTGTTGTCGTCGTCGCCACAGTATGCGGCTGCCAGCAGGCCACGCCCGCGGCGGAGGGGCCGTGGGCGGCCGACATTGAGCAGGCGCGCAGTGAGTGGGCGTCCAACGAGTTTGTCCAATCCGTCCTCGCCGACTCTTCCATCAGCGAGGCAGAACTCCAGGACATGCGTCAGCGTGTGCTCAGCTGTCTGGCGGACAAGGGCGTGAGCGGCGCGTCTTTTGGCCCGAGCGGCACGCTGAGCGTCCCCGATCAGCCGGTTGGCTCCTCCATCTCTGAGGAACAGCAACAGCGCTTCGTCTCCGCCTGTTCCAGCGATGCCGGTCAGCCGATCATCGAGGCACTCGAGTTCAACATGCGAGTCAACCCGGATCACCGGGATTTCAACGAGCTGTACACGCAGTGTTTGATCCGTAATAAGGCGGTTGAGCCGTCCTTCACGGCCCAAGAGCTCGCGCGCGCTCGCGAGAGCGGAACACCTCTCGCAAGTGCGCTGCCGTTCATCGACCCAGCTCAGGGGCCCGACATTTTGCAACGATGCCTCGAGGACCCCAGCAAATGACCACAACCACCCTCAGGAGTTGAGATGGCATCTTCTCGCCGCTGGCTCGCCCTCACCGCGTTTGTCGCCCTCATCGGTTCCCGTTCACCTGGGTGACAGCGTCGATACGAGCACTGTTCTCCTCGCCCTTGAGGACTCCCGCGACGCTTTGTGCCTCTCCGTCCCACCGGACGCCTATCCCGCGGACCACGTCATCACCCTGGGGGACACGGACTACCCCGTTCCCGCTGACGGCGTCATCACCGACCCCACTCTGACGGCGACGATCCTGTCCTCGCGCGAATACACGGACTTCGTCCGCTCCACCCGGAGCAGCGATGGACCCGTTCAGCTGCCCGTCTCGTGGAAGCTCGCCGCCCCCCATCACCGTCACGGTCATCCCGCCGGCCTCAGTGATCGGAGACGCGACGGCTGCGTGTGTCTTTGCAAGCGGAACGCCGATCCCCGTCTCTATCGTTTCCTCTCAGCTCGGCCGAACCTACGTCCTGCCAACGACCCCGCTCTCCGCCGTCGACACCGCCGTCGAGGGACGCTCATGTCCGTCGAGCTAGACAACGTCGGGCACAAGTTCGCTGCCACCCCGTGGCTCTTTCGCCATCTGAGCGCCCGCTGCGAGGACGGCACCCTCACCGCCATCGTCGGCCCATCTGGTTCTGGCAAATCAACGCTGCTGTCGCTGATTGCGGGATGGGAGACACCAGCCGAGGGAACGATCACCGTCCCCCATCCGGCTGGTTCGCAGAACCCCCGTATTGCGTGGGTCTTCCAGAACCCGTTCGGTGTCCGCGCGCGCAGCGCGATTGACCACGTGGCGCTGCCCCTGTTGGCCCGCGGCATGAGCCGAGCGCAGGCCGATGTGGAGGCACACCGGCTCCTTGATGCCTTCAACCTGGCGCATCTCGCGGAGCGCTCTTTTCGGGATCTGTCGGGTGGCGAAGCTCAGCGTGTGCTCCTCGCGCGTGGGCTTGCTTGCGCCCCTACCCTTCTCCTCGTGGATGAACCGACCGCGCAGCTTGATCAATCCACGGCGCGCGACATCGCCTCCACGCTCGGCTCTCTGCGCGAGGACGGAGTGAGCGTCGTGATCGCGACGCACGATCCGTCGATTCGCGCGCAGTGCGACGCCGTCATTGACCTCGCCCGCTTCCAGGAGGAGGAGGAGCGATGAGCACACTCTCGTGGCGCGCACTCCTGTCCGAGGCATGGAGGGATTGTCTGAGTGGGACGGCTCGCGTCGGATTTCTGACTCTTCTGGCCACCGTCCTGGTCGGGGGCGCGATCTGCGCCGACGCATTCTCGCTGCGTTCCCTCAGCGTTGAGGCAGCCTCTTTTCGTGCCCACCTGGGATCGGTGCGCGTCCTCCAATCGCAAGGCAGCATCGACGGAGCCGCCTGCGAGGCCCTGTCGCGAATCCCCGGGGTACGGGCAGGAGCCGTTCGCTCGGTCGAATCCGGCTTGTCCCCGCTCGCTCTTCCGGCCTCGTCACTGCCCCTGTACGAGGTCACGCCTGGAACCGCCTCTCTCCTGGGGACAACAACGGTCGATCCGATAGGTATTTTGCTCCCTGAGCAGGTAGCCGAGGAACTCGGCACCCCTCAAGGCGCGTTTCTTCCCCTCGCGCACGGGCAGGCCGAGGTCGCGGGCACCTACCCGTGGGATGAGAACGACGGGCGCCGTCCTGGCTACGCCTACGCGGCTCTCGCGCCCGTGCCGGCGATCGGGACCTTCGATGAGTGCTGGTACGAGTCTTGGCCACACAGCGACGACGTGGATGCTTTGGTGCGCTCAGCCCTGGTTGGAAGTGCCGACCAGAACGCCCAGGTCCTGGCCATGAACCCTACACGCGGGACGACCTTCGACGCGGCTGGGCAACTGCGACATAGGCCGACCTGGTGGGCATGGATCGCCGCGAGCGCCATCGGTGCTGCGGTAGGGGCCGGTGCCACGTGGTGGCGTCGCCTGGAGATTGCCTCGGCGCTGCACGCTGGGCTCCGCACGTCGGATACGACGGTCCTTCAACTGGTCGAGGCCGTGGCATGGGTGGGTGGCGCTTGTATCGTCACCTCCGGCATATGCCTCACGATCCTGAGCGGAGCAGCACCCGATGATCGCGCCGACCTCATGCGCTTGGTGGGGGCCGAGGGCCTGTGTGCCGCGTCGTGGACGCTCATCGGTATCGCAATCACCGCCATGTCGATCCGCGAGCGCCACCTGTTCCTCTTCTTCAAAGGCCGGTAGGTATATACGCGTGATCGCAACTACAATTGGTGTATGAGCGTCCTCGTGATTCAAAACGACCCGATTGCCCCTGTGGGTCAGCTGTCCGCCTTCCTCGGCGGTCACGAGGTGGTGCGCGCCTGGGAGGACCCGCAGCGCCTCAGCGACTTGGCCGCCGCTCCCCTGCCGAGTGCCCTCATCCTGCTGGGTGGCCGAGCGAACGCCTACGACGATGAGGCGTGGCCGTGGCTGGAAGCCGAGCGCCAGCTCGTGCGCCGTTGCGTGCGCGCGAACGTGAGAGTCCTCGGCATCTGCCTGGGTGCTCAGCTGATTGCTGCGACTTTCGGCGGGCGCGTGAGCGTCGCTGACCCGGCGGGTCCAGAATACGGCGTGATCTCCCTGGTGTGGGGCACGAACGATCAGGCGGGCGGAGGCGGAGCTGTCCCCCTGCGTATGGCCCTGGCCTCGACCCACACGGTCTTCGCCGACCACGGCGACGCCATCGTCGCGCTGCCCCGCGGTGCGCGCGAGTGGGCACGCTCGGACAAGTACACGCAGATTTTTTCGTACGGGACCGCCCTCGGCGTGCAGTTCCACCCCGAGGTCACGCGCGAGACCGCGACCGTGTGGGCCGTGAACAACGAGGACGTCGACACGGAAGATATCGTGGCCGGGTACGACGCCCACGAAGGCGAGCTGGCCGACACGTGTAAGACCCTGGCCGACTGGGTGAGCGGCGTTTTCTGAGGCATACAGAGAATCGCAGTGCGGGTACCCCCACGCGGTACCCGCACTGCGATTGACAATCGGACCTCGTCGCAGCGAGCGGAGCCGAGGCCCGACCCCTAGTTTAGGCGAAAAGTCAGGACGAAGAAGACTTTTTCACAAACCAAGACCACCACGTGGGACGACTTGACAACGGAGTCAGCCACGGCCTCGTCCTCACGCGGCGGCTCACCCCGATCAGGGGGCAGCAACCTGAACGAACGAACCCGTACCGTACGCCCACACGCGACGCTCAGCCGCAGAGACAAACACGGCCTCGCCACGGCCGAGCTCGACGCTGTCTCCGCCCTGCTCCTCGCTCACGTGCAGCGTGACCGACCCGGAGGTCACGATGATGATGCGCGGACCCTCACCGGGCACGGCCACCTCATCGACGCGGGAGGTGTGCGTGCCGGGGGCCAGCGTCGTCACGGACAGATCAAACTCCTGGGCGGGTGCCAGGAAACGGTCCGTCGTCGCCGAGGGATGCTCGGGTGCCACGCGCACGGGCGGCAGCGCCGAAAACTCAGTGATTTCCACGAGCTGCGCGGAATCCACGTACTTGCGGGTCAGGCCCGCGCGCACGACGTTATCCGAGGACGCCATAACCTCGATACCCAGGCCCGACTGGTAGGCGTGAATCTGGCGCGGCGGAATGTAGACGGCCTCGCCGGGGCGCAACGACACCGGGTTCATGAGGAACGCGACGATAATGCCCGGGTCGCCCGGGTGCTTCTCCCCCAGGACGCTCACGAGCGTATCAGTGCGCGGCGAGGGGGACGTGCCCGACGCGAGGCGGCAGCGGCACGCCGCCACGAACTCTTCGACGCGCTCAGGGGTCGCCGGGGAATCCTCGTCGAAAAGCCAGGTTGCCAGGGAACGCAGGCCACCGCGCACGGTCGAGAGCTTGAGGCGGTGACGCAGGCGCTCGGCCAGATCACCCTCCAGCCCCACGAGGAGCTCACGCGCCTTACGCGGCACGCGGAAGCCGACGAGCGCGCTGAACTCGGTGAGCGCGTAGATCATCTCCGGCTTATGGTTCATGTCCCGGTAGACGCGGCGCGGATCCGTGCGCTCAATCCCCAGGACCTCCTCGCGCAGGTATCCCTCGCGAGCGATCTCCTTCGTCGGATGCACCTGCAGGGAGAGGGTCTGGGCGGGCGCGATGATCTTCGCCAAGTACGGCAGCGTCGAGCCGAAGGCGTAGAGCAGGCCGCCGCCCAGCGCGCGCTTGGGGTCCGCCGCGATATGCTCCGCGAGCGTGTCGCCGCTCGTCAGCAGCGTCGGACCGTCCGGGTGGGTACCGAACCACACCTCAGACACGGGATCGTCCCCGGCGGCAGCGCCCAGGAACTCGGGGATCGCGTTCGTGGAGCCCCACGCGTCAGCTTTCGTCCAGCCGATCAGTTTTTCCATAGGGTGCATCCTATCGCGAGCGAGCACACAAAGACGCGGGGGACGAGGCCGTCGCCCCCTCCCCCGCGCCGCTTGCGTGCGTCAGGCGCTAGGTTGAGCGTCGGTTTCGCGGGCCTCAAGTGCGGCGAGCGCGCCTCCTCGGGCGCGCAGCTCGGCGTACGTGCCCATCTCGATGACGCGGCCGGCGTCCATGACGATGATCAGGTCGGCGTCGCGCACGGCGCTGATGCGGTGAGCGATTTCAACAATCGTCGAGTCGGCGGCGACGCGGGCGATGCCCTCGCGCACGCGCGCCTCGGTGGCCGGGTCGACCTGGCTGGTGGCCTCGTCGAGGACGTAGATGGGTGCGTTTCGCAGGAGCGCACGCGCCAGGGCCAGGCGCTGACGCTGGCCGCCCGAGAGGCGCTCGCCCATGTTACCGACGACCGTGTCCAGGCCGTCCTTTTCCGTGGCCAGCCAGTCGGTAAGGTCCACGGCCTCTAGAGCAGACTCGAGGTCCTCGTCGGTGGCATCGGGTGCAGCGAGGAGCAGGTTTGCGTGCAGCGTGTCGTTAAACAGGTAGGGGCGCTGGGGCGCGTAGGCGACCGTGGAGCGCAGGTCCGTCAGGGAGGCGTCGGCGACGTTCGTGCCACCGATAGTGACCGTGCCCGAGGCCGGGTCCCACGTGCGGGTGAGCAGCGAGGCAAGCGTCGACTTGCCCGATCCGGAGGTACCCACGATAGCGGTGCGTTTTCCGGCGGGAATGCGGATGTTGACGCCATCCAGGACGGTGGGGGCAGGGGCGGGCGCGTCCTCATCCGTCGGGTAGGCGAAGGTTACGTCGCTGATCACGATGTTGCCAGGGGTCAGCGGCACCGGGGTGGCAGGATCTGCGACGGCCGGGGCGCGGTCGGTGATCGCAAAGACACGGGCGGCCGAGGCAAAGGCCTGATCCAGGTCGGCGGCGAACTCTTCGACAGCGAGAACCGGGCCGAAGGAACCCATGGCGATGCCGATGGCCAGGCCCACCTGGGGCAGGGTCAGGGCACCGCCGAGGTACTCGGAACCCGCGACCATGGCGACGGTGACGATGCCGGCAGCCACGGCGGCCTGGTTGAGGCCGCGGCGCAGGGCGATCCAGCGGCCCTGGACACCCAGCCCGGAGTCTATGCGCGCCTCGATGTCATCCATCTCGGCCTCGCGTCGCTCCTGCGCGCCAAATGCCAGGACCTCGCGCACGCCCTGCACCGAGTCGGTGACATGGGCGGCGAGCGCGCCTCGGGCGTCGCGCAGCTCGCGGGCCGCGCGGGCGGTCGCACCCGACCCCAGGAACGGAATGATCGCTCCAACAACAACCAGGAAGGGACCCAGGACGGCGGCGACCGCCCAGGACACGGAGGTTCCCATCCACACGAGCGTCAGGATCGGCACAATGATGGCCGTGGTGACGGGGGCGAGCGTGTGGGCGAAGAAAACCTCGACGCGGTCGATGTCCTTCGTCACGCGGTTCATGATGTCACCCGAATCCAGGCGGTCCGTGCCTGCGGGGGCCTGAGGTTCAAGCTGGTCGTAGAAGTAGTTGCGCAGCATCGCCAGGCAGTGGAAGGCCACGAAGTGTCCGGCGAACTGCTCGAGGTAGCGGGCACCGCCCTTGAGGAGGCTGAGAACCACGGCGCACACAATAATAACGGGGATCGACCACGCGCTGGTGCCGGCGGCCAGGCTCGCGACCGCCCAGCCCCCCAGGGCGAACAGGCAGACGCCGATCATGAGGAAGACGACGCGCGCCACAATGGAGGCGGCCAGCGGCGGCAAGACGCGGCGAGTGATCGACAGGAGCCGAAGAGAGAGTTGCCTGCGGGTCATCGGATCGTTCCTTCCTGGAGCGTCGCGACGCGGTCAGCGCCCTTGATGGTGGCGTCTCGGTGAGAGATCGTCAGGGTGGTGCGCCCGGCGCACACGGTGTCGAGGGATGCCAGGATTTCGCGCTCGGATGCCAGGTCCACGTGGGCGGTGGGTTCGTCCAGGATCATGATCGACGCATTCTTCAGGAAGGCGCGGGCAATAGCGATGCGCTGGGCCTCGCCACCCGACACGGCCAGGCCTCGGGCACCCACGCGGGCGTCCAGGCCACCAGGCAGGGCCTCGTAGAAGTCGCCGAGGTGCGCGGCACGCAGGGCCTCGACGAGCTGAGCGTCGGTCGCCGTGGGAGCCGCGAGAAGGAGATTCTCTCGCAGCGTGCCGGAGAACAGGTAGGTGCTTTGCTCGACGACGGCGCTCTGAGCGCGCACCCACGACAGGGGCGCATCCGCCAGGTCCACTCCGTTGAGGCTCACGTGACCACTCCTGGGGCGCAGGTACCCCTGGAGCAGAGCGGAGATGGTCGACTTGCCCGCACCCGAGGAACCAGCCAGGGCGACGTGCTCTCCGGGGGAGACCGTCAGGCTGGCCCCCTGCAGGACCGGGGTGCCCTGCGTGTACGCGAAGGACACGTCTTCCAGGCGGATCTCGCCGGGCTTGGCCGGCTTCGCGGGGGCCTTGACCCCCTCAGCGTCCATGACGGCAGGAATCTGAGCGTTAAACTTCTTGATTTCTTTGTTGGCGGCGATGCCGCCCATGCCGATGTAGAAGAACTGACCGATGCGGTCCAGCGGATCAAGCATGATCGAGGAGAGCAGCACGAGGGAGATGGCACCGCCGACGCTCAGCGTCCCCTGCGTGTAGCGGATGAGGGCCAGCGTGATCGCACCGGTGATCATGCCCAGGGAGAAGACGGAATCGATGACGAGGAGGATCAGCTGATTGCCAGCCAGGTAGCTCATGACCTTCGAGCGCACCTCTTCGGCGGCATCAGCCAGGCGCTTCCCCATGTCCTTGCCCGCGTTCATGAGGGCCAGGTCGCCCAGGCCCTGGATCGCGTCGAGTTCCTTGGCGGCCAGTTGGCGCGAGGCGTGACGATAGCGTGAGGACACCGGCTTGAATGCCTTGCGGAAGCCCAGGACGCAGATAGGCACGAGTGGGATCGCGATAGCGAGGAATCCACCGGAAGCAGGGTCGAGGGTCAGGGCGACGACAATGACGACGAGGATCGGGGTCGTCAGCGACGCGATCATGGGGGCCAGGAAAATACCCTTGTAGGCGGCGACACGCTCGACGCCGTCGGTCGCGGAGTTGACGACGCGACCCGCCCGCTCGCTGGTGCGCTGCGTCGGACCCAGGGCAAAGACCTGTCGGATCATCGAGTGGCGCAGCCTAGGTTCCAGCTGCTTCATAGCGGTCGCCCCGAGGGCGCTGACGGCCCACGCGAAGAAGCCCGATCCCAGGGCACCTACGAGGGCGATCCACCACGTCGACCAGGCATTGTTTCCCGCAATATCATCGATGCCCCAGCCGATCACCAGGTAGGCGAGCGCCAGGCATAGAGCCGCTGCCCACGAGCAGGCAACAACGATCACGCGTTTCATCGTTCTCCTATCAACACGACACACACGAGCGTCCACAACCAAGGATAGCCTTAGTTAGGTTCTGACACCACTGTCAGGAAGAATCGATGCCGCGCTGCGACCACAAAAAGAAACCACGACCTCGTCCATTGACGAGGCCGTGGCTCCCTCACGCGTGAATACTCAGGCCAGGCGGTACGTCCAGCCGTAGGGATCCTCGGCGCGGCCCCACTGGATGTCGGTGAGGTGCTTGTGGATCTCGCGGGTCTTGTCCCCCACCGCAATCTCGACGTCGAAGTCGTCGCCAGCCAGGCGCGTGATCGGGGTGACCACGGCGGCCGTGCCACAGGCGAAGACCTCGGCGACGGCGCCCGAGCGGATGCCGTCCACGACCTCAGACAGGGCGATCTTCTCCTCGCGCACATCCACGCCC
>ERZ1699244.808-NODE-808-length-11514-cov-3.314218_pt1 | contig 11514 bp, 10 predicted proteins | sample MGYA00581534_ERZ1699244 | MGnify/ENA primary metagenome ERZ1699244 (study PRJEB42319, sample SAMD00040331) | human oral metagenome | material: saliva | host: Homo sapiens | study: EMG produced TPA metagenomics assembly of PRJDB4115 data set (Metgenomic analysis of...
GCGCTAAGCGGCTGATCCTGGCTAACTCCACTTTCTCCTACTGGGGCGCCTTTATTGCTCAGGTGCTGGGCGCGCAGCTGGAAAACATTGTGGCCCCCGCCTTCCACCAGGGGGACGTGCCCACCGCCAGTGAGCTGTGGCGTGACCCGCGCTGGAACTTTATTCACGAAATTGACGGCGGCTGGCAAAACTATCCGGGTCGACTAGAATCCTGAGCGTGCGTCTGAAGGCCCTGCTCGATGTTTTAGCTCAAAATTCTGCGGTTTCACAGGTCATTGACCTGGCCAGTTCACGTGTACGTACCGACTACACGGCGGCGGTTGTGCCCGGGGTGCGCCCGGCCCTACTGGCTGCAATGGCCCTGGGGAAGGCGGGTTTAGACGCCGTCAGGCCGCAAGTAAACCACCCGCTGCTGGTGGTGTGCGCAACCACCCGTGAAGCTGAAGAAATGGTGGCGGCGCTGCGCTGCTACCTGCCCGATGAGGCAGTAGAGATGCTGCCGGCTTGGGAAACCCTGCCCCATGAGCGCCTGTCGCCCAGGGCTGACACTGTGGCCGCGCGCCTGGCCGTGCTACGCCGCCTAGCCCACAGTGAAGAGGGCGCTATCGGCGTGCTGGTGGTGCCGGTGCGGGCGCTGCTGGCGCCGGTAATCGCGGGGCTGGGTGAAATTGAGCCGCTCACCTTGAGCGCTGGCGCGGAGCTACCCCTGGAGGCGGCCACCGAGCGCCTAGTGAAAATGGCTTACACCCGCGTGGATATGGTGGAAAATCGCGGCGAGTTTGCCGTGCGCGGCGGTATTTTGGATGTTTTCCCGCCCACCTGCCCGCGCCCGGTGCGTGTGGACTATTTTGGGGATGAGATTGATGAAATCTCCTCCTTCGCGGTTTCAGACCAGCGCTCAATTGAGGTTTTAAAAGCCCCGGTGGTGGTTACCGCCTGCCGTGAGCTGCTGCTTAACGACGTCGTCCGCGAGCGCGCCGCCGCCCTGGTCACTAAGATCCCGGGTGCGGCAGATTTGCTGGAAAAACTAGCTGAGGGTATTTACGTTGAGGGCATGGAGTCCCTGGCGCCGGTGCTGGTGGACAAGATGGTGCCGCTGCTGGAGTTGACTGGCCAGCGTCTAACTGTGATTAGCGAGCCTGAGCGGGTGCGTCGTCGCGCTGAGGATTTGGCAGCCACCACCCAGGAGTTTTTGGCGGCGGCCTGGACTAGCGCAGCTTCGGGTGGGCAGGTGCCGGTGGATTTGTCGGCGGCGGCTTTTGCGCATTTGGCTGATGTGCGCCATTTGAGCTTGGCTAAGGGCCTGGGGTGGTGGTCGTTTAACGCCTTTGCTAGCGCCCCGGATATGCCTAGTTTGCCTATTACTGAGGTGCCCGGCTATGGCGGTGGCTTTGAGGCGGCTGCCCGCCAGGTGGGAGACCAAGCTAAGGCTGGTTGGCGGGTAGTTATTAGCGCTGAGGGTCCGGGCCCGGCGCGCCGTTTGGTTGAGGTTTTGGGTGAGGGAGATATTCCGGCCCGCATTGTGGCTGATTTGGATGAGGTTGCAGATCTGGGTGCTAGCGATGGTAGTGGCGACGGCGTGGTGCGGATTTTGCCTGCCTCGGCTTATCAGTCTTTCCTGATTCCTTCCCAAAAATTTGCTTTTATTGGCCAGTCGCAGATCACCGGGCGAGCTAGTGCTTCTCCGCGCGCCCCTAAGGCGGTGCCGGCGCGGCGTTCGAAGCGTAGCGTTGACCCCCTATCGCTGCATCCGGGTGATTTGGTGGTGCACTCGCACCATGGGGTGGGGCGTTTTGTGGAACTCACGCGCCGGCCTGTGCCCGGAAACCGTAACTCTAGCCGCGAATATTTGGTGATTGAGTATGCGCCTTCTAAGCGTGGTCAGCCTGCTGACCGGCTCATGGTGCCTACTGACTCGCTCGATGCGGTTAGTAAATATGTGGGTGGCGACGCCCCGGCGCTGAGCAAGATGGGCGGCGCCGACTGGCAAAAAACTAAGGCTAAAGCCCGCAAGGCGGTGCGTGAAATCGCCGGGGAGCTGGTGCGCCTGTATGCGGCCCGCCAGGCCGCTAAGGGCCACGCTTTTAGCCCTGACACCCCTTGGCAGGCGGAGCTAGAGCAGTCTTTTGCCTACACTGAAACCCCTGATCAGCTGGTCACCATTGATGAGGTTAAGGCTGATATGGAAAAGAGTGCCCCTATGGATCGCCTGATCTGTGGGGATGTGGGTTACGGCAAAACTGAGATTGCGGTGCGGGCTGCCTTTAAAGCTGTCCAGGACGGTAAGCAGGTGGCGGTGCTGGTGCCCACCACGCTGCTGGTGTCTCAGCACGCAGAAACTTTCACGGAGCGTTTTGCCGGCTTCCCGGTGACCGTGGCGCAGCTGTCGCGTTTCCAAAGCGCTAAAGAAAGCCAGCAGGTGCTGCGTGACCTTGAGCAGGGCCGTATCGACGTCGTCGTAGGCACCCACCGCCTGCTAACCGGCTCAGTTAAATTTAAAGACCTGGGGCTGGTAATTATCGATGAGGAGCAGCGCTTCGGGGTGGAGCATAAAGAAGCCCTCAAAGCTATGCGCACAGATGTGGATGTGCTGTCCATGTCCGCCACCCCCATCCCGCGCACGCTGGAAATGGCGGTTAGCGGGCTGCGGGAAATGTCCACCCTGGCCACCCCGCCGGAGGATCGCCACCCGATTTTGACCTATGTAGGCCCCTATGAGACTAAGCAGGTGGGCGCCGCCATCAGGCGTGAGCTGCTGCGTGAGGGGCAGGTGTTCTATGTGCACAACAAGGTTGAAGACATTGACTCGGTGGCTGCGCGCCTAACTGAACTGGTGCCTGAAGCTAATATCGCCACCGCCCACGGGCAGATGAGTGAGCACCGCCTAGAGAAGGTAATTGACGCCTTCTGGAAGCGTGAAATTGATGTGCTGGTGTGCACCACCATTGTGGAAACCGGCCTGGACGTGTCTAACGCCAACACTTTGATTGTGGACCGCGCCGACCGTATGGGGCTAAGCCAGCTGCATCAGCTGCGTGGCCGGGTGGGGCGTGGACGTGAGCGGGCCTACGCCTACTTCCTGTACCCGGGCGACAAGCCCCTTACTGAAACCGCCCACCAGCGTCTGCGCACCATTGCTAACAACACGGATTTGGGTGCGGGTATGCAGGTGGCCATGAAGGACCTGGAGATTCGCGGCGCCGGTAATCTGCTGGGCGGGGAGCAGTCCGGGCATATCGCCGGGGTTGGTTTTGACCTGTATCTGCGCATGGTGGGTGATGCGGTGGAAGCCTACAAGCGCGGCGTGGGCCTGGGTGAAGATGAGGAGGCAGCTGAACCTGACTTGAAGGTGGAGCTGCCCATTGACGCCAATATTCCCGAGGAGTACCTGCCCCATGAGCGCTTGCGTTTGGAGGCTTACGCAAAGATGGCTGCAGCTAAGTCTGATAGCGACGTCGACGACGTCCTGGCGGAGCTAGCTGACCGTTACGGCCCGGTGCCTGAGCCCACCCAAAACCTGGCGCAACTAGCCCGCTTGCGCGTATATGCAGCCAGCTTGGGGGTGTACGAGATTGTGGCGCAGGGTAAATCTATCCGTTTTGCGCCGGTGGCCCTACCTGAGTCGGGAGCGATGCGCGTCAAGCGCCTCTATCCGGGCACAGTCATTAAGCCAGCCACCCGTACCCTGGTGGTGCCCGCCCCGGGCACGCGCGGTTTGCGCCGTGAAACTTTAAGTGCCACCGAGCTGCTGCGCTGGGCGCAGGTGTTCTTGCATGCGGTTGTAGCCGGCGAGGCTGAATACGAAACCGAAGCCACCAAATACCGCAGCCGCTAAGTGCGCCAGCGCCCATCGCGCGCCCGCACCCGCACGGCGCGAGCATCTTACTCTGCGCCCGCACCCGCACAGCTGCACCGCCCGCACTGCGCGGTTGCAAAACGGCCGCGCTCTTGCGTGTACACCCAGGAAGTTTGCAGGTAAATTACAGGTTATGGATGTTGCGGTAATTCTGCCTGGCGGACGTGGCTGGGGCCCGGTTTTAAAACTCGCTGAGATCGCTGCCGAGCACCTTGGCGGCCGCCTAATCAAAATCCCAGCCGAATCCCTGCCCGCTGGGCGGTTAGGCAAACTAGCCACCCTGCTGCCGCCGCCACGCCCACGTGGAGAACAAAAACTGCTGGTTATCGCCTCTATTGGTGATCACCTCAACGCGGTTTTACGCTCCGGAGTGCGCCGCCACTACAGCTATGTGGCCGGCTGGGTGATCGACAGCTTCTGGGAGGCGCGCATCCCCCGCGTGGCCCGCTCACGTGGCTGGTACGACCACCTCTACGTCACTGACCAGCAGGATCTAGACATGTGGGCGGCGGCAGTGCCCTGCCCGGTCGGGGTACTGCCCTGGGGTGCCGACGTCGCCGGAGCCCAGGTGAGCTGGGCTGATAAGCAGGTGGAATTGCAGCGTGTAGGCCGTCAGCCCCAGGTGTGGGATGACGACGACGCCGTAGCCGGCGCCGCCGCCAACGCTGGGGTTAGCTTTGCTGGTCGCCCCCCATTTGGCGACACCGATGAAGCCAACCAGGCTTTTGTGGAAACCGCCTACCGCCAAGCCAAAGCGGTACTAGCTTTCGGCACCCGCACCGCCCGTGCCAAATACAACCACCCCACCAAGGATTACGTAACTGCGCGCTGGACTGACTCACTGGCCTACGGCTGCCTAGTAGCCGGCCAGGTTCCCGACACCCCCACCGCCCGCGAAATCCTGCCATCTTTCGCATTAGTGCAGCTCAGCGACACTGATGTGGCGCAGGGCCTAGAGCAGCTCAAAGCCGCCCTAACCCAGTATGACGAAGAAAAGTTCACCGCTATCCGCACCTGGGCGCGTGAACACCTAGATTGGCGCTCGCGGCTAGATCAGATCGCCGCCGACGCAGCCGTTAACTAGAGCAGTGCTCCTGGAGTTAACCATGAGCCTTGATAAAGTCGTTTTATTTACCTCTGACCTGGGCGGTCTAGGGGGTACTACCTCTGCGCTAAACGAAATGGCACGTGGCTTTAACGGGCGCGGCCTTTCAGTTAGCTATATGACCTTAGGGCGTGAGGTAGGCCAGCTACCCGTGCCCGGCGAGGTGTTTCAGGTGTTCCCGGGCCAGGCGTACACCACCGACAACCCTCTGGTGAAGCGTTTTCCGGGGCCAGGTGGCATAAAGCTAAAAGCCCTGAGCCTATACACGCCGGCGTGGCGTAAATACTGTTTAAAGCGTTTAGATCGCCACCTGGCTAAAATCGGCCCGGATACCGCCATAATCGCGTTAAAGTACAACACCCAAAAATGCTTAACTGAGGCTATTGGTCGGGGTGTGTGGGCAGCCAATGGCGCCAAGCGGCCGCTGCTGGTTTATCAAAACCACGCTTCAATGCAGTGGATGCGTCATTTTCCCGACTATCCGCAGGTGGCTGCGCCGGCAGATGTGTTCACCTGTTTAGCTGATCCTTACACGCGTGAAACCGCCCAGATCCTGGGGCGCCAGGTGGTGACAATGCCTAACTCGATTAGGTCTTTTGAACTGCCCAAGGCCCCTAAAACCAATAAAATCGTGGTTTTGTCCAGGCTGGATGAGGCTAAACACCTAGATCGGTTAATTCAGGCTTTTGCGCAGGTACAGGGGCAGGTAAAGGAAAGCTGGCAGCTGGTTATTTACGGTGAAGGTCCATCGCGCGAAAGTCTCGAAGCTCTGGTTGCTGATCTGCACCTTAGTGACCGCGTTAGCCTACCTGGCAGTTGCTATGACTTAACTAAAGCTTTTAGTGGCGCTAGCCTATCCGCTTTAGTTTCTGGCAATGAAGGTCAGGGGTTGAATGTGGTTGAGGCGGCCATGGCCGGGGTGCCCTCAGTAGTTACCCCCTGCTCACCTGGCGCGATTGAGTTGGCTGAGCACGGTGGTTACTTGGCTGGCGGCTTTGAGGTGGACGACATTGCGCAAGCTTTGCGTCAAGCTATGTGCGACGACGAACGTGAGGCGGTGGGGCTGCGGGCGCAGACCTATGCGCAGCGTTTTAGTACCGCTGCGGTAACCGATAACTGGCTTGAACTATTCGCGAGGTTAACCTAAAGGTCATTTTGCAGGGCTAATACCCTCGCGCAGGTAGCTTAGGCAAGCTAGACTTGGTCACGTAATATTCCTGTTTCGATTACTTAGGAGCACCACGTGGCCCTCATCGAGAACGTACATGCACGCGAGATTCTAGACTCCCGCGGCAACCCCACTCTAGAGGTTGAAATCCTACTTGAGGATGGTTCCTTCGCCCGCGCGGCTGTCCCCTCCGGCGCTTCCACTGGTGCTTTTGAGGCTGTGGAACTGCGCGACGGCGACAAGGGCCGTTACGAGGGTAAGGGTGTAGAGAAGGCCGTTGCTAACGTAAACGACATCATCGCCCCCGAGGTTATCGGCTTCGACGCCGCTGACCAGCGTGGCCTAGACCGTCTAATGATTGAGCTAGACGGCACCCCCAACAAGGGCAAGCTGGGCGCCAACGCTATCTTGGGTGTGTCCCTGGCTGCCGCTCAGGCCTCCGCCGAATCTGCCGGCCTAGAGCTATTCCAGTACGTTGGTGGCCCCAACGCTCACGTCCTGCCCGTCCCCATGATGAACATCCTCAACGGTGGTTCTCACGCAGACTCCAACGTTGACATCCAGGAGTTCATGATTGCCCCCATCGGTGCTCCCTCCTTCCGTGAGGCTCTGCGCTGGGGCGCCGAGGTCTACCACTCCCTCAAGAAGGTCGTCAAGGAGCGTGGCCTGTCCACCGGTCTAGGTGACGAGGGTGGTTTCGCCCCCAACCTGGACTCCAACCGTGAGGCTCTAGAGCTGATCGTTGAGGCCATCGAGAAGGCTGGCTACAAGCCCGGCGCCGACGTTGCTCTGGCTATGGACGTTGCCTCCTCCGAGTTCTTCGACAGCGAGACCAAGACCTACAAGTTCGAGGGCGAGCAGCGCGACAACGACTACATGGTCAAGTACTACGAGCAGCTCATCAAGGACTTCCCGATCGTCTCCATCGAGGACCCGCTAAGCGAAGACGAGTGGGAAGACTGGAAGGCCCTGACCGCCGAGATCGGTGACAAGGTACAGATCGTTGGTGACGACTTCTTCGTAACCAACCCCGAGCGTCTAGCCAAGGGCATCGAGCTCAAGGCTGCCAACGCCCTGCTGGTTAAGGTAAACCAGATCGGTTCTCTAACCGAGACCCTGGAGGCCGTGGAGATGGCCCACCGCAACGGTTACAAGAGCATGACCTCTCACCGTTCCGGCGAGACCGAGGACACCACCATCGCCGACCTGGCTGTTGCCACCAACTCCGGCCAGATCAAGACCGGTGCTCCCGCCCGTGGCGAGCGTGTCAACAAGTACAACCAGCTGCTGCGTATCGAGGAGTCCCTGGGTGAGGACGCCGTATACGCCGGCGCCAGCGCCTTCCCGCGCTTCAAGGCCTGATAAAGCAGGTCCTGAGCTGAACCAGCTCTGACTAAACGGGCGGGGTGCATTTAAGCGCCCCGCCCGCTTTGTATCTAGCCCTCAGGTAGTATCAAAGGTGTGAAGCCCCGTCGCCCTACCCAAGCTGACCCACGTCGTCGTCGCCAGAGGCGAACGTCAAACGCTACCGGCAGCGAGGCAGCCCCACGCACCCACCCTGAAGGCCTGCCCAGGGTCCGTTTACAAACGCCCCGCACTGGCGAAATCCCGCAGGTACCCCAGCAACGTGACGACGGGCGCACCCCAGTTTCGCTGCGGATGCTATTAGTGCTAGTGGCCCTGCTAGTGCCTACATTCTTTATTGCTGAAAGCGTGCACACCTACTTTGTGCAGCATCAGCGCTACCAGGAAGTTAGCTCCCAACTGCGCGCAACCAAGCAAGAAAACGCCCAGCTGGAGGCCAAACTGCAGGCCTGGCGAGACAACAACTATCTAAAAAGCCAGGCACGTGGGCGCCTTGGCTACGTAATGCCGGGGGAGACCACCTACATTGTGGTGGGCGCCGATTCAGTTAGCGAAACCACCGCCACCAGCTCCACCCCCCAAAATAGCCAGCCCTGGTATGACCGCCTGCGTCAAAGCACTCGTGAAGCCGGTAAAGTCCCCAAGGCTGCGAAACGTGAACCCTCCCAGCGCGGCTGGCTAGATCCAACCACTAGCCCCACGCCTACCGTAACCACCACCCCATAAAGCGAGAGCAAATGAGTTCAGAAGTTACCCAGGCCGATATTGAAGCCCTAGGCCAACAGCTGGGGCGCGTGCCGCGCGGGGTAGTAGCCATTGCCGCGCGCTGCGTGTGTGGTCGCCCGGCGGTGGTGCAAACCGCTCCGCGTCTAGACGACGGCTCACCCTTCCCCACCACCTTCTACCTGACCCTGCCAGGGGCGGTATATGGCTGCTCAGCCCTGGAAGCCACCCACTACATGGATGAGCTAAACCAGCGTCTAGCTGAAGATGAGCAACTGGCCGCCGCCTACGCCCAGGCCCACCAGGCCTACCTGGCAGAGCGTGAAAAGCTTGGCCACGTGGACGAAATTGCCGGTATTTCCGCAGGTGGTATGCCCACCCGCGTTAAATGCCTACACGCCCTAGTGGGCCACTCACTAGCCGCCGGTGCGGGGGTAAACCCCATCGGCGACATTGCCATTGAAACCATGCGTGAACGCGGCCTGTGGGATAAGCAGGTTTGCAACTGTAAGGACGGTAAATAATGCGCCTGGCTGCTATTGACTGCGGTACCAACACTATCCGTTTGCTGATCGGCGACTATGAGCTTACCGATCAGGGCATTATCATCAACGAGCTGGAGCGCTCAGGTGAGATTGTGCGCCTAGGTGTGGGGGTAGACCGCACTGGGCGCCTAAATGAGGAAGCTATTGAGCGCACCTTGGACTTCACCCGTGCCTGCGCTGAGCGTTTTGAGCATTACGGGGTGCAACAGGCCCGGTTTGTGGCCACCTCCGCCTCGCGTGACGCTGCCAACCGTGACGTTTTCGTCAATGGTGTTTGGGCAATTTTGGGTTTTGAACCTGAAGTAATCAGCGGTGAAGAAGAAGCTGCCCTGGCCTTCCTGGGCTCTAAGGTGGGCAGCAATGTGGATATGACCCACCCGCGCCTGGTAGTGGATTTGGGTGGCGGTTCCACCGAGTTCAGCCTGGGCACCCAATACCCTGACGCCTATATCTCCACCAACATGGGTTCGGGGCGCGTCACCGAGCGTTTCCTAAGTGAAGGCGTCACCCCTGCCTCTGAAGCAGCCGCCCGTGAGTTTGTGCGTTCCATGCTGGATACGGCTGCCGAGCAGGTAGATTTCAGTGCTGCCCACTCCCTGGTGGGACTGGCTGGCACTATCACTGCGGTTACCGCCCACGCCCTGGGACTGGAATATTTCGACAGCCAAAAAATCGGTGGGGCACAGGTGCCCGTAGAGGACATGCGCCGCTCCTGCGACGCCATCATCCATGCCACCCCTGAGCAGTTAGAGCAGTGGGAATTCATTGCCCCCGGACGCCGCAGCGTAATTGCCGCCGGCGCCCTGATCTGCGATGAAATAGTGGCCCGCGTGGCGGCTGACACCGCTAACACCGATCACCCGGTGCGCCACATTAACGTGTCTCTGCACGATATTCTCGACGGTATCGCCCTCTCGCAGCTATGAACCAGTCCTTTGCTGCCCTGCTGCTGGCGGCGCGCAGAGAGCGTCAACTGGTGATTGCTACGGCGCTAACTGACGGCGCTCCTAGCGGCCAGGCCCGCCAGGCTCGTCTGGCCCAGCAGCAGGGGGCAGGGGCTGCGGAACTGCGCGCGGACCTGCTAGCTGATCCCGCCCAGGTACGCGCAGCGCTGACGGCAGTGAGGGCAGCCTTTAGCCTGCCGCTGCTGCTGACCTATCGTTCAACCACGGAGGGCGGTAAAGGCGCTGGTCACGGCCAGGGCTATGAGGATTATTTGGCTAGTTTGCTACAGTTACGCCCGGCCGTGGCCGCAGTAGACATAGAGATGGCCTGCCCTGCCAGTAAGGCGCTGGTAGCTGAGGCTAAAGCGGGTGGCTACGACGTCGTCGGCTCCTGCCACGACTTTACGGCCACCCCCAGCGCGGCCCAGATAACCCAAAAACTGGCGCAAATTACTGCCGCCGGCGCGGATATCACCAAAGTGGCTTACATGCCACGCACTGCCCAGGACGTGGCCGCGCTGCGACATGCCGCCCATGACTTTGCCGGCGCCTACCCCCACCAGCCGCTAATTGCTATTTCAATGGGCCAGCTGGGCGCCCCAAGCCGCACTGACCTGGCCAATTGTCTGACCTTTGCGACAATTGCCGACGGCGCTGCTAGCGCCCCAGGACAAGCAACTATTGCCCACGTGAGAGCCTGGCTAGAAAACACCCCGGGGACAAGTACTATAGAACGATGAGCCAGCCCCTCGACTCCTCCTCTCGGGCCGCTGGAATCCCCATCGGAATTCGCGCGCATTTAGCCCACGCCGCCTTGCAGGTCCTAGCGCAAGACGCAGGCGTGGATATTTTGCATATCAAAGGCCCGGCAGTTCACCCCAGTATTGGCCGCGCCCTAACCCACAGCACCGATGCCGATGTGCTGGTGCGCCCAGAGCAAGTAAAGCTATACGTCAAAGCCCTGCTAGATCACGGCTGGCGTCACAACACCTCATTTGAAACCGGCTCTGCTTTCGAGCACGCGGCTACCTTCTTTCACCCCACCTGGGGATATGTAGATCTGCACCGGCGCTACCCGGGGATTACTGCCCCTAAAGCTTTTAACAACCTCTGGGCGCGGCGCATCCACCAAATGCTTGGTGGAGTTCGCTGCGCTACCCCAGCACTAATCGATCAGCGCCTAATTTTGCTGCTACACGTAGCCCGTAACGCCTCAGGCGCGTCAGACCCCGACTACGCCCTAGTGTGGGCAACCCTAGACGAATGTGCCCAAGCAGACCTGCGCCGTCGAGCCCGAGAACTAGGGGCCCAAGTGGGGCTAGCTGCCGCGCTAGGAGAACTAGACCAATACCGCCAAGACCCCACCCACGACCTGTGGATGATGTTCTCCACCGGTGAAGGTGGGCGCCTAGACGAGTGGAAAGCCCGCTTCAAAGCAGCTAACGGCCCGCTGGCTAAAGCCCGCATTGTGGGTCGGGCGCTGCTAGTAAACACCGACCACCTAACTATGCGGCTAGGTCACGAACCCACCCCGGCTGAAGTGCGCCAAGAATATTTGGAGCGCTACCGGGCGGCTTTGCGTGAAGGAATGGAAAAAATTAAGGGGAGACTGTGACCTACCTGCACCCCTCACGCCTGGGTTACTACGATGAGCCCACCGAGCAAGCCATTTACTTGGCGCCACTACCCGACGGCGAAATCTCTAGGCTAGAAGGCCCCGCCCGCGCCATTTGGATTGGCGCTGATGGGGCTGAGAATGTGAATGAAGTCAGTCTCTTATACCCATCTCCGAGCCCACGCGAATAAGG
>ERZ1699244.813-NODE-813-length-11486-cov-2.737741_pt1 | contig 11486 bp, 10 predicted proteins | sample MGYA00581534_ERZ1699244 | MGnify/ENA primary metagenome ERZ1699244 (study PRJEB42319, sample SAMD00040331) | human oral metagenome | material: saliva | host: Homo sapiens | study: EMG produced TPA metagenomics assembly of PRJDB4115 data set (Metgenomic analysis of...
GTCTGCTGTGGTGCTCTCCCCGGCCCGCGAGCTCTCGCCCGGGTCCAGGTCGCCGCGCGCGTCCACCCCCTTACCCGGGCGCACGATACGCATCTGGCGCGTCAAGTCGGCGAGGCGGGTGCGACCGTCCTCACCGACGGTAGCGTCGGCGACGAGCAGTCGGATTGAGTTTGTTCCACAGTCAATGGCAGCTACGCGGGTCATCGCTTCGTTTCTCGTGTATGTCGTCCCGGACGAGGCCGGGGCTAGCTTCGGTGGGCGCGGTCAGCAGGAGCAGCGCGCGGTCGAAAAGAGACCGCGTTCCTCCAGCATTGCGAGTGCCCGGTCTCCGATGGGATTCACGCCGGGACCCGCGGCCAGGGAATGGCCGACGAGGGCGTGCAGGCACTTGACGCGCGTGGGCATGCCGCCGGCGCTGACGCCGAAAATCTCGGGGACGTCGCCCAGGGTCAGGCGCGCGTCGATGTAGGCCTGGTGGGCGCGCGCGTAAGCAGCTCGCAGCTCCTCGTCGGCGGCGAGTTCCTCGTTGAGGGTCTCCATGACGTGCTCGGCCTCAAGCGTCGAGGCACCCTTGACGGCGGCCGGGTGGGTCAGGTAGTAGGTCGTGGGGAACGGAGTCCCGTCGGGCAGGCGCGGAGCCGTTGCGACGACCGTGGGACGCCCGCACACGCAGCGCGCGGCGATACCGACGACGCCTCGGGGCACGCGGCCCAGCTGGTCGCGCAGGACCTCAAGGTCCGCTTCGGTGGCGTCCATGGTGTTAACGAGGCTCATTCTTCGCTTTCTTCGCCGGTGGTGTTCTCCTGACCCGACTCGCCGGTATCAGCAGACGGGATGGGATTCGAGGTGGGCGGCTGGTCCGCCTTCCCCACTAGGATAGCGACCTGCTGCACCCAGGGGCGTGCGGGTCCGGTGCGCGTCGCCGCAGCAGCCATGGCGGAGTCCTGATATTGCGGCCCCGGATCAACCACCGTGTATTGAGTTTCACCCGGACGCACGTATCCCAGGCGTTCGCGTGCCTGCGTCGAGATGTAATCGGGATCGTTCCACAGGTCAAGCTGACGCTGCATGTCAGCGTTCTTCTTCTGCTGCTCAGCGACCTGTGACTTGATCTGCACGAGTTCGCGTTCCTGCTGCCACCACTGGAAGAGGCTGGGCACGAGCATAACCGAGAGGATCGCCGCGACGACGATGACGACGACAAGTCGCGTGGACACGTCCAAGCCGCCGATCGATAGGATGTTGCCATTCTCGCGCGGCGTTCGCTTCGCGCCGCGTTCACGAGTGCGTGCGGCCAGTCGCTCACGGGCCGAGGACGCGGTTGCCTTCGCGGAATCCGACTGAGTACGCCCGGCTTTCTTGCGATCCGCTTTGCTGGCTTTCTTCTTTCCCCGCGCCGAGGCCTCGTCTTTCTTTGCGGCCTGTGCGGCAGCCCGGCGCTGACGTGACTTTTCCGCGTTGATCTCGCGCGTCGAACGCGCACCGTCAGAGGAGGATGCGCGACGGCGCGGGGATGGGCGGGAGGAGGGACGACGACTAGCCATTCTTCTATCGTGCCCTATCGGGGCGATTTTGGCCTGGTTCCACGCCGTGAAAAAACTCCGCGCGGACCCTTGCGGACCCGCGCGGAGCTATGCGGCTAGTTGCCTAGGCTCACTTGAAGCGAGGGAAGGCAGAGCGGCCGGCGTAGACGGCGGCCTCGCCCAGCTGTTCCTCGATGCGCAGCAGCTGGTTGTACTTGGCGACGCGCTCGGAGCGAGCGGGAGCACCGGTCTTGATCTGGCCGGAGTTGGTGGCGACGGCCAGGTCTGCGATGGTGGTGTCCTCGGTCTCGCCGGAGCGGTGCGAGGTCATCGAACGGTAGCCGTTGCGGTGCGCTTCCTCGACGGCGTCGAGGGTCTCGGTCAGCGAACCGATCTGGTTCACCTTCACGAGCAGCGCGTTCGCAGCACCCAGCTCAATGCCCTTCTTCAGGCGGGCGGGGTTGGTAACGAACAGGTCGTCGCCGACCAGCTGGACGCGGCCACCGATCTCGGCGGTCAGGGCCTTCCAAGCATCCCACTCGTCCTCATCCAGCGGATCCTCGATGGAAACCAGCGGGTAGTTCGAGATGAGCTTCTCGTAGTACTCAACCATGTACTCGGTCGAGCGGCCTTCACCCTCGAACTGGTACAGGCCGTCCTTGAAGAACTCGGAGGAGGCGACGTCCAGGGCCAGGGCAACGTCCTCGCCCGGCTTGAAGCCAGCCTTCTCGATCGCGGAGACGATCAGGTCGAGGGCCTCAGCGTTGGAGTCCAGGTTGGGGGCGAAGCCGCCCTCGTCGCCCAGACCGGTGGACAGACCGCGGTCCTTCACGACGCCCTTGAGCGTGTGGTAGACCTCGGCGCCCCAGCGCAGGGCCTCACGGAAGGAGGGAGCGCCGAGGGGGGCGATCATGAACTCCTGGATGTCAACGTTGGAGTCCGCGTGGGAGCCACCGTTGAGGATGTTCATCATGGGGACGGGCAGGACGTGAGCGTTGGGGCCGCCCAGGTACTTGTACAGGGGCAGGTCCGCGTACTTCGCGGCGGCCTTGGCGACGGCGAGGGAGACGCCGAGGATGGCGTTCGCGCCGAGCTTGCCCTTGTTGGGGGTGCCGTCCAGGTCGATCATGGCCTGGTCGATGTAGCGCTGATCGTCAGCTTCCTCGCCGATGAGCTCGGGGGCGATCTGCTCGACGACGGCGTCAACGGCGTCCTGGACGCCCTTGCCGAGGTAGCGGCCCTTGTCGCCATCGCGACGCTCGACGGCCTCGAACGCGCCGGTGGACGCGCCGGAGGGAACGGACGCGCGCGCAGCGGTGCCGTCCTCGAGGACGACCTCGACCTCAACGGTCGGGTTACCGCGCGAGTCGAGGATCTCGCGTGCACCAATGCCTTCAATAACTGCCACGTCATTCTCCAATCGATGTTGTTGCGTGGAAGCGGTCAGTACAACGGTAATACGGACCGCCATGTGTGGTCACCCCCGATGAGGCGACGTCTTATTGTTTGGAGCGAAACGCTCCTACGCGCGACGCCGGACAAGCGACATTAGTCCCCCGCCTACTGTGAGCGAGCACTCACACGTGCGTCACTGCGTCTTAGGGCCATTCGTTCCCCCGCCCATCAGCGAGGACACGTCGGGGTCCTTCGGAGCGGCGACTGTGTCTCCGTACAATGGGACCTCCGGTCTGTTGGTTCCGCCGAGGGAAGGCTGAACGAAGCGCGGGTTGAGGATGGCACCGGAACTCTTCTGAGCCTGCTCCAGGGCGGCGGATGCGATCTTTCCAGCCGCCGGATCGACCTGAACCTGCGCGTTGATAAGCTGGCTGATCGTTTCAGATTCGAAGACGGCGCGGGTCGCACGCCCCATTGTGGCGGGTACGACACCTCCAGCCTGTGCGACATCCTGCGCGATCACCGTATCAACCTGTTCGTCGGTGACGGTAATGCCCACGCTGGCACCTGCGGCGGCCAGGGCTTCACTATTCATCAGACTCGTGCGGATCCCATACTCGGTATCCACCGACTTCGTGAGCTTCATGTCGAACAGCTCCTGGGCAGCTTCCTTGATTTCCGCGTTGGAGTATGTGACTCCCGACGAGGTGATGACGGCAGCGCCGGGATGGGCGGAACACGCCCCCATTCCCAGTCCTGCGGCCACAATCAGGGCGGTGGATGCCAGCTGGCGTGTGTAGCGCACGAGCGTTCCTTCCTCAGATGTGTTGCAACGCAATAGGACCAGTGTATTCCACCACAGGCACTACTCGCCAAAAGGTACGAGGATCTTGGTCACCAGCGTCTCCACCCACTCCAGGAGCGGGCCATCGGTGAGCGTCGACCCGCCGACGCGTGAGGTGAGCGGGAGCGGCACGAGGACCTGGCGGACAGCAGCCTTGATGACTGTGCCCGGATGCAGGCGTTTGAGGCGCATGACCTGGGAGTCGCGCAGCTCGACGGGCGAGACGCGCAGGTACTTGCCCTGAGTGACAATCTCCGTAATCCCCGCGCGGCGCACGGTCTCGCGCAGGCAGGCAACCGCGAAGAGCAGGTCGACCTGGGGAGGAATCGGGCCGTAGCGGTCGACGAGTTCCTCGCGCACGTCCTTCTCCTGCTCGGGGGTGGTCGTGGCCGCGATCTTGGCGTAGACCTCAAGGCGCAGGCGTTCGCCGCGCACGTATCCCTCGGGAATGTGCGCATCCACCTGCAGGTCCATGCGCACGTCCGCCTTTTCCGCGGGTGCATCGCCACGGTAGGCGGCCACGGCGTCAGAGACCATGCGCACGTACAGGTCGAATCCGACGCCTTCGACGTGGCCGGACTGGGCGCCACCCAGGAGGTTGCCGGCACCTCGGATCTCGAGGTCGCGCTGGGCCACTGCCAAGCCCGCGCCCAGCTCGGTGTTCGCCGCGATTGTTTTCAGGCGCTCGTGCGCGGTCTCGCTCAGGGCCTTATCACCCGGGTAGAAGAAGTACGCGTAGGCGCGTTCGCGGCCTCGTCCGACGCGCCCGCGCAGCTGGTGGAGCTGGGAGAGGCCGAAGGCGTCAGCGCGGTCAACGATGAGCGTGTTCGCGTTGGAGATATCCAGGCCAGTTTCGACGATGGTCGTACACACGAGGACGTCGAACTCGTGGTTCCAGAAGTCCTGGATGACGGCCTCAAGCTGGTGTTCGTTCATCTTGCCGTGGGCGGTGCGCACGCGCGCCTCGGGGACCAGCTCAGAGATATGAGCGGCGACCGAGGAGATCGAGTCGACGCGGTTGTGCACGTAGAAGACCTGGCCGTCGCGCAGGAGCTCTCGCCGGATCGCGGCGCTCACTTGGGCGTCCGTGTAGGCGCCGACGAAAGTCAGGACCGGCTGGCGTTCCTCGGGCGGGGTCTGGAGGATCGACATCTCGCGGATGCCGGAGATCGCCATCTCAAGGGTGCGCGGGATAGGCGTGGCGGACATCGACAGGACGTCGACGTCGGTGCGCAGGGCCTTGAGGGTTTCCTTGTGTTCGACGCCGAAGCGCTGCTCCTCGTCGATGATGACCAGGCCGAGCTTCTTGAAGGAGACGGTGCCGGTCAGCAGGGAGTGCGTGCCGATGACCAGGTCGATTTCGCCCGAGGCCAGCCCCGCCTTGACCTCCTCGGTCTCCTTCGGGGTGGAGAAGCGCGAGAGGGTACCGATGTGCACGGGAAAACCGGCGTAGCGTTCGGCGAAGGTCTCCGCGTGCTGGGTGACCAGCAGGGTCGTGGGCACGAGGACCGCAACCTGGTAGCCGTCCTGGATGGCCTTAAAGGCGGCGCGCACGGCGATTTCGGTCTTTCCGTAGCCGACGTCGCCGGTGAGCAGGCGGTCCATGGGGACGGGTTTTTCCATGTCGGCCTTGACCTCGTCGATGGTGACGAGCTGGTCGGGTGTCTCGACGTACGGGAAGGCGTCCTCGAGTTCGCGCTGCCAGGGCGTGTCGGGTCCGAAGGCGTGACCCTTGGTCTGCTGGCGCACGGCGTACAGGCGGATGAGTTCCTTGGCGACCTCGTTGACGGCCTTCTTCGCGCGGGCCTTGGTCTTCGCCCAGTCAGCCCCGCCCATCTTGGTGAGGGAGGGTTCGTCGGATCCCGTGTACTTGGAGATCTGGTCCAGCGCGTCGGTGGGCACGAAGAGCCGGTCGGCGGGCTGGCCGCGCTTGGAGGGCGCGTATTCGATGACCAGGTAGTCGCGCGTGGAGGCTGCGTCCCCGCGGCCGATCGACCGGGAGACAAGCTCGATGAAGCGTCCGATACCGTGCTGATCGTGGACGATGTAGTCCCCGGGGTGCAGGGTCAGCGGGTCGACGCCCTTGCGCCTGCGCGAGGGCATGCGGCGCATGTCGCGCGTGGAGGCGCCCGCACGCCCGGTGAGGTCGCCTTCGGTGAGGATCGCGACCTTGAGATGGGGCGCGACGAAACCGACGCCGGCCTGCGCGGTCGTAATGGTCACGAGACCGGGGTCGGGGCGCGTTTCCACGTTGTCCGCGAGCGCGGCCGGGCACGAGGCGTCCGTGAGGATGGAACGAATGCGACGTCCCGGGCCGGGGCCTTCGGTGGTGACGACGATGCGCCAGCCGTCGCGGGCCAGGTCGGTGAGGTCGGCGGCTGCGCGGGCGAAGTCTCCGCGGTAGGGGTGCACGTCGCGGGCACCCACGCGCATGAGGGTGGGTGAGACGACGACGGGCGCGGGGCCGTCCGCTGAGGGCGAGTCGGCCTCGTCGATGGCGGAGGCGAGGTCGGCGGGCGGCAGGTCGGTGAGCTCCCACCAGGGCCGCGTCCCGCTCCCCCACAGGTCTCCCAGGTCGAGGAACGAGGCCTTGGAGGCCTCGAGGGGGGTGTCGGCTCCCCCGGCTGCGGCGCTCCACGCGGCGGCAAGGAATTCCTCGGTCGTGGCGACGAGGTCGGCGGCGCGAGCACGGATGCGTTCGGGGTCGGAGGCGAGGACCGCTGAGCCTGCGGGCAGCAGGTCGAGGAGGGAGTCCATGCCGGACACCAGGATGGGGGCCAGGGATTCGATGCCGGGGGCCGCGATTCCTTCGGCGGCGAGGCTGAGCATCTCGGCGGCACCGGGCAGGCGGTCGGCGGCCTCGCGGGCGCGGGCACGCACAGCCTGCGTGAGGAGCAGTTCGCGGCAGGGTACAGCCCACACTCCGTCGGCGGCCTCGCCGAGGGTTCGCTGGTCGGAGACGGAGAAGGCACGGATGTCGTCGACTTCGTCGCCCCACAGCTCCACGCGCAGGGGGTGGGGTTCCTGGGGCGGGAAGACGTCGAGGATGCCGCCGCGCACGCTCATCTGGCCGCGTCCTTCGACCATGTCGACGCGCTCGTAGCCCAGCTCGGCCAGGCGGTTCGTGGTCTCGGTGAGGTCCAGGATGTCGCCGGTGCGCACGCGCACGGGTTCGAGGTCCGCCAGGCCGGAGATGATCGGCTGGAGGAAGGCGCGGATGGGGACGACGAGGACCGACATCGGACCGGCGCTGTCGTCTCCCTCGATCGGGTGGACGAGGCGGCGCAGGACGGCGATGCGCCGCGCCATCGTGTCGACTTGGGGCGAGAGGCGCTCGTGGGGCAGGGTCTCCCACGCGGGCAGCATCGCGACACCCGGGATCCACGAGGCCAGGGCGTTGGTCAGCGTCTCGGCGTCGCGCCCGGTGGCGGTGAGGACCACGAGCGGCGTTGCCGCGCGCGTGGCGACAGCTGCGAGGAGGGGCGGTCGGATACCGACAGGGGCGACGATTGTGCCCGAGCGGCCCGCCTCGATGGAGTCGGTGGCCGTCTCGATCGCGGGATCGGTAGAAATGTCCGGGAGGAGTCCGGTAAGTAGCACGCGCTGCCTTTCGCGGTGAGGGTACGCGGTGGTGCCCAACGTGGGGCACCACCTTGTTCAGGACCCGGTGTGCAGGGCCATCTGGGTGGAGGCAAAACCCTTGGTCGCGATGTCTTCGACGACGTCAGCTGCCTGCTCGAAGGTCACGTCCCAGTCGGGGCGTTCCTTGGAGGGCAGGGCGGCCAGCACATAGTCGGCGGGGTCCATGCGCCCCGGCGGGCGGCCCACGCCGATGCGCAGGCGCGCGTAGTCGCGCGTGCCCAGGTGCTGGCTGAGGGACTTCAGGCCGTTGTGGCCGCCCTCGCCCCCGCCGACCTTGAGGCGCAGCGTGTGCGCGGGCAGGTCCATGTCGTCGTGGATGACGAGGATGCGCGAGGGCTCGATCTTGTGGAAGGTGGCGAGCACGCTGATCGGCCCACCGGAGGTGTTCATGTAGCTGTCGGAGCGCGCGAGAATCACGCGGGGTCCGGGCACGCCGCCGGGGCCGATCCCTAGGCGAACGTCGGCGGTGTGCGTGCGCGAGCGGTGCGAGGTGAGGGTCGCGCCGCCGCGCGAGGCGAGCACGTCGAGGGTCAAGTACCCGACGTTGTGTCGGGTGGAGGCATACTGCGCGCCGGGGTTACCTAACCCGACGACGAGCCACGGTCCGTCAGTCGTCATACTCCGATTGTGCCACCCGCGCCGAGAGCATGTCCCACTGGGGGGCGTCCTCGACGACGGGGGCTGCCTCACGTCGAGACGTGGCCCACGCGTCGGCGAAGAGCTGTGCCCACTTGGTGTAGGCCGCCGAATTCGGGTGGAAGAAGTCCGCTGCATGGTAGGCGAACGTGTAGGTCGGCAGGGAGTATTCCTGGGTGAGGGAGCGCAGATCGACGACGTCCGCGTCGCTGTCGGAGACGGCCGCCGCGATGCGGTCGGACATGTCTTGCGCGCGACTTTCCTGAGGCATGATGCCAAAGGACGGGATCGTGGAGACGAGGGCGTTCGCGGGCAGGGCGGCGAGGACTCGACGCAGTCGCTCTTCAAACTGACCGGGGGCCATATCCTCGGTCATGACGTCGTTGCCGCCGATGGTGAGCGTCACCAGGTCGGGGCAGTAGGGGCCGTCCAGCAGACCCAGGCCGATCATCTGTGGGATCTGAGTGAGTTCCACGGACTCGATGGTGGCTCCCGACAGGGACAGGTTGAGCAGGAGGACCTCGCGGTCCATCTGCGCGGCGATCGCGGAGGCGAGGCGCGCAGGGTAGGACTCGGTGACGCGCGAGGCTCCCACGCCCTGCACGGAGGAGTCGCCGAGGGAGACGATCAGGTAGGGACGCTCGCCCTCGGGATGCTCGTCGAGCTGGCGCAGGCGTTCCAGGGTCGCCAGGTTGTGGTTTTCCCAGGCCTTGCGGTAGTCACCGCGCTGGGAGTCCAGTCGCAGGAGGCGTCCGATGGCCAGGCCGCCGCCGAAGAGGCTCGCGCCGCCGGCTGCCGCGCCCGCTACCTGCCATGCTCGTTTGCTGATCCCCATTGAAGTGTCCTTCCCTCATGTTTGCTGGTTCTCAGTGTAACGAGGCCGGGGCCGGTGCTTCAAATGCTGAAGCACCGGCCCCTCGGTTTGTCACAGATCGCTCAGTCCAGGCGTCCGGCGGGCGCACCCGGGAGGGATCGGATGAAGTGGGGAGGCTCCCAGCCTCGCTCCGCGTAGGCGGCCGCGACGGCTCGCGCCACCTCCTCCACGGCGTGCGCGTCGACAAGCGCGATTGCGCTGCCCCCGAAGCCACCGCCCGTCATACGCGCACCATGCGCTCCCGCGCCGCGAGCGGCCTCCACGGCCACATCCAGTTCTTCGCAGGACACTTCATAGTCGTCACGCAGCGAGTCGTGCGAATCATTCAGAAGAGCGCCCGCGACCGCCAGGCGCGTACCTTCCAGCGGCCCCTCGTCAAGAAGCTCAATAAAGGCACGCGTACGCGCGATCTCGGAGACGACGTGGCGTGTGCGGGCGGCCAGGCGCTCATTGCCCAGCGCAGCCGTGGCCTCGTCCAGGTCCTCCACGTCCACGAGCTGACCCACTCCCAGGATGCGCGCCGACTCCTCGCAGTCCGCACGGCGCGACCCGTACTGGCCATCCGCCAGCGAATGCTTGGCACGCGTATCGATGACAAGAAGCTCGAGGCCGACCGCGCTCAGGTCGAAGGGAACCTGGCGCGTCGACATGTCGCGGCAGTCGAGGGCCAGCGCGTGCCCCTCGCTGCATCGCAGCGACGCCGTCTGGTCCAGGCCGCCCGTGTTCGCACCCGCCACCTGATTTTCCGCGGCGCGCGCGGCATCCACGAGCATCTTGCGCCCCTCGTCGTTGGGGGCCTCGATCGTGCCCGCCAGACCCAGCGAGCACACCTCGTCGAGGGCCACCGCGGTCGCGCACTCGAGCGCGGCGCTCGAAGAGAGGCCACCACCCAGGGGCACGCACGACCCCAGGGCCGCGTCAAAACCGGGCAGGGGCCCGTATCCAGCCTGCTCGAGGGCCCACGCGACGCCCGCGAGATACGCGGTCCAATGGTTCGTCACCTCGCCGGGGGTCCCCTTCGGGCCGATCACGTCGAGATCGAGGACGTCGATCGCCTCGCGCGTCTGCGGCGAAATCAGGCGTATCGTCCGATCCTCACGAGGCGACAGCGCCACGTAGGCGCGGTGCGGCAGTGCAATCGGAACGCACGGACCGCCGTTGTAGTCCACGTGCTCGCCAATGATGTTGACACGCCCGGGCGCGCTCCACACGCCACGAGGCTCGTAGCCAAACGCGTCACGGAACAGGTCTGCGGCCTGCGCGGCCCCTTCATCGGGAGTAGCGGCGTCGGCCCACACAAGATCAGTCACAAGATCCTCCTTGGTCTCACTTCCCCAAGGCTACGTGAACGCCCTCACACCCTTCAAGCGCTACGGCCTCATCGAACCCACCCCGACACCCGGTACAGTGGAGCCACCACAACCGCGACACAGGCAGGCCCCATGTTCCTCCCCCAACGACTCCCCGGCCAGGACTGGCTCGGCGTCGTCGTCGCGATCCCCGAACCGTGGGTCACGCAGCTCACCGACCTGCGCCTGCGCCTGGGAGACCTGGCAGGATCACGCATCCCCGCGCACATCACGCTCATGCCACCCACCCCCGTCGCACGCGAGGCTCGCGCCGACGTCATCGACCACCCGCGCTCCATCGCCTCGCGCCACGCCCCCTTCCGCATCACATTGTCTGGCACGGATTCCTTCCGTCCCATCTCGAACGTCGCCTTCATGACGCTGGCTGAAGGCGCCTCCGCGTGCACGGATCTCGCCGAGGAGATCCGATCCGGCCCCCTCGATCACGAGACGCGCTTTCCCTACCACCCACACGTGACGCTTGCTCAGGACGTCGACGATATCGCCATCGATCTTGCGCTCGACATCGGCGCCACCGTCGAGGCCTCGTGGATCGTTCCCGGCTTCCGCCTGGACCGCATCGACCCCTCGGGCATCTACTCCTCGATGGCCCTGTTCGACTTCGACGCCTCCGGGCACTGATTCCCTACCAGACCATCGCCTGCTCTTGTCACCGCCCGCTTTCCGCGCGGCAGGATCCCTGTCCGCCCGCTCATCACGCGCTCATCGACCACTTATCGCCCGCTCATCACGCGCTGGTGTTCCGGGCGCCGAATGGCCCGGCCGTGGGGCCGGGCTGCTTGGTGTGCCCGTGGGCGGCGGCCCGCCCGCGAGCCGTCCGCGCCGCGAGCTTCGCTCGGCGCGTCGTCTCGAAGCCCGGCCAGGCCCCGCCACCGCCCACGGGCACCGCAGCCAGGCCTTCCTGTCCCTCCGGCGCCCTCCACACCGGCGCTCTCCTTACTGCGAGTAGCCAGCCCAAGCCACACCACCATCTGCAAGCACCGCCAGGACCCGCAGCCCCATCTTCGGGGCATTATCCGGATAGGTTGCGCGCACGCGGATAGGTTATGCGCATCCGGATAGGTTATTAAGCTATCCGGATGTTCGTAACCTATCCGGATGTTCGTTACCTATCCGGATGTTTATTAACCCCCGGGCCCGCCCCACCCATTTCCCCTTCCATTCCCCCTTTCTCTTATCCCCCTCTCCTACCCCACGACACT
>ERZ1699244.825-NODE-825-length-11382-cov-2.335140_pt1 | contig 11382 bp, 10 predicted proteins | sample MGYA00581534_ERZ1699244 | MGnify/ENA primary metagenome ERZ1699244 (study PRJEB42319, sample SAMD00040331) | human oral metagenome | material: saliva | host: Homo sapiens | study: EMG produced TPA metagenomics assembly of PRJDB4115 data set (Metgenomic analysis of...
CCAACAACCAGTGGTTCGAAACACAGGATAGCATCAGCTATTGGGAGGATTTCGATAAGCCAAAGATTATCTATCCCAATATGACTAAGTTCTTGCCGTTTTACTACGACGAAAATGGCTATTTGACGAACCAAAAATGTTTTATTGTAACGGGTAAAAAACTGGGCTTCTTGACCGCATTCTTGAACTCTTCGTTGTTTAAGTTTTGCTTCCGCGAGAACTTTCCCGAATTATTAGGAGGCACTCGGGAGCTAAGCAAAGTCTTTTTCGATAAGCTACCTATTTTGCTGGTTGATGAAGATACGAATGCTCAATTTGCGGAGCTTGTACAAGACATTCAGCAAGAGTACACCACAGAAAAGGCAATGCTGATTGATGAATGCCTATTTAATTTGTATGACCTCACGGAAGAAGAGCGGAAAGCGTGTCAATCGACACTTAACTAATTGTTTCTTAGTGCCTCAATATAATTGATTTCTTCTTCTGTGAGTCCATAAAAGTCATTGATGATCTTATCAAACAGCTCTTCGTTGTGAGACTCATTTAGATTACAATCAGTCAGCAGAGAGATCTCTTGAGGAAGACTTAGTTTCTCGAGGTTATATTTGTAATGTCTGTAAGCCCCGCCTGGTCCTATCTGAGTATCTTCCGAATTAATCCACCAAGTAATTAATTTGGAATTAAGTAGAGCCGTGAAATAATTGGGATTGTCCGTGGGAAAAAAGTAGTTGGTATCCAAAAGTAGATATTCTGCGGGGACAAAGCAGTAAAACGTTTCCCCTACGCTTGGCCATACAATCTTTGGCTTATCGAAATCCTCCCAATAAGCGCAATTCCTTAGATTATAAGGTGTGGCTCCTTGGTCGTCTCGCGCAGCGATTTTGTCCCAATACTGATCGAGGTGCGCCTTGACCGCGGGATACTCCTCAATGTCGATGCGCGGAAATTTTCCCCGAACGCCGTTGTGCGTGCCGATAATCCACAACTCCGCCCACTCGTAGCCGTAGCGTTTAATATCTCTGCCGCGGAGAATGGGTCATTTACCCACCGCACAAGGCCAAAGCCCTCCTCGACGACAGACCACCACAGCCCAACAGCACCCGCGCCCCCACGAGCGGCAGACCCTTCCGAGGGTCTGCCGCTTGTGCATCAAGATAGGGATGTTGCGTTGGAATAAAAAACACACCACGGTCAATCGTCCGTGGCACGGCCCTCGGCCACGAAGCGCGCCAAGGTGTTGCGGTCGCAACGGCAGATGCGCGCAATCTGGCGCTTGGGTACGCCCTCGGCCAAGAGCGCAGCGATGAGGCGGCGCTTGGGATATAGCTTGTGTTTCTCGGGCGCGGTGCTACGTCCCTTCGGTCGGCCGAGCACCACGCCCTCGGCCCGCCGCCGCGCGAGGGCTTCGCGGGTGCGCTGACTGATGAGGTTGCGCTCGATCTCGGCCGAGAGCCCGAAAGCAAAGGCCAACACCTTGCTCTGAATGTCGTCGCCCAAACGATAGTTGTCTTTGATTGTCCACACGCGGCACTCCTTGGTCATGCAGAGATTGAGAATCTCCATGATCATGAAGAGATTGCGCCCCAGGCGCGAAAGTTCGCTGCAGATGATGGTGTCGCCGGGCGCCACGCGGCGCAGCAGCGCGCCGAGTGCCCGCTTGTCGTAGGCCTTGGTGCCGCTGATGGTTTCCTCGATCCAGCCGTCGATGTGCAGCGCGTGGCGGCTGACGAAGGCATTGATCTCGAAGCGCTGGTTCTCGACCGTCTGTTTGTCGCTGCTCACGCGGATGTAGCCGTAAGTCATAAGTGAAGGAGAAAGAGTGAGAAGGTGAAACGAAAAGCGCCCCCGCCGCCCACTGCGCCGCGAAGGCCGTATGCACGACGAAAGCGGGGACAAATTACGCATTTCAGCCGATTTCTTGGCGCGAATTATGCTCTTCATCACACTGACTGTGCGAATATACCAAACGACCAATCCCCACACTAAACTCAAAAAGCGGGGCGTATTCAAGAAAAAAGTGGAACATTTCGGGAGACAAATGGGTGAAATGAGAAAAAAGTTGTATATTTGCCGTGGATAAAAAAACGAACAATGCAAGAATATGGGCAACCGTGACAAACGACTCGACATGCTTCGGCTGGTGCTGAACCGCACGTCGGTGGGGAGCCAAGAAGAACTCCTCGAACTCTTGCGCGCAGAGGGCTACAAAGTGACGCAAGCCACGCTCTCTCGCGACCTCCAGAAGCTGAAGGCGGCCAAGGTTTCGGGCGACGGGGGCTACCGCTATGTGCTGCCCGAGCACCCGGCCTACGTTCGTCAGCTGGCGCCTTCGATCCACACGCCGCAATTTCTGCGCTCGTCGGGGTTCCTGAGCATGGAGTTCTCGGGCAACCTGGTGGTGATGCGCACCCGGCCGGGCTATGCCACGAGCATCACGACCGAAATCGATGCGCACGAACCCGAAAGCCTGTGCGGCACGATCGCGGGCGACGACACCATTCTGGCCGTGATCCGCGAGGGCTTCGAACGGGCCCGCGTGGTCGAGGAGCTGGCGCAGATCCTCCCTGCCGTACGCGGACAATTGTGATGCCGTCGACGGGGGAAATGAGTAGACAAGTGAACCGGTAGACGAGTAAACCCGTGGACACGTAAACGAGTCGACGCGGGAACAAGTAGACAAGTAAACCGGTTGACGAGTAAACCCGTGGACACGTAAACGAGTCGACGCGTGGACTCGTAGACAAGTAAATCGGTAGACGAGTAAACCCGTGGACACGTAAACGAGTCGACGCGGGAACAAGTAGACAAGTAAATCGGTAGACGAGTAAACCCGTGGACACGTAAACGAGTCGACGCAAGAACAAGTAGACAAGTAAACCGGTAAACGAGTAAACAAGCGATCGCGGCGACCGTATTGCGCGCCGCACAACAACCCCTCCCCACCCCATGCCCAACTTCCTGAAAATCATTATCTCTCTGGCAGTGGTGATTGCCGTCTTCTACTTCACTTCCACGCCTTCGCCCACAACCACGCTGGTGCGCCTGGGCTTTCTCGCCGCGCTGATCGGCTTCACGCTGTTCAGCCTATTCCGCCGCAAAGACAAAGACGACGACGAATAGTCGGCCCTGCCCGACACACAAGGCGCGCAATGAGGGGCACATCGCCCTGAACGCGCAGTCTCCACTAAAATAAAACACGAGAGATGCGCCGCCCGGGAACATTTCTCTCGTTGATCGTCCGGTCGGGACAACCGGTTTCCGCCCGGCGCAAGACAAGTGACCTAAGTATATTCCCGAGGTTCAAATCTTATGCTGAAACTTACACTCTACTTCTTTCGGTCCTTCATCATCGTAATGGGCCTGTGGCTTTTGGTCGAAATGTTCACCCAGCTTCCGTTGCAGCAGGCCTGGTCGCTGCTGTGGCCTGCGCTGATGATGGGCTTCGTCATCGGCGGCACCGGAGTCATCGAAAAGTATTTCCGCGAACGCAAACAGCGAAAGCAAAACGCCCACGCGGCGGAACCCACAACCGACGAGTTGACACAATAAACGCGTCGACCCATCAACCCGAGCGGCACGCTAACGATTAGCGTGCCGCTCGGGTTTTATTATTCCTCCCATCGCCGCGCTGACAAAGCAGTGGACGCATGGGTAAAAAACAAAACGCGAGCGGCACTCCATGACGGAGTGTCGCTCGCGTTGAGCGTTTGACGAATAAGAAGCCGGTTCGCCGCTTTATTCCTCGATGAGGGTGGCGAGACGGGCGCGGTAGGCGTCCCAGTCTTCGATGGGGCGACGGGCCACTCCGCTCTCGATGGCGGCGCGAGCCACGGCGGAGGAGACTTCGACGATGAGGCGCTTGTCGACGGGCTTGGGGATGAAGTAGTCGGCGCCGAAGGTCAGTTCCTTCAGTCCGTAGGCCTGGGGCACATAGTCGGGCACGGGCTGCTGGGCGAGGGCGGCAATGGCGCGCACGGCGGCCTGCTTCATGGGCTCGTTGATGGCGGTCGCGGCGACATCGAGGGCGCCGCGGAAGATGTAGGGGAAGCCGATGACGTTGTTGATCTGGTTGGGATAGTCGGTGCGGCCGGTGCTCATGAGCACATCGGGGCGGGCGGCTTTGGCCTCCTCGTAGGTGATTTCGGGCACGGGGTTGGCGAGGGCGAAGATGATGGGGCGCTCGGCCATGGAGCGGACCATATCGGCGTTGACAATGTTGCCTTTGGAGAGTCCGACGAAGACATCGGCGCCGCGCATGGCCTCTTGGAGGGTGTGGACGTCGGTGCGGGTGGTGGCAAACTCGCGCTTCTGCTCGTTGATGTCGGTGCGGGCGGTGGAGATGACGCCGCGGGAGTCGAGCATGACGAGGTTTTCGCGGCGCAGGCCGAAGGAGAGGTAGAGGCGGGCGCAGGAGATGGCGGCGGCTCCGGCACCGTTGACGACCATGCGGACGTCTTCGATGCGCTTGCCCACGACTTGGAGTGCATTGAGCAGGCCGGCGCAGGAGATGATGGCGGTGCCGTGCTGGTCGTCGTGCATGACGGGGATGTCGAGCTCGGCTTTCAGACGCGTCTCGATTTCGAAGCACTCGGGAGCCTTGATGTCTTCGAGGTTGATGCCGCCGAAGGTGGGGGCGATGGCCTTGACCACTTGGATGAAGCGCTCGGGGTCGTGCTCGTCGACCTCGATGTCGAAGGAGTCTACGCCACCGTAGATTTTGAACAGGAGGCTTTTGCCTTCCATGACGGGCTTTCCGGCCAGTGCGCCGATGTTGCCGAGACCGAGCACGGCGGTGCCGTTGGAGATGACGGCCACGAGGTTGCCCTTGTTGGTGTAGCGATAGGCGTCGTGGGGCTGTTTCTGGATCTCGAGGCAGGGTTCGGCCACACCGGGGCTGTAGGCGAGGGAGAGGTCGTGGGCGGTGGCGTGGGGCTTGGTGGGAACGACGGCAATCTTGCCGGGACGGCCCTTTTCGTGGTAGTCGAGGGCTTCTTGTTTGCTGATTTGTGCCATAATGTCTATGGGGGATTAAGTGGAAGGGGCGCGCCGTTTGCCGCGGTGTGAGCGAAAAGGGCGAAAGGGCTGCGCCGGGGTTTTGCCTTCCCTCACCGTCGGGAGAGGAGATGGGCAAGTTGTGTGGGCAAAGTTACGGATTTTTTCGTGATGGGCGGTGCGAAACAGGCGAAAGCCCGCGGGGAAAATCGCGGATGCTCCCCAACCGTGTACAAAAAAACCGCTCGCATGGGCTGGGAAGCTGTGCGAGCGGTGGAGTATATAGCCCCGAAGGGCACATTGAGCAAGGGGATCGGTTAGGGCATGACGAAGCGCTGGGTGAGTGTGGTGACCTTGTTGGACACGCGCACCACATAGGCGCCGGGCATGACGACGGTGCCGGTGTTTTCGCTGCCGGGTTCGACAGTGAAACGGGCTTGGATCTTACCGGCGGCGTCGAAGACGAGGGCTTCGGCGGGCTGGTCGGTGAAGTTCTTGACGGTGAAGTTGCGACGCAGGTCGGCCGAGATTTGGAATCCGCGCTGGTCTGCAGTGGCCTTCGCGCCGTTGCCGAGGATGGTGAAGCGGTGTGCAGCATCGCCCTTGGTTGCGGTGAACTCGTAGGTGTCGCCGTCGTGGATGGCGCGGGTGAGTCCGGTGCGCTTGTCGAGGAGGGTGTATTGCTGCGTGCCGTCGCCGCCGTCGAGGTGGAAGGTGAGCTTGTAGTTCTGCTCGCCGTCGCCGGGCACGAAGCCGACTTTGGTTTCGCCGATGGCGTCGGTGGTGGTCACCTGGTAGCTGCGATCTTGCATAGCGTAGAGGGCAGCTTCGCCGGGTGCGAAGATCTTCTCACCGTCCCAACCGTTGTCGTAGCGATCGGTGGTGCCTTCGGCTTGAACGAGCCAGAGGCGATCGGCCGTCTTGGCGCTTTCGACGTCGACAGCCAGGGAGTGGAAGTGGCGCTGGGGTGCGCGGTTCTCCTCGGTGGCGGTGACGAGGTCGGCATAGCGATACTTGAGGTTGCCGGCCGCGGTGCTCTTGACCATGAAGCTGGAGAGCGAGGGAATCTGGTTGGGCATGCCGGCCACGTGCCCTGCGAGGTTGGCGGGGATGGCCTTGGTGTATTGTCCCTGCGTGGTGCCGTTGGTGGTGGGACCGCTGTTGGCAATCCAGTCTTTGCGCGAGCCGGTGTTGAAGAGGTAGACCACCTTGTCGGCCGCCGTTGCGCCGGAGAAGTCGAGTTTGTCGATGCTCATGGCTCCGGTGTAGGGGTTGGCCAGGATGTTCATGTCCTGATAGTTGGTGGCCGATGCCATGCCGTCGACGGGGAAGGTGAAGTCTGCGGTGTTGAGCTCGCCGATGAATCGATAGGTGGCGGGCTTAGGCTGCGAGATTTCGTAGCCCTGTCCCTGGGCGAGGGTGCCGTTGTCGACGTCGGTCCACTTCTCGTCGGAGTTGGGGACGTTGAGCGTGCGATCGTACTTGCGCACCCAGGTGGTCTCGAGGGGGAGCTGGTTGCGATCGGCGCTCTTGACGGGCGATCCGAAGTATTGCCAGGTGGCGTAGGCCTTGTTGCGGTTGCCGTCGAAGGACTTGGCAAACATCTCGACGTTGGCCTTGTAGTTGGCGTTGTCGGCGGGTTTGGCCAGGAGGAAGGTACCGTTGGGTTTGCCCTCTTCGGCCTGCACGACGGTGTAGTCGGCTACGCCGCGCGTGGCAAAGGGTTCGGTGGCGGCGGCAGTGTTGGTCGAAAGATCCCAGAGGAGGGCTTTCTCTTTGAGGAGAATCTGGTTGCCGGGGGTGGCGACCATGGCACGTCCGGTTTCGGTGGCGTTGATGTAGTTGCGCACCACGCGATCTTGGTCGGCATAGAGGTCGCGGATGGCGGATTCGCCATACTTTTCTGCGGCGACGCCGGTGACGGGATCGGGGGTATTGTCGTTGACCGAGGCGAAGACCACATCCGACTGCTCGTTGTCGGCATAGTTGGCCGCGAGGGTGTTGGGCACGAAACGGCCGGTCCAGTTTTCCTTGTTGGCCCAGTCGGTGCTGACATAACCGTACCAGTAGTTGTTTTTGCTACCGTCGAGGGTGAAGGTGTTGGTACGGAAGAAGCGTTTGGGGAGGGCGCGGGTGTCGCCGTCACCGATGTCGTTGGCGCCGGTGGTGGAAACGGTGGCGAAGTAGGTGGATCGGTCGGCGGAGGGGGTGCCTTCGGGCTGTTTGAGCACCTGATCGAAACCGTCGGTGGTGATGGTGCCGGTGCCGCGCTCGAAGGATTCGAGGGGACGTCCGCCGCCGGTGTTGAAGCCTTCGTTGGTCATGGCCACGAAGAGGCGGGTGCCGGGACCGTAGGCGCGGCGGAAGGTGAGATCGCCGTGCTGATCGACGGAGAATTCATTGTCGGGCACGCGGATGTATTCGTCGGTGCCGGGGTTGATTTCGCGCCAGAGTTCGTACTTGGTGGTCTTGAAGGAGCTGGCCAATCCCCTGGCATAGCTCTGCGAACTGAGGGTCATGGTTTCGAGCGGGCGCCAAGTGTCGTCGCCGCGGGGCGATTGGGGCACTACGTAGCGCTCTTGGAGCGTGAAGTAGTAGTGCTCGTCGGTCACGTTCTCAGGCTTGGTGGGCAACGTGAGGATGTTGAGCTTGTTGACGGTGAGGTTGAGCTCAGCATCGGTGGCTTTGGCGCGCGAGGCGTAGATATTGGCATTGTTGCCGCCCAGTGCCTGGTTGAAAGCGGTGGCATCGCCGCCCTTGTACACCGTCCAGGTGGCCTCCTTGAACGACTTATCGTCGCCGAAGCGGCGGTCGTTCGCCGAATAGCCGATGTCGGTGAGGAGGTTTTTGGAGAGATCGGCCTTCTGGAGCTTGGTGAAGCTGGTGGAAGGGAAGCTGGCCAGGAGGTTTTCCGAAACATTGAGTTCGCGGATCGTCGCATCAGTGTGCGTGAAGCCGATGTTCTGGAGTTTGTTGGTGGCGAGATTGAGCGTTTCGACGTTGGTCAGTTCGTTGGGGAAGATGAAACTCCCCTGTGCGTTGGCCGTTCCGAGCACATTGTCGTGGAGATCAATGTAGCGGATGGAGGGCACCTTGGTTAATTCGACATCTTTGATCTGCTGCGAGGCCGAAACGAGTTTCCACATGCCCTCTTCGCCGGTGATCTTGATGACGCCGCCCTGCGTGGCGGAGACATTGACGGTGAAGGTGCGGTCTTCCGTCAGATTATACATCTGTCGGATGTTCTGTCCGTCGTTTTCGTAGTCGATGAAGACGATGGGCCAGTGTTCGCGGGTCACTTTCGTGGGGTCCTCGGGGGCGAGGGTGAAGGTGACGGTACCGGCGGCCGTGGCCTTGATGAGGGTGATGCGGTCTTGGAGGTTGTGGGTGGTTTCTTCGGCCAGTGTGGGCGTGGGAGTGGCGGGAGTGGCCGGCGTCTGGGCCTGTGCGCGCTGGGCGAAGGATCCCATCAGCAAGCCTGCGGCGAGGAGTGCGGGAAGGCTTCGCTTAGCGCTGAATGCAGCCGCGAGACTGCGAACGGATAAGGAATGCTTGTTCATTGCAGATGGGTGGTTTTAGTTGAGAACGCGTCCGTTGAGTCGGCGCATGGTGGGGTTGGAATCGTCGAACTTCTCGCCGAGCTTGAAAGAACACTTGTAAACAGTGTTGCGGCGGATTTGTCCGTAGTATTGTGTGCCCTGTTTGGCCTCGCCGATGCGGTAGTAGCACTTGCCGCTCTGGGGGTCGGGGTATTCGGATCGGGCACCTTCAGTGCCCCACTGCGAGGTGTAGGTGATCTCGAGGTAGGTCATGCCGTTGAAATCAGCCGACCCGAAGACGGGATGCGACACGAAATTTTCGGGCACATAGATCGAAATGGTGGGATAGGTGCGCACCAGTCCGGTGAAATCTTCGGTGGGTGTGCCGACGGGCAGGTCGTAGGCCAGATAATCGTAGTCGGTGGCGTTGGCGGCGTGCTTAAGGTCGTAGTTGGCGATGGGGCCGCCCACCGAGAACTTGGCGGGGACATTGACAATGCGGATGCCGGTGATCTTGAAATCGTAGGGTGTGATGTAGGCCAGTCCGTAGGCGCTACCGATTTCAGCCTGGGGGGTGATGTCGATGCGGGCGAAGCAGCGCTCAAGTCGCACCTCGCTCTTGGTGAGAGCGGTGAGTCCACTCACGGCGTTGGTGGGCGACTCGACATCGCGGAGGGCGGCGCTCATGGGGATGGGCTTTTTGGCGTCGTTGCCAAACTGTCCGCGGAGATAGTCCTTGGTGTTGAACTCCAGCGCGTTGAAGTCGCGTTCCGTACCCGAAATGCCCATGCGCTCAGCGTCGGCCGTGTTGAGGTTGGCCGCGAAGAAGAAGTCTTTTTTGCCGAGGAAACTCTCGACACTGAAGACAGCGGTGTTCGTGCCGCCCGCAGCTGCGGAGTAGGATTGCCCGGTGAGTGAGGCCACATACGTGGAGCCGGCGAGGATCACGTTGTCGACTTGGTCTTCCTTGTCGGCGGCGTCGGTGTTGACAGACTCACCGGTTTGTGAGCGCACGTCGACTTTCCAGGCGACCTTTTCAGACTTGGCCTCGGGATAGCGGGTTTCCTCGTCGCCGGAGCAGGCGGTGAAGGAGAGAGCCGCGGCGGTGGCCAGCAGGAGGAGGATATTCTTGGTCATTTCGGAGTAAGCTGCTGTGATGAGGGTTGATATGAGTGAGGGCGAACGGCTGAACGTGCGTCAGACGTTCGCCCTTTGTGAGTGGCGGTGGGAGGCTTAGATGTTCTCGTGCGTGGTGCCGTCGAAGCCGGGGACGTTGGTTTCGATCCAGGGGCGCACGGTGAGGGTGAACTGCAGCACCACGGCCTGATCGGCGGTGGGCGAGCCGGGGCCTACCACGTGGGCGTGGAGGACATAGCGGCAGTTGCGTTCGATTTTGCGGGGGAGGATGACTTTGTAGTAGCTCTTGACAGGCGTGGTGCTGAAGTCACCTCCGGCGGGCGGGGGGAAGATGCCGTTGAGCGGGTTGCCGTCGCCGAGAATGGCGGGGAGCTCAAGCAGCACGTAGGGGGCGGGATCGGTGGCAGCGGTCTTGGCCGAGATGTCGTACTCGTTGATGTAGACCGAGGGGAGCTCCGATGTGGGCACGGGGTCGGTGGCGGTGAGCGGCGCGGGCTGGGCCGTGAGGTCGGCCACTTGGGTCTTCGCACCGTCGACGCGGCCGGTGATGTCGGCGTTGGCACCGACGAAGGTTTTCGAGGGGAATTGCAAGAAGGTGTAGAGGCCGCGCTGCTGATTGGGGATGAGTTTGTCCCAATCATAGTAGAGCACCACGTCCAATCGCGAAACGGCACGCTTGACGTTGACGTCGATCTTGTTGTCCTGTGTGGCGGGGTTGGTGAAGGTCACGTTGGTTTGCCCGGTCATGAGCAGGGGCGTGGTGAGATCTTCGACGGTGGCGAGGGTTTGCGACACGGCTTTGGTGAGCTGGTCGACGGTGGTGATCTCGTCGGTGGCACCCACGGCGAGGCGAGCGCGCACGGAGGCCGGAAGGTTGATGAGCGTCACGGCGGTGGTGCCGTTCACGTCCGAAGCCTTGGCGGGGATGTAGACCGTTTGCGTGGTGGGATCGTTGTTCACCCAGTCGCCCACGGTGGTGGCTTCGAAGTGGAAGGAGCCGACGGCCGCGCCGCCGGTGTTGGGCGTGATGGCTTCTTTGTTTTGTCCGCGGAAGAAGACCACGTCGACGGTGTTGACGGTGTTTTCGGCGGGCGTGGCGATGCCGCGGGTGTCGTGTTGCACGAGGTCGGATGCGCCAAATTGGAGTTTGATCTTGCCTTCACCGCCGGTGGGTCCGTCGGGTACGTAGCCTTTGTTGCAGGCTCCGAAGAGGGTCGCTGCGACGGCCAGGAGTGCGAAGGTGAGCGTATGGAGAAGTTTCATCGTTATTCGCTTTTGACGGTGTGGACGATCTTGTTGTTATACTTGATTTGGAAGATGGGCGTTCCGGCGGTGGGCTCGGTGGGGAGGCGGAGTGTGCCTTCGACCTGCTCCTGGAATCCGCTTTGTCCCGCGGCGTTGCCGAAGCGGAGCGTGTTTTGCTGTGCGCCGCCCACGGTGAACTTGGCGTTGGGCACGAGGGGAACGAGTTCGACGAGGCCGAGTTGCACGAGGTTTTTCTCGGCGGTGACGATGCGCACCGTGCTTTCGCCGCCCGGGAAGGTGGGCTCTTCGACCACTACGTTGAAGCGATAGCCGGCATAGACGCGGCCGATGCGGCCCGTGCACCAGTCCTCAATATTGTAATTGAGCGTGAGTTGGAAACCTTCTTCCGCTTCGATGTTGTACACGTTGTTGCGCACGGTGGAGAACTTGGAGTAGTTCGCCGCGTTGG
>ERZ1699244.835-NODE-835-length-11227-cov-3.471351_pt1 | contig 11227 bp, 3 predicted proteins | sample MGYA00581534_ERZ1699244 | MGnify/ENA primary metagenome ERZ1699244 (study PRJEB42319, sample SAMD00040331) | human oral metagenome | material: saliva | host: Homo sapiens | study: EMG produced TPA metagenomics assembly of PRJDB4115 data set (Metgenomic analysis of...
GCCCTGTTCACCTCCGCCGGCGAGGCCCAGTCGATGAAGGCCATCAAGTGGGGGTGGACGGGCCTGTGGATCATTCTCGTTCTGGGCGTTCTACGCTCATCGATGACCCTGCCCGTCGCCTTCATCTCCGTGTTCCTGGGTCGCGCATTCGGCTCCGGCTCGCGGTGGGTCATGGGCTACGACGACCAGAGGGCAAAGGGCACCAAGCTCGTTGAGGGCCTTCTCAGCATCGGCATCACGCCCTCACGGATCGTGCGCACCGACCTCGACACGACCAAGGAACCTCTGGCTACGTGGGTCATCACGGAGAACTCGCGCGGTCACCTCACGCAGATGCCCGCCGACCTGGGCGACATGGGCGTCACGGTCACGAAGCGCCCCAACCAGGACCACCACCGCCACTACCAGGCGTGGAGCGACACGGGCCTAGCCTACGAGATCATCGCCATGGACCCCGGCCAGGAACTGACCGGAACTCTCCTCGAGATGTGGAACAACCTGCGCCTGCGCGGCATCAGCCGATGGGTCTCCCCCTCGCTCAAGGCACAGGCGGAACGTTCCTCCTTCACGACGCTGCAGGCGTTGCGTGCGGGCGTGTTCACGCAGGAGCCGATCGGCATCGCCGCCTCTGCGGACTCGATCATCATGGTCATGTCGGCGCTGCCCCCGACAACGCCGCTGACGGAACTCGGTGAGGACGCAACGGACGAGGTCCTGGACCGCGCGTGGGAGCAGCTGCGATTCGCTCACTCACGTGGAATCTCTCACCGCGCTCTCACCCCCGAGGCGGTCGTCGTCGATGAGTCGTCGGACGTGTGGCTGCTCGATTGGGATTCCGGCGAGGTTGCGACCACCGAGCTGAATCAGTCGATCGACATCGCGCAGATGCTGGTCCTGACCGCCCTCGCGGTGGGGCCGGAGCGCGCGCTCGAGGCGGGCCGCCGCAACGTCGGCGAGGCGACGCTCGTCGCGTGCGCGCCCGTCATCCAGAAGCCCGTGCTTCCCGCACAGATCAATCAGCGCCTGCGCCGTTCCGACCTACTGGGCGACCTGCGCGCCGCCCTCGTGGGAGACTCCGAGGCCGAGACCGCACCCACCGCCGACCTGCAGCGATTCCGCCCGCGCACGATCCTCACGGTCGCGATCGCGTTCATCGCCGTCTTCATCGTCGTCGGCTCGCTCAACTTCAGCGACATCGTGACCACGGTCAAGAGCGCGAATCCATGGTGGATGCTTGCTTCCGCGGTGCTCGCCTGCCTCATCTGGGTCGGTTCCGCGGTCCCGCTTGTTGCCCTGTCGCCTGAGAAGCTGCCCTTCAAGGAGACGTTCATCGCCCAGGTCGCGGCCTCGATCATTACGATCGTGGCGCCCGCCGGCGTGGGACCCGCGGCCCTCAACCTGCGCTACCTGCGCAAGCGCCGCGTTCCCACCGCAATGGCGGTGACGACGGTGACGCTCATGCAGATCTCTCAGGCTCTCGTCACGATTGTCCTCCTGCTCCTCGTTATGGTCATTGCAGGATCGTCGCTGTCTGTGTCGGTCCCCTACGGCACGATCCTCGGTGTCGTCGCGCTCGTGATGGTCGCGGTCGGCGTCATCGTCGCGGTGCCAAAGGTGCGGCGCTGGATCTGGTCGAAGATTCAGCCGACCTGGCAGCAGGTCTACCCGCGCCTCCTGTGGATCATCGGTCAGCCCCGCCGCCTCGCTGCGGTCCTGGGCGGCAACCTGCTGATGAACATCGGCTACGTGGGCTCGTTCTGGACGGCGCTGCTCGCCATGGGTGGTTCGCTGAACTTCTCCACGGTGTCGCTCACCTACTTGACGGCGAATGCGGCCGGCTCGTTCATCCCCTCACCGGGTGGTATCGGTACCGTCGAAACGGCGCTGACCTCAGGCCTGACGGTCGCGGGCATCTCCTCGTCTGTCGCCATCGCGACGGCGCTGCTCTACCGTCTCGTCACCTTCTACGGCCGCATCCCGTTCGGCTGGCTGGCCATGAAGTACATGGAGAAGAAGGACCTGATCTAGGTTCCCTCTGAGCGCATCCGCATCCGCGCTCTCGCGTGACCGACAACAGCCGGTTCGTTTCTAGTTACTTCTAATTTTCATCAAATTAGAAGTAACTAGATGAATACTTGCTACCGACAGCAATTTCGCATGCAATTCCCCCACATGTCTTTTGATTTTTGAAATCAAATCGTTGAAATTCTGCGAATTTTGAGATGCACCAACGAACGGGCCCGGAGGAATTGCATGCGACTTTTACTGTGCCGCTAGCTTACTGGAGGCTGTTATTACCGTCCGGGTACGCCGCTTGGACGCCGCTCACCGCTCGAATGACGTCGATCGACCCGGCGGGCACGCGCAGCGCGTAGCCGCGCAGAGCGTTGCGGTACTCCCGCTCCACGGAGACGGAGGCGCCCGGGAAGGACGCGGCCACGGCCTCGTTGATCGAGGCGAGGGTCGTCTCGCCGTCGGCACTCTCCTCGAGCTGAACAATGACGACGACCGAGGTGTCGGCGTCCTGGCCGGACTGCGTGCTCGGTCCGCTCTGCCCGTTTTTGGAGGTCAGCGCCGTGTCTGGGTCAACCGTCGGCGAGGACGTGGCCCCCGGCGCGGACTGGGCGGAGTCGCTGCCCGGGTTGGACTGCGGCTCGGGCGTCGACGAGGACGGTGCGGTGGAGCAGCTCGCAACCGCGAGCGCGCACGAGCCCACTCCGGCCAAGAAAACGGCTGGCTTCTTCATGGACGGCACTCCCATACGTTCGACGCAGATACGAGGCGACATCGAGGTGTGTCGCTACGTCCAACTTACCGCAGCGGCCGCCGGACATGGGGAGTTCATGCAGGCGTGAGAAGGGGCCCGGGACCACTCGCGGTGAGCGGTCCCGGGCCCCGGCCTCGTGAACCAGTGAATCAGAAGAGCCGCGCGTCAGCCGACCCAGATGCCGTTGGCATCGAACACGTAGGTGCGTCCGTTGATGACCTGGGTGCCCGTCAGCATGGCGCCGGAGGGTGACAGGTAGTACCAGGAGCCGCCGTCGCGGCCCCAACCGCCCTTCAGGTAGCTCGTACCGTCGGTGCAGGCGTACCACCAGCCGGCTCCATCCTTCACCCAGTGGCCACCCTCGGGGCTCGTGCACGCGTCGGCGGTGCCGGAGCCACCCTGGTCGGTCCACGCCTGGGAGAGTTCAGACATGGGGACGTCGAGCTCGTAGCGGTACTTGCCGTCGTCTCCCTTGACACCCTCGGTGTCGGAGAAGATATGGCGGTAGAACCACAGGCCGTCTGCTGGGTCGTGCAGGTCGATACCCGCGAGGGGCTTGTTGTCGGTCACGGCGATGGTGACTTGCGGCGCGTCGCCGTCCTCACTGAATGCGAGGGTGTCGACCGTAGGGGCGGTGGTGTCGATGCTGAAGTTGTACGAGATCGACTGCTCGGCCTGCGAGGGGCCGTCGTTGTGCGCGGAGAGCGTCAGCGTGTAGTCGCCGTCGGGCAGGTTCTTGTACGCGTCGGAGCGCAGGTCGAGCACGGTGAACTCGTGCCCGTCCTCGACCCATGTCATCTTGCCGGTGCTGGGGTTGACACCGGACTTCCAGGCCTGGTGGGTCACGTACGAGGCGACGAATTCACCGGCGGCGTTCGCGTACACGGTGTTGAGCGTGTGGACGCTGCGCAGGGTGCCGGTACGCGGTTCGAGGACCGTGGGAGCGCCCGAGGCCTCGGCGCGGGAGAGGACGTAGCGGTCAGCCTTGGGCGTGCCGGTGCGCGCGTCGGCCTTGACCAGGGGGTTGTATCCCAGCTGCTGGCCCGTGGTGCCGTTGTAGATGCCCGAGGCCAGGGTGTGCGCTCCCCCGTCGGAGGCGAGGGCGTCGAAGATGGGGGCCTTGCCCCAGTCGCCATAGAAGCCCATGTAGGGCACGGTCAGGTCGGGCTGACCGTCGGTCTTCGAGGTGAGGCGCACGAAGCCGTCGAGGAACGTGCCGTTGGGCGTGTTCTGCGCGACGTAGGAGTCGAAGGCGGCGCGAGGCGTGACGTCCACGCCCACGGTCGCTTCGCTCGAGGCGGGGACGGTGATGGTCGCGCCTTCGCCGGTGCCGCTCACGGCCGCGCCGGAGTAGGCGATGTCCACGCCCTTGCCTCGCCAGTCGGAGGAGTGGCCGGTGAAGAATCCATCCTCAACGAACTCGGAGAGCGCCTGCGTGTTCAGGGCGTAGGTGGCCTCGACGCCGGAGAGGTTGTAGAGGGTGACGTCGAAGTGCCATCCCTTGGTCCCATCCCCCAGGTCGGCCTTGGGTCGGGAGGACTCGGGGGCACCCGCCACGGTCGGGTATACGGACGAGGTCGTGGCAGCCAGGACGTTCGCCAGACCCGAGCCCTGCTTGCGCGGGGAGTACGGGTCGCCGGTGTCCTGGAGCGGGTCAGCGATGGGAGCGGCCGTGCCCATGATGAGGTTCTGGACGACGTCCACCTTTTCGCGTGCGCTCATGGACGCGAACAGCGGATCATTCTGGACGCGCTGCAGGACAACCGCGCTCACGCCCGCCATCTGCGGGGTCGCCATCGACGTGCCGGACATGAACTCGTAGGTGCCTCCGGGCACCGAGGAGTAGATGTTGCCGCCGGGTGCGGCGACCTCGGGCTTGAGGCGCAGGTCGGGGGTGACGCCCCAGGAGGAGAAGCTCGACATGGAATACTTCGAGCTGGGGGCGACGACCTTGCCGGGGGCGACGCTCAGGTGGTGGTCGGCGGCGGCCAGCATGGCCTCGCCGTCCGCCTGCGAAATGAATGCGGCGGGCACGCCGTCCGTCGCCAGGCTCATGACGACGAGGGAGTCACCGGGAACATTGTTGTAGACGATGAAGCCGGCGGGCTTGGAGCCTGCGATGTTGTCGAACTTGGTCTGGAAGGTGAGGGAGCCTCGCTTGACCAGCACGATCTTTCCGGCCAGGCCCTCGGGGTACTTGGCCTTGAGCGCGGCGCCGTCCTCGGCCGAACCGATGCCGCCGTCGACATATTCGAAGGGGCCGCCGGTCAGGTCGGACAGGTCGGGCATCTTCTGACCGTCAGCGCCACCGGCCCGCTGGAAGGGAATGTCGCGGTCGCCGACGGTGAACGCGCTGTGCGCCAGCGAGTTATCGACGGAGGCGACGGAGACCACGGAGGAGTAGGTCGCTGGCTCGCACTGGGTGGAGGAGTCCGGGTCGGACGCGAAGGGCAGGTTTTTGCCGGAGGTATTGCCGTATCCGGCCGTGTAGTGGTTACCGGCTGCCGCGTTGACGGTCACGCCCACGTCCTGCAGGCTCTTGAAGACGGTCGCGTAGACCGAGTCGGCCTCGTTGTCCATACCTCCGAGCTGGCCGAGCGACAGGTTGATGACGTCGGGGTGCAGGATCACCATGTCGTCGAGTGCGGCGAGCAGCCCGGAATCGGTGATGTCGCCCTCGACGCTGCGCGCGACTTTGGCGACGATGATCTGCGCGTCGGGCGCGATGCCGACGATTTCGCCCGCGTTGCCCGCGGCGATGCCGGCGACGTGCGTGCCGTGCGATCCGGCTTGTCCGGTCGGCGAGGCGTCCGGGTCGTTATCCGCGTAGTCGTAGGCGAAGGGGAACTTCTCCGACACGTAGGTGCCGGTCTTGCCGTCGCCCAGCTGGGGGGTCAGGGACGCCACCTTGTCCGCCGAGAGCGCGGGGGTCCCCCCGAGGGCGCCCGCGAACGCCGGATGCGTCATGTCCACGCCCGTGTCGATGACGGCGATGACCTTCCCGTCGCCCTTCTGGGTGATCTGGTCGGCGTGCATCATCAGCTGGGCGCTGAGGTTGGCGGGGTCCTGGGTTGAGGTACGGGCGGAGTTCGTCGCTCCCTCGCCAGCGACCTGGTCGTCGGCATCCTCGACGGGGGTCTCGCGTTCAATGAAGGCGGCCTTGACGCCATTCGCGGCGCGGATCGCGCTGAGCGACCCGGCGGGTGCCTTGAGGGCGTAGCCGTCCAGGGCGTTGTCATACTCGCGTTCTACCGTGGCGGCGGATCCAGGGACGGCCCCGGCCACGGCCTCGTTGATGGAGGCGAGCGCGGAGCTGCGGTCAGCTCCGTCCTGGAGCTGGACGATGATACCGACGACGCGCGCCGGATCCTGGTCGTTCACCGTCGCGTCCGCCTCGAGCGTCGCGGTCTCGCCGTTCTTCGAGGTCAGCGCGGTGTCGATGTCACCCACGGGCAGGGACGAGGCCTGGGCGTCCTGGGTGGGTTGGGGCGCCGTGGGCGTCGGCGGAGATGCAAGGGACGCGGGTCCCGTGACCGCCAGCGCACAGGCGCCGACGAGCGCGAGGAGCGCCGTAGGTTTCTTCGTTGTCATGTGCGTAACTCCAATGTGTCGACAAGCGGCCGCCCTTGGGCGTGAAGGAGACCGCGCCGTGTCGGCCGCCACACCCAACATACATGACAAAAGGCTTATGACAAACTTTGTTTCACATTGGGAAACGATTGAAGAATATTTTACTAATAAACCGGACCCGGGCCTCGAAACGCTTACATAACAACGTTCCGAGGCCCGGGCCGATTCTTCGTCAGACGCCGACGCTCAGATCACCTGACCCGCGCGCCCGACTCATCAAAGACGTAGGTACGTCCATTGATCGTGTGCGTGCCGGTCAGCATCGCGCCGGAGTAGGACAGGTAGTACCAGGAGGAACCCACCTTCACCCAGCCAGTCTGCATGATGCCGTCGGCGTTCATGTAGTACCAGGACCCGTCAACCTGCACCCAGCCGACGGCCATCGCACCGCTGTCGGACAGGTAGTACCAGGAGCCGCGGTCGAGCAGCCAGCCGGTGCGCATGACCTTGGTAGCCGGATCAAGGTAATACCAGGAGGCACCGTCACGGACCCAGCCGCCCGCCAGGGCGCCCTCGGAATCCGCGTAGACCCACTCGCCGGAGGGACGCTGGAGGAAACCGGTGGATATGTAGCCGTTGGGACCGAACAGGTAGTCGGAGCCATTGATCGTGAACCAGCCACCCTTGAGGTAGTCCGTGCCACTCGCGCAGGCGTACCACCAGCCGGTGGAGTCGTGGGCCCAGTGTCCGCCCGTGGGGCTCACGCACGGAGCGATCGGACCCTCGTTGTCGGAAGGCAGGTCAATCGTGACGGCCTCGGAGTGGTTGAGGCCGTAGTCCCACGCCATGACATAGGGGTGGGCGATGATGTCACCCGTGCCACCCTGCGCAGCCCAAGCGCTCTCTAGCTCACCCAGGGCGAGGCTCAGGCTGTAGTAGTACCTACCGTTGTTGAACCACTGATCGGAACTGTTATCAACGACCTCGCGGTAGAACCACAGTCCGCTTCCGGGGTCGTGCACGGTAAAGCCCGCAATGGGCGATTCATCACTGATCTCCAGGCTGAGGGTAGGACCGCCGACATCGGCGAGGTCCACGTTCACGTTTTTCAGAACCGGGGCCTTCGTGTCGACGCGGAAGTCATAGGAGATGGACTGCTCGGTGGTAGAAGGGCCATCGTTGCTAGCAGCAATCGTCAGCTTGTACGTGCCGTCGGGTAGGTTCTTGAACTCGTCGGACATCAGGTCCAAGCCTCTGGACGTATGGCCTTGCTCCACAGCGGTCATGACCCCATTCGAATCCAGGGCAGACTTCCAGTTCTGGTGCGACGTGTAGGAGGCGACGACCTCGCCGGCCTCGTTCGTGTAGGTCGTGGTCATCGTGTGGACAGACCGCAGCGTGCCCGTGCGAGGGTAGACAGCCGTGGGCGCGAACATGCTGTCGGAGCGAGAAATCACGTAATTCTTAGCGTTGGGGCGACCCTCACGCTTCGTCGCATCGTCGAGGGGGTTGTAGCCCAGCGAACTGCCGTTCACCCCGTCGTAGATGCCCGAGGCCAGGATGTGCCCATCACCCTCAGAGGCAAGCTGGTCAAAGATCGCGGGCTTACCCCAGTCACCGTAGAAGCCCAGGTAGGGCACGGTCAGATCAGACTGACCCTGCGTGCGCGACGTGAAGCGCACGAAGCCCTCCAGGAAGGTACCCGACGGCGCATTGTCGGTCACGTACTGGGCGAACGCGGATCCGGGGGTGACGTCGATGCCGACAGTGGCCTCGCCCTTCGCGGGAACGGTGACGGTCGCGCCCTCGCCGGTGGCCGAGGCAGCGCCGGAGTAGGCGATCTCCACGCCCTTGCCACGCCAATCGGAGGAGCGCTCACTGAAGAAGCCGTCCGTCACGATGTCGGAGAGCGCCTGGGAGTTCATCTCATAGGTCGCCGAGGCGTCGGACAGGTTGTGCAGGACGACGTCGAAGTGCCAGCCCTTGGTGCCATCCCCCAGGTCGGCCTTGGGTCGGGATTGTTCGGGGGCACCCTTCACGGTCGGGTACACAGACGAGGTCGTAGCAGCCAGAACGTTCACCAGGCCGGATCCCTGCTTGCGCGGAGAGTAGTAGGCACCAGTGTCCTGGAGTGGATCGACGACGGGGGCGGCTGTGCCCATGATGAGGTTCTGGACGACGTCCACCTTCTCACGATCACTCATCGAGGCAAAGAGCGGATCGTTCTGAACGCGCTCAAGCACGACGGCGCTCACGCCGACGATCTGGGGCGTCGCCATGGACGTGCCGGACATGAACCCGTATGCGCCGTCAGGCACCGAGGAATAGATGTTGCCGCCGGGGGCAGTCACCTCGGGCTTGAGCCGCAGATCAGGGGTGACGCCCCACGAACTGAAGCCGGATATCGAATGCTTGCTGCTGGGCGTGATCGTCATGCCCTCAACGAGGGTCAGGTGATGGTCGGCGGCAGCCAGCATGGCCTGACCATCGGCCTGCGACATGAAACCGGCGGGCACGCTCAGCGTCGACAGGCTCATGACCATGAGCGCGTCGCCGGGGACGTTGTTGTAGACGAGGACGCCAGCGGGCTTGAGGTCTGCAAGGTTCGACACCTTAGCGTCGAAGGTCAGCTTACCGCGCGACACGAGCACGAACTTACCGGCCAGTCCGTCCGGGTACTTCTCCTTGAGAGCTTTCACGTCGTCTTCGGAGGCGATTCCACCGTCAACGTACTCGTAGTCGCCAGCGGGCAGCTCGGCGATGTCAGCGATCTTGTCACCGTTCTCCGCGCGCGCACGCTGGTAGGCGATGTCTCGTCCAGCCGCCTTGAAGCCGTTGGCCTGAAGCACGTTATCGAGGGAGGCCACGGCAACCACGGGGGCGTAGGAAGCGGGTTCATCCAGGGTCGAGGAGTCGGGGTCGGAGGCGTAGGCCAGGTTCTTACCCGAGTTGTTGCCGTAGCCTGCGGAGAATTCGTTACCGGCGGCCGCGTCGACTGCGACCCCCTTCTCCTGCAGCGTCTCGAAGATTCCCGCGTAGACGCTGTCGGCGGCGTTGTCCATGCCGGCTGTCTGGCCGAGCGAAAGATTCACGACGTCGGGGCGCAGGACCGCCATGTCATCCAGGGCGGATAGCAGCGCGGAGTCCGGGATACCGCCGCGGTCGCGTTCGACCTTCGCGACAATGATCTGCGCGTCGGGGGCCACGCCCATGATCTCACCGGCGTTACCCGCGGCGATACCGGCGACGTGCGTACCGTGGGAACCTGCCGGAGACGCGTCGGCGTCATCATCCGCGTAATCGTAGGCGAAGGGGAACTTCTCAGAGACGTAGGTGCCCGTCTTGCCCGCACCCAGCTGCGCGGCCAGGGAGGCCACCTTTCCCGCATCCAGGGCGGGAGTCCCGGACAGGGTACCGGCGAAGGCCGGGTGGGTCATGTCCACGCCCGTGTCGATGACGGCAATAACCTTGCCCGCGCCCTTCTGGGACACCTGGTCGGCGTGCATGATGAGCTGGGCGCTCAGGTTGTCGGGATTCTGGCCCGCCAGGCGCGCGGCCGCGAAACCGCCCTCGGCGTCGGTCGTCACGTTATCGTCGACCTGAATCTCACGCTCGAGGAACGCGGCCTTCACGCCGCTCACGCTGCGGATCGCGTCAAGCGACCCAGCGGGGGCCTTCAGCGCGAATCCGCTGAAGGCGTTGGTGTACTCGCGGCTCACCTCGGCGGAGGCACCCGGGTCAACCCCAGCCACGGCCTCGTTCATGGCGGCGAGGGCGGCAGCGCGGTCGGTGCCGCTCGCCAGCTCGACGATGATGCCGGCGACGCGCGCGGAGTCCTCAGCAGCGGAGGCCTGGGTCGGCGCAGCGGCCGGGGTCTGGCCGCTCTTCGAGGTCAGCGCGGTGTCGACGTCGCCGACCGGAATGATCGGTTCGGTCGCGGACGGCGCGGGCTGTGGGGTGACGGGGGCGGGGGCGGGCGGTGCCGCAAGGGCAGCCGGAGCCGCGACCGCGAGCACGCACGCCCCAGCGAGCGCAAGCAGCGCCACTGGTTTCTTCGGTGTCATAGTCGTAAAACTCCCATGTGTTGATGACAGACCGCACGGGCGCAGTACAAAGTCCGACCCGTCGGTCATTACTTCGTAGGGTACACGACACAACACGCGAGTTTGACACCGTTTCACGGATGACACAGCACCCGCCCACAACCAACGAGGCCTGAGCCCGGAAACGCTGTCGCACTAGCGTTCCCGGGCCCAGGCGGTATGTTTCACGAAGAGGACGTCAGATCACTTGATCCACTCGCCAGATTCGCTGAACTCGTAGGAGTTTCCATCGATCGTGCGGATACCGCTGTACATCGCACCGTCGGAACCCAGGTAGTACCAGCGGCCACCGATCTTGACCCAGCCGGTCTGCATGGCACCGTCGTTGCCCAGGTAGTACCAGCGACCATCGCTCTTAACCCAGCCGGTCTGCATGGCACCGTCGTTGCCCAGGTAGTACCAGGAGCCTTTACCGCGCACCCAGCCGGAGCTCATGTAGCCGTTGCCATCGAAGTAGTAGTAGCGACCATCGATGAGGTACCAGCCGTTACGTAGGTACGCACCGTTGTTGCACTGCCACGCCCAGCGGTAGCCGTCGGTCACCCAGCGCCCACCCATGGAGGGGCTACACACGTTGCCGCCGTTACCGCCGTCATTACCGGGCTGATCGCCGGTGTTTCCACCGTTATCGCCGCCGCCGTTACCGGGCTGGTCCCCGGTGTTGCCGCCGTCGTTACCGGTAGCCGTCCCGATCGTGATGGCCTTGGAGTGGTTGAGGCCGTAGTCCCACGCAAGCACGTAGGGCTTGTTGTTGCTGCCGCCGCTCACCCTGCTCATGTCGACGGTA
>ERZ1699244.844-NODE-844-length-11179-cov-3.445983_pt1 | contig 11179 bp, 8 predicted proteins | sample MGYA00581534_ERZ1699244 | MGnify/ENA primary metagenome ERZ1699244 (study PRJEB42319, sample SAMD00040331) | human oral metagenome | material: saliva | host: Homo sapiens | study: EMG produced TPA metagenomics assembly of PRJDB4115 data set (Metgenomic analysis of...
GGGTTCATACTGAGTGCTATCCGCAACGTGAGGCCCCACAGTTGGTGCAGATAAGGCAGCCTTCTTGATAGACAAGGGTCTCCTGTCCACAAACAGGACATTTTAAGCCTGAAGCACTGGTCCCATCAGTGACGTACTTCTTCAATGCGCGCTCCACACCATTCTTCCATGTGTTAATGCTTTCACTCTTTAGTTGCAGCGAGCCGACGAGCTTGATGACATGGTCGATAGGCATTCTGTAGCGTAAGACACCAGAGATCAGCTTCGCATAGTTCCAATACTCTGGATTAAACTTCTCTGATAAGCCCTCGACAGTGGTCTTATAACCACGCTTGTTCTCAAACTGAAAGTCGTAACGATGTGTACCGTCTTCTGCGGTCTGCTTGATGATCTTACCCTTTGTAACGCTCTTTGGAAGGGCAATACCTTCCTCGTCATCTTGCAAGCCCGTGAAGATCTCGTAGGGATAACCCTCTAACAAACCTACGAAAGCCACCCATTTCTCTTTGTTGTTTTGGAACCTCACGACATCACACTCCAGTTCCTTTGGGCGTACCTCAATGACTTGAGGATGATTGCAGATGTGCTCATGATGTTCTTCGGCTGAGTTTAAGTCCTTTGCCTTCTACTCATCAGCAGGCTTGTTCTCCTTGGTCTTGTCTTTCTTTGACACTGATATCATCACACCCGAACGGCTTCCATCACGATAGATGGTGCAACCCTTGCATCCACTACGCCATGCCTCGACATAAAGCTTATTAACCAGAGCCTCATCAACTTGGTTAGGTAGGTTCACTGTCACGGATATAGAGTGGTCAACCCACTTCTGTATCTCACCTTGCATACGCACTTTCATCAGCCAGTCGACGTCGTTTGCCGTTGCTTTATAATAAGGAGAGCGTTTCACAAGTTCGTCTATTTCTTCTTGGCTATACCTCTTTTGTGTGTCAATCCCGTTCACCTCCATCCATGTAAGGAACTTACGGTGGTAGACAATGTACTCTTCAAAGGAATCGCCAACCTCGTCGACGAAGTCTACATGTACGTCTGTATCATTAGGATTAACCTTACGACGACGCTTATAGACAGGCATGAAGACTGGTTCAATACCTGATGTCGTCTGTGTCATGAGCGAGGTTGTACCCGTAGGGGCTATCGTCAAGCAGGCTATATTCCTACGACCATACTTCTTCATATCCTCGTAGAGCTGCGCATCGGCCTCCTTCAATCGTAGAATAAACGGATTGTTCGCCTCACGCTTAGCATCATATATCTCGAAGGCACCACGCTCCTGTGCCATTGTCACTGATGAGCGATAAGCATTCAGGGCTAATGCACGATGAATGGAAACGGAGAAATCGGTTGCTTCCTGCGTCCCGTAACGTAAGCCCATGGCTGCTATCATATCGCCCTCGGCCGTGATACCCACTCCTGTGCGTCGACCCTGACAACTCTTCTTCTTTATCTTCTCCCAAAGATGATACTCTGCACTCTTCACCTCATCTTGCTGTGGATCGTTCTTAATCTTCGTTAGGATGAGGTCTATCTTCTCCATTTCAAGGTCGATGATGTCGTCCATAAGTCGCTGTGCGAGCTGTGCATGCCGTTCAAACAACTCTTTGTCAAAGCGTGCATGGTCTGTGAATGGGTCGATAACGTAGGAGTAGAGGTTCAATGACAAGAGTCTACAACTATCGTAAGGACAGAGGGGTATCTCTCCACATGGGTTTGTTGAAACGGTCTGGAAACCAAGGTCAGCATAACAGTCGGGGATGCTCTCACGGATTATCGTGTCCCAGAACAGCACGCCCGGCTCGGCACTCTTCCATGCGTTATGTACTATCTTCTCCCACAGATCCTTGGCCGATACCTCCTTGGTAACGGCTGGCTCATCGCTATCAATAGGGAACTGCTGTACGTAAGGTTTACCTTCAACGACGGCTTGCATGAACTCGTCGGTTATCTTCACAGACACATTGGCACCTGTCACCTTACCTTCTTCCATCTTGGCATCGATGAATGCCTCTGAATCGGGGTGTTTGATACTTACCGAAAGCATCAAGGCTCCACGCCTGCCGTCCTGCGCCACCTCACGTGTACTGTTCGAATAACGCTCCATGAAAGGGACAAGACCAGTAGAGGTCAGGGCTGAGTTGTTCACTGGCGAACCTTTCGGACGGATGTGGGAGAGGTCATGACCAACGCCACCACGGCGTTTCATCAGTTGTACCTGCTCTTCGTCGATACGCATGATAGCACCGTATGAATCGGCATTACCGTCTAAGCCGATGACAAAACAGTTGGAGAGTGATGCCACCTGATGGTTGTTACCAATACCAGTCATCGGACTACCAGCTGGGATAATATATCTAAAATGGTCTAAGAGGTCGAACACCTCTTGTGCCGTCAATGGATTCTTATATTTCTGCTCAATACGTGCTATCTCGTTAGCTATGCGCCAGTGCATCTGTTCTGGCGACTTCTCGTAGATGTTACCATAGCTATCTTTCATCGCATACTTATTGACCCACACTCGAGCAGCAAGTTCGTCGCCACCGAAATAAGCTAAGGTAGCTTGAAAGGCTTCGTCGAAAGAGTAAGTTTGATTGGTTGTCATTATCGCTGTTTTAGATTTTTTTCGTCTGCGAAGTTACGAATTGTTTTCCAAAATAGAAAACATTTACTTAACTTTGTAGCACTAAAATCATCTAAAATGGAAATGTTTAATAACAGAAAGACTATAAGGAAATATACCTCAAAGGAGGTGTCTGAGGATTTAGTAAGAACTTTGTTGGAGAAGGCGGAACGTACTCCTACAATGGGTAACCTGCAGCTCTACTCGGTTGTCATTACTCGGGAAGCGGAGAAGAAGGCGCAACTTGCACCGGCTCACTTTAATCAACCGATGGTGACTGGGGCTCCTGTTGTACTCACGTTCTGCGCTGACTTCCGTCGTACTACACTTTGGGCGGAGAACCGTAAGGCAATGCCTGGATACGACAATTTCCTTTCGTTCCTCAATGCGGCTACTGATGCACTGCTCTACTGTCAGACCTTCTGCAACCTTGCCGAGGAGGAGGGATTAGGCACATGTTTCTTGGGAACGACCATCTATAACCCGCAGTCGATTATTAAGACGCTCGGTCTGCCTCGCCTTGTGATGCCTGTTGCAACCATCACCCTCGGTTGGCCTGATGAGAACCCACCTCTCACCGACCGCCTGCCTATCGATAGTATCATCCATAACGAGACTTACAACGATTATACTCCAGCCCGCATTGATACGTTCTACACCCCTAAGGAACAACTCGAAGAGAATAAACACTTTGTGGAAATCAACCATAAAGAGACGCTCGCACAGGTGTTCACCGACCTAAGATATACTAAGGAGGCAAATGAAGCAATCTCGGAAGTGTTGCTAAAGACGCTGAAAGAACAAGGCTTTATGTAGGATTAACAACCCACTAACAGCCTACCATCGACACCCAACAGAAGCCTCACCCCCAACCCCTCTCCGAATGGAGAGGGGCGTGATTACCGTGATACCCCTATTTACTCGATATAGTTATCTAAATTACTCTCCCAACTCTTCGAGAGAGACGACTAATATTATGCTATTACTAAACCCCTATCTTACACACTATCAACTAACTACAACATTCTTCCCTACCCTCTCTTATTATTTCACCAATACTCCGCACGAACTTAGTTAACCCTCTTCATATCACCTATAAATATTCAACAAACTGGCAGCTAATATCTAATACGTAAGCCACTAACGCTCCCTTCATATTCTATTATAGCCATCCTTCAATATTCTTAATCAACTACTCCTTATTATATATAGCCAAGTTAGGGCTTGAGTGGTGGGTGTTAGGTGGTGGTGGTGTGTGTTAATAAATAGCCTTGGTGGGTGTTGGGTGATGAGTGTTAGGTGCTGATGATTAGCTAACGTTGGCTGTAAGGTTCTGTGAAATCGGTTGACTTAATGTCTCTGTGAAACTTTGTGTGTTCTGTTCATCTGTGTTTTTCTGTGAGAAATAGAACGTACCCTCTGGATGAGTAAAACGCTAAACATTCAATAGGGATTGTCAAGATATTTCAGTTGTCATGCCCCTCTCTTTTCATCGAAAGGCCGGGCTTGATGCAAGAAGAGGGCTTTCAACGTTCGAGAACATGGCTTTCTTGTCCCATGAAGGGCGTCTTCTGCAAGCAAGGAGGGCATATACTCAAATGCTAAATGTAATTAGCTGATTTCTTGTGGGTTATATGCTTGGTGGTAAATGATGATTTTTGCTTGTCTTGTGGTAGTTAGTTTGATGATGTGTAATGATTTTTCACGACAGGGAAGACTTGTTGCATGGAGAGGAAGGGGACTACGAGGCAGTATCTCGGAGGTCTGAACAGCAGGACACGGAGGGGTGAAAGGCAGGGGTCGAGGGAGGGCAAACCTCTCTCTATGAGCCCTGTGTGTTCTGCTCATCTGTGTTCTCTGTGAGAAAAAGAACGTTTTTGAGATTCGCTGGGGAGTTTTTTCTCTCACAGAACTCACAGATTTAACAGAACATTTTGCGCACAGTTTCGAACTCATAAGACAGTGGCCCCTCCCCCAACCCCTCCCCCGCAGGGAGGGGCGTGATATGTGAGGTTACCCCTACAAGACCGCCATTAAGGGACATAACAAAGCCTACATCCTTTTTATAGGGGTATCTCGGTGATTACTCCCCTTCCCTTCGGGGGAGGGGAAAGGGGAGGGGCCGCTCTCTCTCTCATGTTTTCTCTTTTCTTTCTCTCACAGAGTTACACAGAAGAACAGAGCGTACAGGGTTGCACAGAGACATTAAGTCAACCGATAACACAGAGCGTTTAAGCTAATCTCAGCAGTAAATTCTGTGATATCTGTCGCCTGCTTGCAGGCGTTTGTGGGTTCCCCCTGTTAGCAGAAAGGCCTCTGTTCATCTGTGAAAATCTGTGAGAGATATAATTTCCAACGAGCCTCTTGCGTTCTTTCTCTCACAGAGTTACACAGAAGAACAGAACGTACAAGGGTGCACAGCCCCATTAAGACACAAGCAGCGAAGTAGGGGTAACCTCGGTGATCACGCCCCTCCCTTCGGGGGAGGGGAAGGGGGAGGGGCCGCTAACCAATAGGGGTAACCTCGGTGATCACGCCCCTCCCTTCGGGGGAGGGGAAGGGGGAGGGGCCGCTAACCACTAGGGGTAACCTCGGTGATCACTCCCCTCTCCATTCGGAGAGGGGCTGGGGGTGAGGCTTCTGGTGGGCGTGGGTGTGTAAAGAAAATTCCAACTACGAAAGAAGAAAGGCCTTAGTTAGCTTGAAGAGGACGCCCTTCTTGCTCGTTGAAGAGGCCCTTCTTGCTCCTTACTAAGGCCCTTCTGGAAGATAGTAAGGCCTCCTCTGCTTTGCTATTTATAACTCGCTGATTTCCTTGTGGATATAGATTTGCTTTGTGCGCAGGCTTTTCTTTGTTTTAGATAATTCACCTCTAAATATGTAAAGATATTTCTAAATGAGTCAGACAAGTGCAAGGAACGCAAATAATGTTGTGCGAATAAATCAAAGATTATTTGTAATTCTTCGGATAAAAATACTATCTTTGCAATAGATTATTAGTGCTTTTGATTTTTAGTAAATAAATACTTAATGCTATAATAAAACTATTCATAGAATATAGACAGACATGGCTGCAATGAATGACGAGGTTAAGGAGTGGGCAGAAAAGCTCCTTACATCAACGACAACTACCCCTTGAGACTATAAACGCTTGCTGGAATGTTAGTTGATAGGGCGGTTGTAAGACTTTGATATGCGGTCCTTTAGGAAGGTATAGTCCGTCAGCAGTCTGTATTACCTCGCTTATGTAGAAGAATAAGTAGGTTTATCCACACAGATAAGTAAGCTGGACAGAGGGATAGTCTACAACGAATAATGACAATAAAGTATTAACGATTAAGAGAAAGAAAATATGAGAACCATTACAGACGAACATTTACAGGCTTATCAAGAAGGAGGACGTTTACAGAAATTATTCGATGTCATCAAGGAGGACCCAGAGCTTTCTTTTGAAATCAGAATGAACAATAAGGTTATGATTTACTATCATAAGGATAGAATCTTGACGATAAGTTACTGTAAAGGGAAGCCTTCGATAGACACCTTATCAGAGAAGTATTACAAGAACGATACGCCACCTCCTGTCTCTTTCGAGGATGGAGATTTGATACAGACACTAAGAGATAAGAGTCAGTTAAGGCAATACTTTAGAGAAGCTAAGCGGCTGGTCGGTAGTTACAAAGTGGGGGAGGAGTTTGAGGTTCAGCAGAATATCGCTTTGGGAAACCGTAGTTTTAACAACAGATTCGTTGTTGTGGATATGGAGTGGCAGCTCCCTCAATCGGATATCAAGGAAGAGGACAGAATAATCAAGACGAGATTTGACCTCGTCGTGGTTGATATGAAGAGAAACGAAAGGGGTGAGAATGATGTTTATCTTGGTGAATTAAAGGTGGGAATGGGTGCGACAGGAGGTAAGTCGGGGATAGTCGCCCATATAGAAAAGACTAACGAAATTATGAAAAGTCCCAAGGCTTGTGCCGTTCTAAGGGCGGATGTGGAACGTATCATCCGTCAGAAGGCAGCGTTAGGACTGTTAGAGGGCGATTATGCAGGGTTGAACTTGTCGGATACGCCTTGTATGATGATAATCCTTGCATATCGGGGAAACGAGGAAAAGAAAGCTCTGGAGGAACAAGAAGATATTGCAAAAGATACTGCAAGAGAACTGAGAATGGCAGAACCTTTGTTTGTTTGGCATGATGCACTAATTACATTGGAAGTTTGATGAAGATAAAAATACATAGAGGACTTGACCAGATAGGAGGTTGCATAACCGAGATATGGACAGAGTCGTCCAGAGTCTTCATTGATTTTGGGCAGAATCTGCCAGGCAATGGAAAGCCAACAACTCCTGAAGAAGATGCTCTTATGGTTGCTGATATTGTCGAGAATAATGAGAAAGAACATCAAGCTGTGTTCTATACGCATGCTCACGAAGACCATGTAGGTTTGTTCCCATATATCCCATTTGACCAGTTTATTAGCGAAGGAGGTAAGGAACTCTTACTTATAAAATATAAGACTCTGCTGGAGGGATACGAGATAGAAAGAGAAAAGTGTGGTCAGCAGCGGGTGCCCGATAGGTCAAAAGAGGAACGACTTGAGGAGTGCTGTCGCAGAACAAAGACACTCATAGACAAGTTAGGGACGTTCAGAACTTGGAAGCGAACAGGACGTGGGGATTATCCTAAGCCTATAATGGTAGGGAATATTAGGATAACTCCTTTCTTCTGCTGCCATAGTATATATGATGCACACATGTTTCTCATTGAAGCCGAAGGGCAACGTTTCTGGCATACAGGCGATTATCGTGGACATGGCTACATGAGTAAAGGGCAGTTTCTCATGTTGAGAAAATACGCAACAAACATTGATGTGCTGATTACTGAGGGTACGATGCTAAGCCGAGAAGACAAAGCTATTAGTGAGTATAGGGTGTCGATGGAGATGATAGATGTGATGCAAGCCTTCAAGTATGTCTTTGTTCTGGCCTCAGCTACGGAGATAGAACGATTAGGAAGTATAAATCATGCGACCAAGAAGACGAAGAAACCTTTGTGTATTATGTCCTTGTTTATGAAAAGAACGATGGAGCTCTTTACTGAGCGAGAGGGCAATCTGGGGAGGGGTCTGTTCTCCTTCTCACCGCTGTTTTATTCTGATAGACTGTATAGCAAACTGAGAGATAAAGGCTTTACGATGGTTGTAGGACCGTCACAGGGCGACAAGGTAAAGGCTCTTCTCAACCGACTTCCACAAGAGGAGACAATCCTCATCTACTCTTCTTGGAATGGATACTACATGAGAGAGGAGCAGGTGAGGGCGAACGCAAAGTACAAGGAGTTTCGAGAGATGTTCCATAACGTTGTGGATATTCATACTTCTGGACATGTGGATAGAGATGCGATAAAGAAAGTTATCGGTATGATGCATCCAAAGGAGGTTATTTGTATTCACAAGGAAGCTGATGCGAGGTTGTAAGAAGAGGCTTGCGACGATGATAAACTATTATTACCTATTATATTAAACGACTACGACACGACGATGAGAATACTTCAAATCTCTGATACACACAACCGACATCAGCAGTTGACCAGTATGCCTACGGCCGATGTCCTTGTCCATTGCGGTGACTGAGATAACCCTTCTTGCTCATAGAAGATACTCTTCTGAAAGACAGTTAGGCCTCCTCTTCTTTGCTGTCCATAACTCGCTTATCTCCTTGTGGATATAGATTTGCTTCGTGCGCAGTCATTTCTTTGTTTTAGATAATTCACCTCTAAATATGTAAAGATATTTCTAAACTTGTCAGACAAGTGCTGCGAACGCCAATAATGCTGTGCGAATAAATCAAAGATTACTTGTAATTCTTCGGATAAAAATACTATCTTTGCAATAGGCTATTAGTGCTTTTGATTTTAGTAAATTAAAACTTAATGCTATAACAAAACTATTCACAGAATATAGACAGACATGGCTGCAATGGATGATAAGGTTAAGGAGTGGGCAGAAAAGTATGTACCTAAATTTAATGAATTGTCGAAGAAGTATCAAACCGCCTATTACACGCAATCACCCTTGAATGTTGTTGAGGGGAATGTGGATACTATGGTTATTGGAATAAACCCGAAAGGCTGTTTAGGTGGTGGTGAGACAGTGTTTGATAGTGCTGATGATTACTTAAAAGGGAACCCTACTTGGGCAAAGAGATTCCTTGCTGATGGTAGTATCAACCCTGATTGGAAGAAGTTTCTTGCTGGTTCTCATACGTTTCTGGGTTATGACCATTTCTATCATCCAGAGAGTATTGATAATGATCAGAGGACGGTGTGGACTAATCTCAGTCCTTTTGTTTCAGCTAATGGACATAAGGACCTTTATAAAGAACTAATGACAGAGGGCGTAAAAAGTACTTTAGAGCTGATAGAGATAGTCAAACCAAAGTATATTGTTTTGTTGGGGAAAAATGCATTTATGGCGTTGAAGGAGAATAGTGGAGCGTCTGATACAGCCATAGAATATACTCATGTGTTTAGCAATAGAGCAGCTCAAATCGGTCGTATATATAAGATACCAGCCGTTTGTGTGGTTCATCCTTCAAGACAATGGGAGGTAAGTAATAAATTTATCCCTGCTTTTATCTTTTTACATAAGATGTCAGAAATGACGAATAGAAGGAACAAGATGTTTCCACTTAATGTTGTTGCAGACAATATGCGGAGGGAAATGAGGTTGTGGCAGGATAGGGTTATTATTTAACAAGTAGGTCTGCAATATCTTAGAAGAACTATCAATATAACGTGGCATGATAGGTTTCTGTATGCTTGCAGTGCCTATCCTATGGAGGTTCTTAAGGTAGTGAGTAATGTTGACGACTTGCTAAAGAAGCCTACAATAGAGAGTTGTATAGGTCTAACAAGTGAGCTTAACAAAATAGTGCAATAGCCTGTTACACTAAATCAAGCCGAAGATAATCAGGAAGATACAATTGTGCAACAGGCTGTTGCACGATTAGAAGATGTCTTGGTGACGCTGACAACCGTGATATAAACGCTCTCTTAAAAGATAAACTATTATTACCTATTATATTAAACGACTACGACACGACGATGAGAATACTTCAAATCTCTGATACACACAACCGGCATCAACGGTTGACCAGTATGCCTGCAGCCGATGTCCTTATCCATTGCGGTGACTTCACCGATATGGGTACGGAAGAGGAAGTGCTCGACTTTCTGAATTGGTATATCTCTCTACCTTATTCGCACAAGATATTCATTGTTGGTAACCACGACCTTTGCTTGTGGGAAGCAGATGGGATAGAAGACTTGCCTGATAATGTTCACTTCCTTCAAGACCGGGGGTGTGAGATAGAGGGAGTCAAGTTCTTTGGCTTAGGATATAATCATCCAGAGTGCTTGATACCCATGGGTATAGACGTTCTTGTGACCCATGAACCACCCATCATGATATTAGACGAAAGCAACAACACGCATTGGGGGAATAGTCCTCTTCGTAGTCAGGTGATGAGAACGAAACCTAAATATCATCTGTTTGGGCATGTTCATTCTGCTTATGGGATTGAGAAACATGAGGACATAGTGTTTTCAAATGGCTCTTCGCTTGATGATTATTATGAAGTTTGCCATAGTCCTCGTTTGATTACATTGTGATGACATGCTTTTTATAGTATGCTTAATTCGTTTATCGGTATAAAGTATTATCTTTGTGGACGGGTGTCACATAGATTAAAGTTACCAAAGAAGATAATTGTTAAAATATATCTAATTGAAAATAAAGAAGTTACCTTGTTGGTAAAAGTAAATAGGTAACGATTTAGGAACGAGCGAGCTACTTGGCTTCGCTGTTTTCTGCCTAACAAAGAACGTATGTTTACCTTTATCTGCAATTCTTTTCATTATCTGCTTGGTTGATTTCCAAGAGTGAAATTATGAAGAGAAAGAGTAGTATGATAAGCACATGGTAATTTTGACAGAAACCTGCCACAAGGCATTTCATTTGGAAAACAGAGCTAGCACACTGAGTGGCTACACAATGGTGGTGTGTGTAAGCTGCTTAATATCAGCAAGCGTACCTTGCAGCACTATCGGGATACAGGCGTGCTGCCATTCTCCCAAATCGGACACAAGTGCTATAACAAGCGTGAGGATGTGGGCCGATTATTGGAAACCAAATCAGTGAAATCAAACACAGACAAATCCAAGAACAACAAATAAGACAAGAGAACGATGGAACAGGTAAGAGATTTGAACATGAAGGCTGACGATATGCAGATGGTGCTGTCTGCTGTCAGCGGAGTAAGCAAGAGAATTAAGGAAATGGCATAGACACACAAGCCACTCTTCGGAGATGAGCATTTCCTGACAGGCAAGGAAGTGTGCGAGCGGCTGTATATCAGCCCCCGCACCCTGCAGGACTATAGGGAAAGGAGGATTATCCCCTACACGCAGTTTGCAGGGAAGATACTTTATTAGGCTTCGGATTTGGAAAGGTTGTTGGAGGATAACTATAAGGAGT
>ERZ1699244.852-NODE-852-length-11119-cov-2.932405_pt1 | contig 11119 bp, 4 predicted proteins | sample MGYA00581534_ERZ1699244 | MGnify/ENA primary metagenome ERZ1699244 (study PRJEB42319, sample SAMD00040331) | human oral metagenome | material: saliva | host: Homo sapiens | study: EMG produced TPA metagenomics assembly of PRJDB4115 data set (Metgenomic analysis of...
AACCCCACCATTGGCGCCGCGCTTATTGCGGAGTCGCGGGTGCTTAAACAGATTGGCCGGCGTGTAGACGGTGGCTACGTGGACTTTGACGTGCCGCGCCCTGAAGGTGGGGTGACTCTTCCAGACAAGTCATATGTGCAGGTCCGCACCCATATCCCCGGTCACCCACTAGCGATTGAATCCCTGCGACCTGGCCCTGGACTGGCTGCCGGACTGGGGCGTGCGCTAGCTCAGCTGCATGAAATTCCCCCCACCCTGATCGAAGAGGCCGGCCTGCCGGTGCTCACTGCCGCCGATGTGCGCAGCAACTGGCAGTCTTTATTCGACGACGCTGCCATGACCGGCAAGGTTGATTCCAACCTGTTGGCCCGCTGGGAGTCGGCGCTGGATGAGGATCTGTGGTGGCGCTTCCACCCCGTGGTAGTGCACGGTGACCTGGCCGAAGAGAACATCATTACCGGCGGCGGCTCAATTTTGGCTTTCAAAGGGCTAAGCCAAATGCGTGTAGGTGACCCGGCTGAGGATCTGGCCTGGGTTTATTCCAGCGCCCCGATTGACACTTTGGATGTGATCGAGGAGGCCTATGACCGTGGCCGCATTGAGGGCGTGGATAAATACCTGCGTTTGCGCGCGGAACTGGTCAGTGAGCTGAACCTGGCGCGTTGGCTGCTGCACGGGGTGCGTACCAAGGATGACGCAATCATTGATGAAGCTGTAGAAATGCTCGAAGACCTGGCCGAGCAGGTGGGCGACGAGCTATTTGTGGAGCGCTCAAGGCCCATGGCGGTGGTGGCTTCCAACGCTTCGCCGGATATTTCCCCTGCTGACGACCATGGCTATGACAGTGCTTATAGCCATAGCGACTATAGCAATGGCGACTATAGCGACGACGTGGCCGGCGCGGCTTACGGCTCTGGTTACGGCTCTGCTGACGATTATGACTCTAATGATGATTCTGAGGCCGAGGCGGCTGACGAAGACGCTGGTAGCTACGACACTGGCAGTTACGGCGGTAGTAGTTACGGCGGCGCTGATTACGACGACGCTGGCAGCTATGCGAGCGCTGACAGTGTTGACAGTGCGGATGACTACCACACCAATGCTGACTTAGCAGACTCTGCCTATGAGGCCGGCTCTGGGGCTGGCTCTGAGGCTGGGGCCAATGAGGACTACTACGACGATTTAGATTACGAGTCCTACTCTGGCAACTACGGTAGCTCTTCTGGCCATGACGAAGAAAAACAGCCGGAAGCTAAGAAGTCTGAGAAGCTCAGTGTTGGCGCTCTGGGGTCAAAACTTAGCGCTAGCTTTAGTTCGAGGTTCAGCGCTGGCACTTGGCGCGGGCGAGAACCCAGCACGGAGAGCAGCTCTACCTTGGATCTAAATACCGGGGGCCGCAGCGCAAGAAGCGCACAAGATGCAGCAGAGCAAACCCCGGATGTTCACAGCCCAATTATGGGGCTTAGCGCAGCTAGCCCAGATCTAGGCTTTGACACCTCAAGTCTGGGTATTGCGCGCAGTCCTTATAGCCCCTACAGCCCCTACACGCCTGCAAGTGCGCAGATCGAAGTCATCAGTGAAGAAAAAGTTACTGGCGGCGTCGACCTACTGGCCCAGCGGGAGAGAAGCGCCAAAAACCAGGCCTGGGCACGGCGTCGTACGGCCACGCCGGACACGGCAACGGAAATCTACCGTATGAACACCACGCCGATTGAAACTGAGAAGCACTGAGCTTACCGGCTCAGCATTTGCTGGCTAGTTACGGCCTTATGGGCCACTTAGTCCACCATTTGATAACTATGGGTCACATTTTGAAATGCCGACCACAAATACTGACATTTCATCCCTTCCCTATAAAACCCCATGGAATTTTTATAGGGAAGGGATGATTTTGCCTGTGTTTGTCTGCCTGTATTTGCCTGAGTTAGTGCTGCGGGCGCAGGGTTTCTAGTGCTGCGGGCGCAGGGTTTCTAGCCTCTCCTTGAAGACATCTAGGTCAATGATTTGGCGCGGTCGCAGCTCATCAACATGGCCGTCTTGCACATACACATAGGCCGCGCGCACCTGGCTGATATCCACACCTTGGCTGGCCGCCCAGGCATGCACATACAGCGAAAGCTGATCTACCCGCACGCGCTGACCACCGGTTTTCCAGTCCACAATCAGCCACTGGGCGCGGCCTTTTTCAACCGCTTTAAAAACGGCGTCAATACGGCAACGCACATTGAATCCAGCCAACCTAATTTCCTGGTCAATTTCGGTGGCGTAGGGACTATAGCCTTGTAGTATCTCCAGTTCAGCGACGTTATCAAGCCAGTCGTTAACCTGCTTGCGGTCAGCGGGGCTCAGGCGGTCACTGCCGGCTTCAGCTAACGAAAGCAAAGTGCCTTCACTGTTTAGACGCTGCGACATTTCCTCATGGAAGGCTGTACCTAACCGCGCTGCCTTGGAAGGTGGCGGCGGCAAGGGGCGACGTAAAGACATGATGAAGTCTTCTTTACCCACTTTGGCCATGGCCGTGGCAGCCAGGTGACTAGGCAAAACAATTTCCTGCCCGTTTTCTTGGCGGATTTGGCGCTCTTGCAGCAGCAGGCGGGCTTGGCGCCACCAATCATCAAGCTGCGGCGCTAAACCTTCCGGTATTTGTAAAGCCTCTTCGGAGCCAGCACCCTGGCAGCCGCCCGCCGCGCTGACCAGGGCAGCTGCGCGCAGCCGCAAACTCAGCCCAGCCTGCTTGCCCGGCGCAGCTTGGCCCGGCGCAACGGCACTCAGCCCGGCGCCGTCGTGAGCAGTCCCTTTACCAACGCCTCCCCCACCTGCGCCAACACCGCCGGGCTCTACAATACCAGGCCCTGCAACACCTGGCTCTTCCAGGCCGGCCAGGGCGTCGAGCTGGTGCGGCCATACAGACACCGAGCTTTGGTCTAAGGCGCGATTGCTTAAATCATCGTCGCGTTCATCATCTGCTAGGAACTGCACCATCTGTGAACGCTCTAGTTCTTTCAAAAACCGGCTGGTCATCTTGGGGGTCTTTGAAAGCGCCGCATAGTGGCTGGTGGTCAGCAGCAGCTGGCTGCGGGCCCGAGTGTAGGCCACATAGGCCAGGCGCCGCTCCTCAGCCACCTCCCATTTGCCAAGCTCACTGCGGTATTCCTCGCCGGCAGCCAAAATGGCATCTTTACCGGCCTGCGGGTTAAGCCCAATGAATGGGCAAGGCGGCAGTGAGTCATAGTCGCGACGCAGGGTGTGGGGGAACTCGCTCACCTGGGTGAGCCAGCTGTTTGCCAGCACCGTGTAGTCCTCTTTAGGCCGGCTACGGTAGCTGGGGAAATTGGCTTCCACCAGGCCGGGAACCACCACTATGTCCCATTCCAAACCTTTGGAGGCGTGCACGGTTAGCACTTGCACCGCGCCGGGGGCGGGCTCAACTTCGGGCAGTTCCAGCCCGCGTTCTTGGTCTTGGGCCGCGTTTAGCCAGCCTAAGAACACTTGCGCGCCCGCTTCAGGGTTTTGGGATTTGAACGACGTCGCCTGGGCTCGCAGCGCTGCCAGCGCCCGCGCCCCCACCTCATTTACATCCACGCGCGCGGCGGCTTCAACATCCAACCCTAGGGCGCGTTCTGCCCAGGAAATGAAGTCCACCAGCTCCAAGTTAGCAGCGGCATTGGCTTCCTGCAGTATGCGCCCTAGGCGTTTGGCCTGGTATAGGCCCGCCGGCGACAGCGCACAGGCATATTTTTTGCAAAAAGCTTCAAATGCCGCAAAGTTAACCACTATCTCGCTTAGGGCCTCAGCTAGCAGCGGCTCAGCTAGTCGCGGTTCAGCGCCACTGGGCCCAGCGCTAGCGCGGGCGTTAACCAGTTCGCGGGCAAAGCTCCACACCACGTCTAGATCGGCGGCGTCGATCCCTACCAGGTCAATTAGCCGCATTAAGCGGTCAGCGCTGGTGGGGTCTAAAGCCACGCTCATCAGGGCGCGCACGTCAGCCACTTCGGGCACATCCAGCAGACCACCTAAACCCACCACCTCTACCGGAATGCCGCGCTCAATCAGGGCGGCCACGATGGGGGTAAATTGGCTGCGGGTGCGGCATAGCACCGCCATGGATTTACTTGGAGACCAGCGTTGGGCCAGGAATTTGGCGATCAGCTCAGCCTCGGCCAGGCCATCTTGCACTCTGGCAGCCCACACTTTGCCGCGCTCATCGCCCACCCCGGGGCGTTTAACCAGTTTTTCTACTTTCACCTGGCCACTGGCACGCAGCGGGTCACTGATACGGTTGGCTGCTTGCAAGATTTGTGGGTCGTTACGCCAGGCGGTGGATAGTTGCAGTACCGGGCCGCTACCGTTGCTGAAGTGACGGTGGAACTGGCCTAGCGCCGCCGAGCTGGCGCCACGCCAACCGTAAATGGCCTGGTTGGGGTCACCCACGGCCACCACCCCGCACCCAGCAAAAAGGGTGGAGAGCAAAATGGTTTGCGCCACCGAGGTGTCTTGGAACTCGTCTAGCAGTACCGCTTTGAAACGGTCACGGTATTGGGCGATTACGCGCGGCCCTACCCGCTCATCAGTAACGATCCGGCAGGCCAGCGCCACCTGGTCACCAAAGTCCACCAGCGAGTTTTCACGTTTGTAGTCAATGTAGCGCTCTACCAGATCCAGCACCTGGATACGTTTGGTCATGGCCGGCAGGCTTTTGGCGTCAATGGCTTTAGCTGCCCCACGCACTGAGCGCAGGTCTTTTAGGTTCTGGCCGAGATCTGCCATCAGCTCGCGAGCTTCATCCACGCTAAGTAGGTTTTCGTTAAGCGAGTTGGCTACCTGCAGGGCTAGCTCTGTGGCTGAATCTAGGGAACTGAAGGGTTCTTCAAATTCTTGGCCCCAGTTTTCCATCAGCTCATACATGATCTGCCAGGAGCTGGCGGGGGTCAGTACGGCAGTGTCGGTTTCCAGACCTACTTCCAGACCCCATTCGCGCACTAGGGAGCCGGCAAAGGAGTTGTAGGTGGCTACGGTGGCCTCCCCCGCCACTGCTGTGAGGTCTTGATCCTGGCTACTACTTGCAGCGCCAATCCCACCAGCTGCAGATGAACTGTCAGCTGTGGATAAGCCGCCAGCTGCCTGGGCAGCAGCGTTAGAGCGAGTACTTGACGGTGTCCAGCCAGGATAGCGATACAGCTGGCCGAGTCGGTTTTCGATGCGTTCGCGCAGCTCATGGGTGGCTTTACGGGTGAAGGTTAGACCCAGTACTTGGCTAGGGTCCACCTGCCCACTGGCCACCAGGTAGGTTACGCGCGCACTCATGGTGGCGGTTTTACCTGAGCCGGCCCCGGCCACCACCAAAGTTGGTTTTAGGGGCGCAGTAATTACCTTTTCTTGCTGATCAGTGGGCATATGCTTTTCACCCAACGCCGTAAATAGCTGAGCGGGGGTTAAGCGTTGCGGCGGCGTAGGTAGGGCTAGAAACTGGGCCCCGGCTGCTGGTTTTGGTGCGCTCATAGGTAGTTCCGATCGCTTAGGGCGGGGCAGAAATCTTGGTAGGCGCAGTGGCGGCAGTGTTCTCCGGTGCGCGCCTGATAGCTGGGCCCTAAACTGTCGCGGGCGGCGGCGCTGATCAGGTCTGTGTCCCAGCCTTGGCCAGTTTCTAGGTAGTCACTGGGGGCTAGCTCGCGCGAGCCGGGATAGGTTAAAGCATCCACCTGGGCTTTTTTGTTTTCTTTACCCAGCATGATGAGCGCCCCACCGTGCACGTTTTCGCCCCGTGCCTGCAGGGCTACACGGTAAGTGGCCAGCTGAGCGTTGGTTTGGGCGCCGGCAGAGTCCACACTGGCGCCGGTTTTAAAGTCGATTACATCTATGCCTTGACTGGTGTGTTCTAGGCGGTCTGCGCGCCCAGAAATTTTGATTTTAAGCGGGGCGCCATCCACTTCTAGTTCCACCTGAGCGCGCACTGGGCACTCCACTTCTACCTGCATGTTTGCGGGACTGTTGGCCAGGTAAAGGGCCAGGTTTTCCACCATTTTCTCTACCCGTTGGTTTTCTTGGCGCCCATACCAACCCCCGGGTAGCTGCAGGCTGGAGCGTTCACGATAGAACAGGTCTAGTAGCTGTTCGCGGCTCAGCCCATGTTCTTGACCTTGCTGGGCCAACCAGTGGATTAGCGCCCCGATCTGCTGGGCGCTGGAGCTTGCCGGCGAGCCCCCGTGGCGTTGCAGGTACCAGCGCAGCGGGCAGGTTTCAATGTTTTCTACGTCTGAGGGTGAGAGTCTCGCCCCGCGTTGGCGGGCTTGGTTTACGCGCTGGGCTTGCAATTTTTTAAGGGCGACGACGGCGTGGGTGGCCACCTGCGTGCCCAGGCGGTCTTGGCTCTCTAGCTGGGCGGGCAGATCGGTGAGGAATTGACTGGCCCCAGCGATCCCCAGCCAGCTGCGTGGATCGGCTCCGGGCACCCCACGCTGGGCCAGGGCGGCTAGTAGCGCGGCGATTTGTGGGGCCTCGGTACCGTTGTTGTGTTTTAAATCAAGCATTAATTGCCGACGTAGCGTAGCTACCAGGCCGCGCAGAGTGTAGGCACCGCCGGGCTGGATTGGTTCAACCGGTATGGCGCTTTGGCGGCTTAGGTAGTTGAAGAAACTGGAGGGTCCCTGCTCGCCACCGTTAACTGCCCCCAGCCACAGTTGACTGTTGGCCCGCGACATGGCGGCCACCAGCAGGCGCATCTCGTCACTGCAAATCTGGGCACGGGCTTGAGCCAGGGCTTGGGGGTCCAAGCTGGCAGTTAAGCTAGCTAAGTTGACAGTGTCAGCTATACGTTGGGAGACAATGTCGGTTAGTAAACCGGTTTGGGTAAGGCTGTCACGTAGGCGCAGGTTAGGCCACACGCCGTCGTCGATACCTAAAACCGCCACAAACTCCCACTGACGCCCCGCACAGGCCGCCACCGTCAGCACCGAAACACCCTGTGGACGCGCCCCTAGAGCCGCCACCGAGTCTGAGGCCACCTGCTGGGCCTCTAGCTCATCAAGGAACTGCTGGCCGGGGGCTGAAGGATTGCGTTCACTCCACACCTCTAGACGTTTAAACAGGGAAATAACCACGTCCAGATCATGATCGGCGCGTTGGCGCAGCAGCGAGTCGGCCTCAATGTCTAGGGCCAGTTGACGCCAGTATTGGGCTTTGCCGCTGGCCTGCCAGGCACCCCACACCAGGGCCTCTAGCCCTTCGCTGCGTTCTTTAGCCAGGGCCTCATTAATGGCTTGGGCTACTTTAGCTTTGGCTGCCAAGGTGGGGGCTGCTTCTAGCTGGTCAAACAGCTCAGTGTCGCTAAGCACTCGGGTGCTTAGGTGATCTGGGCTCTCCCCCAAAATACGTCGCAGCCGACGTAGCTCAATGGCGCTAAAGCCCACCAGGGGACTTAGTAGCAGGGCGCGGGCTGCTTCTTCTTGCACCACCGGTACGCCCAGTAGCTGCTCTAGGGCGGCGCGGGCGCAGTCAAGTAGGGCCTTCGCGGCTGGTTCACTGCGCAGCAGTAGGGCAGGGGTGTCTGGGGCTAGGGGTACTCCGCCGCGCCGTAGTTCTTGACGGATCAACTCCACCGAGCTGCTTTGGCGCACAATCACCGCCATTTTCCCCCAGGCCAGGCCTTGCTCTAGATGCAGTGAGCGCATATGTGCGGCCACGGCACCCACCTGGACAGTGTCATCTGGGGCTATTTTGAAGCACACGCTTTGGCTGTTTTGCGCCAAATGCTGGTAGTTGGGGCGGCGTTGGCTGATGCATCCGGCTACCTGTACTTGCTGCACGGCCAGTTCAATTAGAGCAGCGATTTGGCGTGAGCCGCGATGTACTTGCGGCAGGGTTAGGGCCACGGCGTCAAAGTCGCGTGCGGCGCTGGCCAGCATTAGTGGGTCACCGCCACGGAAGGTTTCAACCGCCTCGTCGGGGTTGCCTAACACCACTATTTGGGTGCTGCGTCCGTCCTTGTGCTCGACGTCGCCGGGGCTAGTCACGCCGACGCCGCCGGGTTCCCCCGCACCAGTGGCGTCACCAGATCCATTCGCACTGCTGCGGCTGCCAGGTCCTTGCGCGCCACTGGCGCCACCGAGGCCAGCGCTTGGCATCTGGCCAGCCGACCAGCCTTGTCCCTCAGCCTCGCCAAGGTTTAGGGCAGCTAAAGCGTGCAGTAGGCGGGCGGTGGCCGCCGTGCAGTCTTGGTAGTCGTCTACCACCACCAGATCTGGCAGCTGCGGCGGAGCGGTTACATCGGCTTGATACCAATGCTCTAGTGCATATAGGGCCCGATCTTGCAGGCGGGCAGTGTCTAGTTTCAGCGCCATGGCCCGGTTGGCGGCGCTGATGTCACTTTGGCTGTCCCACAGTTTTAACAGTGGCGCCGCCTCACACCACAGCTGTACCTGGGCGGCCTGGCCCAGTTGCTCTAGCAGCTGGTAGTCAACCCCCAGCTCACCGCAGCGCGAGAACAGGTTACGGATTTGGGCGCGAAAACCGCGTGTTTGGGTTACTTCAGCTGGTTGAGACCAGCTGACCTGGCCAATTAGCTGCTCTAGGGCGGCGTCCTCATCAGCGCCCATCAGCAACACCGGGGCTGGCAGGGGTTGTAGACGCTGGCTAAACCACTGGCTTAGGATGCGCAGCGCAAAAGCCGCCGGGGTAAACACGCGCGGGGTGTCCACCTGCACCGACGCCGCCGGGCCGGTCTGGGCCGGGCCGGACTTATCCGCTGGGACGCCTGAGTCTGCCGCCGGGCCGGTCTGAGCTGGGCTGGGCTGAGTTTGGGGTGACTGCGACGCCGCTTGGCCCTGGCGGCTGGCCAGCTGGGTTTGAGCCTGCACCAAATAAGTGCGCAGCTGATCTGCACGCACGCGCGTGGGGCTAAGCAACACTGCTTGACGCCCCTGCGCCACCGCCTGGGCCACCAGGGACACCGCTAAAGTAGTTTTGCCACTGCCCGGCGCCCCCAAAGCCACCAAATTTCGCCCTTCGCCAACTAGCTGGGAGGCTTTAGTGGTGAAAGCGTCTGGTTGTGGCAGCTCAAAGCGCTGCGACGGCGGCGTTAAGCAGAATTTGCTCATGTAACTATTGGAACACAGCTTATACACGCCAATTCGTGTATTTTTTGCATTGCAGTAGCATTATGTAAGTAAATTTCCCGCATTCCCTGCCGGCCCACTACTTCTTTACTAGGAGCTTTACATGCAGGTCACCATCGGCATCACCAACGTTGCGCGCGAGCTAACCTTCGAGACCAATGACAGCCAAGAGCGCGTACTTTCCACCATCAAGGCCGCTCAGGGCTCCCCCGCCGTAGTTCTCGACGACGACAAGGGCCGCAAGGTTTACGTGCCCACCTCCGCCATTGCCTACGTAGTGCTGGGTGAAAGCGAGCCGCGTCGCGTGGGCTTCGCCCTCTGATTCTTCAGGCGCCTTCTTTAGACTGCTGCTGGGCGCCACTTTTTAGGCGTCCTAGGCGCCGCGCCGCCAGCTAGAGGCGCGCACAAAACCCCACCGGCCTAGCCGGTGGGGTTTGTTTTTATGCAGATAGCCTCATACGCGCAGGCCCAGGCCCTTCATGCGGGTGGCCGCCCCAGCAGACAGGGCGTCGTGGTAGCCCTGGCGGGCGGCGTCGTCGGCAGCTAAACCCTTAAAACGTGCCAGCAAAGCGTGGAAAGTACCCACTTCCTCACCAACCACGCGCCGTCCCCACAGCCCCAAACGGGCCGCCAGCTGCGGGTCAGAACCGGCTGCACCCAAAATACTGGCAGAAGCAAAAGCATCCAGCTCACGGTGGTCCAGATAGGGCGCCAGCTCAGAGGCCAGCGCCGGGGGCAGCAGCGAAACCGCATGGGCCGCAAAGTCGCCCAGCAAACCCATACCCAAATAAGTCTTAAGCACGCGCTCAGGCCAGTCAGCCGGGCGAGTACGCTCATCGTAATCACCCAGCGCCCCCATAAACGGCTGCGCATTATCTAGCGCATCAACCCCCAGCTCGCGACTACGGGTAGAAACCGCCTTAAAATCCTGCGTGGTTTGGGCACTTAGCCGCATCAACGCGGCCCGCGTGACCATGTCGGGAGCCATATAAGCATCCTTGCCCAGGCGAATGGATTGCACCGATAAAGACCAGGTAACCAGCCCAGCCACCAAATTAAACGCGGGGGCCCCAGAGGCTGAAACATTAGAAGCAGTGTCCATGGCAACAGTTTAGTCAAAGCCGCTCACATTAGTGAGGCGCTGACGTGAACTACCCCATTTACACTGCCATAAAGCCAAAAAAGCGCCTAAAGTTGAAGGCATATATGAGCGAGAACAATACTGACATTGAGGCCACAAACACCGGCCTAATTAACTCCGCTGCCGCCACCGCTGTGCGCCCCGATGAGGTAGACGCAGACATCAGCGCCACCGCCGACAGCCTTGATTTAGAGACCAAAACCTTCGCCCAGTACGGCGTAGAAGAGGAAATTACCAAGGCCCTAGACGAACGCGGCATCACCCACCCCTGCCCAATCCAGGCATTAACCCTGCCGGTGGCGTTAGATGGGGCAGACATTATCGGTCAAGCCAAAACCGGTACCGGTAAAACCCTAGGCTTCGGCATCCCGCTACTAATGGACACCCTAGGCCCCGGCGAGGAAGGCTGGGATGAAGACCCAGCCTCCGGCAGCGCCCAGGCCCTGGTTATTCTACCCACCCGTGAGCTGGCCAAACAGGTAGCTGAAGAGCTCAGCGCCGCCGCCAAATACCGCACCGTGCGCATCGCCCAGGTTTATGGCGGGCGCGCCTATGAGCCCCAAATTGAGGCCATTAAAGCTGGTGCGGAGGTTATTGTGGGTACCCCCGGGCGCCTGCTAGACCTGATTAATCGCGGCATTTTGCGTCTAGACCACGTCACCACCGTGGTGCTTGATGAGGCCGACGAAATGCTTGACCTGGGTTTCTTGCCCGATGTGGAAAAAATCCTGGCCGCCACCCGCCCCGACCGCCAAACCATGCTCTTTAGCGCCACCATGCCGGCCGCAGTGATTGCCCTGGCCAGGCGCTACATGAACCCGCCCACCCATCATCGGGCCCAGGAGGCACACGAAGACGACCCCCTCAC
>ERZ1699244.856-NODE-856-length-11011-cov-1.617604_pt1 | contig 11011 bp, 8 predicted proteins | sample MGYA00581534_ERZ1699244 | MGnify/ENA primary metagenome ERZ1699244 (study PRJEB42319, sample SAMD00040331) | human oral metagenome | material: saliva | host: Homo sapiens | study: EMG produced TPA metagenomics assembly of PRJDB4115 data set (Metgenomic analysis of...
ATGACATTAAGGCGATAGCTAAGAAGATAGATAAACCCACGCTACCTAATACATCAATAGCTGAATCCGCGACTTGGAAACGGAAGATATTGGTTAAAATATTGCGGATAATTACACCGGTAAATAAACACCATACGAATGTTGGTAATTGGAATGCGGTGCCTTTTGTTTGTGCATCTAAATATTGACCGATAAGCAAACAGATAGACATCATTGCAATGGTTTCAATTAACGAACGTGAAGTAATTTTACGTTTGTAAGTTGGATGTTCAAAAGCCTCTTGAATATCATCTACTTCATCGTTTTCAGGATTTTCACCTTGTTTTTGACGATTTAATAAGAAACGTGCAACAGGGCCACCGATGATACCACCAAAGACTAAACCAAATGTAGCACATGCCATCGCGATTTCTGTCGCAGCTGGTAGATTAAATTCTTTAGTGAATGTTTCTGCCCATGCCGCACCTGTACCATGACCACCGGTTAGGGTAACTGAACCAGCAAGTAAACCGTAAGCAGGATCAATGCCTAATAATTGAGTACCTAAAATACCGATGACATTTTGGCAAACAATGAGTATTCCTGCCGCCAATAGGAAGATAACTAATGGTTTTCCGCCTTTAATTAAGCGAGCAAAGTTTGCACTTAAACCGATAGAGGAGAAGAATACCAACATCATCGATGTTTGTAAGCTTTTCTCAAAAGTGAATGAAGTGCCATTTACTTTGTATAAAATGGTTAATGCAATAGCCACAATAAAGCCACCAACGACAGGCTCAGGGATATTAAATGTTTGTAAAACTCGAATGCGTTTTACTAGAAAAAAACCGAGTAATAATACAAAACTTGCTAAAGCAAGAGTTTGATAGGTATCAAAAACAATATTCACGAAATATCCTCCTATTTAGTTTGGTTTCGAGAATTCTTATGAGTTGTGTTCAGGTTCAACCACCACAATGTCAACATTACTATGTAATCCTCGTGGTAATTGGGAGCCTTTTCTGCCGCGTTCCGCTCGGAATTTTTGCAGATCTTCCGGTTTTAATGTGATTTTTCGTTTACCGGAATGGAACTCAAGGCTAGCTTGCTCTGAAATTAAGAACAATTTCACCAATAATTCTGACCGCGCTTTTGCATTCGCTGCTGGAATACTGATGATTTTGTTGCCTTTCCCTTTTGATAATGCCGGTAAATCCCGTACCGGAAAAATCAGCATTCGACCCGCTGAAGTGAGGGACACAAGAAGTGAGGCCGACTCGGAAAGTGTCTCAGGTTTCAAGACTTTCGCATTTTCTGGCAAAGAAATCAAGGCTTTTCCTGCTTTATTACGTGCAATTAAATCTTCAAATTTACAAATAAAACCATATCCTGCATCTGATGCCATCAATAATTCTTGTTTTTCAGGCTCCATAATAACCTGTTCAATGGTCGCGCCTGCCGGTAATGTAAGTTTACCAGTGAGCGGTTCACCTTGTGAACGTGCAGAAGGCAAGCTTAATGGATCTAAAGCGTAGCGACGACAAGTACTATCAATAAAGATTACGGGCTGATTACTTTTACCGCAAGCGTGTGCTAGATATTTATCGCCTGCTTTGTAGCTTAATCCTTCCGGATCAATATCATGACCTTTCGCACAACGAACCCAGCCCATTTCAGATAAGATGACGGTAACAGGCTCTGCTGGCGTCATTTCACTTTCAGAAATGGCTTTCGCTTCTTCACGTTCAACTAATTGAGACATTCTAGGACTGGCGTATTTTTTTGCGTCTTCTTGAATTTCTTTTTTGATCAAGGTATTTAAGCGACGCTCCGATCCTAAAATTAACTCTAAATTTGACCGCTCTTCTTCGAGTTTATCTTTTTCAGCTTGTAATTGATGTTCTTCTAATTTGGCCAAATGGCGTAAACGTAAGTTTAAAATGGCTTCTGCCTGTTCATCGCTTAAGTTAAAGCGGGTCATTAAAACTTGTTTTGGTTCGTCTTCAGTACGAATAATCTCAATCACTTCATCAATATTGAGGAAGGCAATCATCAAACCATCTAAAATGTGCAAACGGGCGAGTACTTTATCTAAACGATGTTGTAAACGACGTGTTACGGTAGTACGACGGAATGTCAGCCATTCGGTAAGAACTTGAAGTAAGCCTTTCACAGCTGGTTTATGATCAAGCCCGATCATATTCATATTCACACGATAGCTTTTTTCGAGATCAGTCGTCGCAAATAAATGCGCCATTAAGGCGTCCGTGTCAACGCGATTTGAACGTGGCACAAGCACGATACGCACAGGATTTTCGTAATCCGCTTCATCACGAATATCTTCTACCATAGGCAATTTTTTCGCCGTCATTTGCTCAGCAATTTGCGCAATGATTTTAGAGGGTGAAGATTGATGAGGAAGTGCGCTGATGATGATTTCACCGTCTTCTTTATGCCATGTTGCTCGCATCTTAATGGAGCCACGACCGGTTTCGTACATTTTGCGAATATCATCTTTTGGCGAAATAATTTCCGCTTCAGTTGGGAAATCTGGGCCTTGAATGATATTGAGTACATCATCTAATCCAGCTTTTGGATTATCTAATAACAGGACAGCTGCATCCGCCACTTCATTAATATTGTGTGGTGGAATATCTGTTGCCATACCGACGGCAATCCCGGTAGTGCCATTCAACAGAATATGAGGCAAACGTGCAGGCAAATATTGTGGTTCTTCTAAGGTGCCATCAAAGTTTGGTTGAAAGTCAACAGTGCCTTGACCCAATTCAGTTAATAGAATTTCAGAAATTTTGGATAGACGAGATTCTGTATAACGCATTGCGGCGAATGATTTAGGATCATCTGGCGCCCCCCAGTTTCCTTGGCCGTCCACTAAAGGATAACGGTAAGAAAAGGGCTGAGCCATTAATACCATGGCTTCATAACAGGCAAAGTCACCGTGTGGGTGGAATTTACCTAACACATCACCGACGGTACGCGCTGATTTTTTAACTTTTGCCGCGGCATTTAAACCCAGTTCAGACATCGCATAAACAATACGACGTTGGACAGGCTTTAAGCCATCGCCAATAAAAGGCAATGCACGATCCATGATGACGTACATTGAATAATTAAGATAAGCCTTTTCTGTAAAGGTGCGAAGTGGCATCTGCTCGATGCCTTCGTAGTTAATATTGCTCATATTCTTTTAATCTATTTTCTGGTTGCACCGGAACTCGCATCAGAATGTTCGTGATGAGAATGTCCCATATCCATTCCTTTATGACTGTCAATTTCGTAAGGAACAGGTTGTGGTTTTTGTGGATTGGCTTCTTTAAAGGCTTCGTCTTTTAGTTTTCCGGAATAAATATTCGGATTTTTTTCACCCTCAACCACAATATGTCCCATTGTGCCTTTGTTTACTGCGCGGAAAATGGAATGATCCATAAAGACATAAGTACCTGGCACATCAATTCGAGTTTCTACCATTGTAGCACTGCCAGATGGAATCAAGGTCGTTTGAACATTGTGATTAACAAGTGTACCGCCTTCCACATACACATTGTCAAATACCGCACCGATTAAGTGGAAAGAAGAGCATAAATTCGGCCCCGCATTTCCTACAAATAGGCGAATTGTTTCGCCAGTTTTTGCTTTTAAGGCATTTTCATCCATAGTTGCGCCGACTTTGCCGTTGAACAACACATATTCTGGGCGCTCATCAATAGCTTTTTTCATACTAAACGGCTGCAAGCCAGGATCGCCAAATTCACCTTTGGTATAGAATTCACTTTGCATAATGTAAAACTCACGATCCACTTTTGGTAAGCCTTCTTTTGGCTCAACTAAAACTAAACCATACATTCCTTTCGCGAGATGAATATCCACAGGTTGGCTGCCACAGTGGTATAGATAAATGCCTGAACGTAACGCTCTAAATTGGAAGGTCGATGTACGTGTTGGTGGCGTTTCACTCGCGATAGCACCGCCCATTGGCACAGCGGCAGCATGAAAATCGATACTGTGCGGCATCATTGAACTCGCTGAATTGGAAAGTTGCACTTCCACCATATCGCCTTCACGTACACGAATAAACGGAGCTGGCACGCTGCCGTTTAATGTCCAAAATTTAAATTGTACACCATCCATTAAATCCATAATTTGCTCAAGTGCGGTCAGTTTTACCACGACTTTTGCCGGATAGTTACGTTCAATCGGTTTTGGCACATTTGGCGCAAGCGTCAGTTCAGCTTCAATCTCTGGTAAATTCTCAACTGCAGTGGTTGTTGTATTTGAGGCTTTTTCTTCCGCTTGAGCAGAAGGAATAAGGCTTAAACCAGCACCTAATGTAATTGTTGCTAGGCCTAGTGCACTATTCTTAAAAAAATCTCGACGTTGTTCGTTCATGATTAACCTCAAATAATTAAACAGCTAAATCCACTTGGTCGCCATTGGTTTGCAACCAATTTTTGCGATCTTCCGCTCGTTTTTTGGCGAGTAACATATCCATTAATTCTAATGTTTCTGCCCCTTGATCTTCGCCTAGCTCATAGGTTAATTGAACTAAACGGCGTGTATTCGGATCCATGGTGGTTTCACGTAATTGTGACGGATCCATTTCACCCAAACCTTTGAAACGTTGTACGTTTAAGGTGCCTTTTTTACCTTTTAAGCGTTCTAAAATGGCTTCTTTTTCGCTTTCATCGAGGGCATAAAACACTTCTTTGCCTAAGTCGATACGATAGAGTGGTGGCATTGCCACATAGACGTGCCCATCTTGAACCAATTTCGGGAAATGGCGTAAAAAGAGTGCACAAAGTAGAGTGGCAATATGCAATCCATCGGAGTCCGCATCGGCTAAAATACAGACTTTACCGTAACGAAGTTGGGACAAGTCTTCATTATCAGGATCAATACCAAGCGCCACTGCAATATCATGAATTTCCGTTGAGGCAAGCACTTGATCACTAGCTACTTCCCAAGTGTTTAAGATTTTTCCACGTAACGGCAGGATTGCTTGATATTCACGGTCACGAGCCTGTTTGGCTGAGCCGCCCGCAGAGTCACCTTCTACTAAGAATAATTCGGTTTTTTCTAAATTTTGTGATGCGCAATCGGCTAATTTTCCAGGTAGAGCAGGACCGCTGACTAATTTTTTACGTACGACTTTTTTAGCGGCATTTAAACGACGTTGTGCAGAGCTAATAGCCATTTCAGCTAAGCGATCCGCATCTTGCACGTTTTGATTCAACCATAAACTGAAGGCATCTTTTAAAACCCCCGCAACAAAGACCGCACTTTGACGGGAAGATAAACGCTCTTTCGTTTGGCCAGCAAATTGAGCATCTTGCATTTTTAGTGAAAGAATGTAAGCACAGCGATCCCAAATATCGTCTGCCGTTAATTTCACCCCACGTGGTAATTTATTGCGGAATTCACAATATTCGGTCATGGCATTGAGCAAACCTTGGCGAAGACCATTCACATGTGTTCCGCCTTGTACTGTCGGAATCAAATTTACATAGCTTTCTGCAATAAGCTCACCACCTTCCGGCAACCATAATAATGCCCAGCTTACCGCTTCTGTGGATCCTTTAAACTCGCCGACAAAAGGTTTTTCAGGTAAGGTTTCAAAACCATTCACTGCTTCGGTTAAGTAATCCGATAAACCATCTTGATAGCACCACACATCTTCGGTGTTATTGACTTTATCGACAAATTTAATCTCTAAGCCTGAACAAAGCACGGCTTTCGCACGCAATAAGTGGCGTAAACGACTAACAGAAAAATTCTTGCTATCGAAATATTTTGGGTTTGGTTTGAAGTGAACGGTGGTGCCGGTTGTACGTCTGCCACAAGTTCCGATGACTTCTAATTCTTCTACTTTTGCACCATTTTCAAAGGCAATTTTATACACTTCACCGTTACGTTTAACTTGAATATCAACGCGTTCTGAAAGGGCATTGACGACAGAAATTCCCACCCCGTGTAAGCCACCGGCAAATTCATAGTTTTTATTCGAGAACTTACCGCCAGCATGAAGTTTGGTTAAGATCACTTCGACACCAGAAACGCCTTCAGTTGGGTGAATATCTACTGGCATCCCACGGCCATTATCAATGACTTCAAGCGATTGATCAGCGTGTAAAATCACTTCAACTTTGGTGGCAAAACCCGCAAGGGCTTCGTCCACACTGTTATCAATAACTTCTTGTGCAAGATGATTTGGACGGGTAGTGTCCGTGTACATGCCGGGGCGAATTTGCACCGGTTCGAGATCTTTCAGAACCGTAATTTCTTGAGCAGAATAATTTGTAGTCATTTTTAAAATTAGTTACTTATTTATAAAAAAATTAGCGTGATTTTATCAAAAAATGACGCATTTATAAAATCAAAGATGAGAAAAGGGGAGGATACTACATTAACTAAAAGTGCGGTCAAAATTTGACGTGCATTTTGACCGCACTTTGGATTCATTTGAACCTATTTAATCTGCTATAGATTGAGTTATCTAAATACTAAGCTTTTGCTTTTGTGGCTAAATATTCCTGCAAGCCTTTATCTCTCAATTTGCAGCTCGGGCATTCTCCACAGCCTCCTTCTACACCTTCGTAGCAAGTGTGAGTATGCTGACGAATATATCTAACGCACCTAATTCATCAGCTAATGCCCAAGTTTGTGCTTTGGTGAGATACATTAACGGTGTTTTTAAATTGAACGGATAATCCATGGCTAAATTAAGGGTGACATTCATGGATTTGATAAACACATCACGACAATCCGGATAGCCACTGAAATCTGTTTCACATACGCCCGTGATAATGTCATTAATACCTTGACCTTTTGCGTAAATCGCCGCATACAATAAGAATAGCGCATTTCGTCCATCCACAAAGGTATTAGGTAATTCACCGTCTTTTTGCTCAATATCTGCATTGGCATCCATTAGGGCATTATGGGTAATGGATTTGATGACGGACGTATCAATCAACGTTTGTTTTACGCCGAGATCTTTGGTGATCCAACGAGCTTTTTCTAATTCTATAGCGTGACGTTGGCCGTATTGAAAGGTGACGGTTTCGACATTTTCCACGCCATATTCAGCAATGGCTTGAATTAAACAGGTTGTGGAATCTTGTCCACCTGAGAAGATCACAAGGGCTTTGCGATTGTGATTAGGATTTGAAATATTCATAGGTTACCTAGTTTTTTTATGTAGGAGGTTTGCGAACTACAAGTTAAAAATGAGGCGGTATTGTAGAAGTCAAAGATAAATTTTGCAAGAAAAGGACTAATTTAAGCAGGAAAAAACGGAGAAAATTGTGATACAATTTCGGCAAGCTAGTTTTAAAAAAGGTAAATACAATGAAAAAATTAATTCTTATTGTTATCGGTGCATTAGTGATTTCAGCTTGCGCAAATAAAGACGTTTATTTTAATGGTTCGGAAGGATCTCATTCAGGCATGAAATTTGATAAAGACACTCGTCATTGGGGCGTTAATCAATAATTGTTTTGATAAAAGAAAAGCCATACAGTTGTATGGCTTTTTTATTAAATCACTTCTTCTTGGCAATGTGGGCAAGTCATTAAATGTTCTTCATTATTGTGCACAATATAATGGCCCATTTTTTTTGCTTTAGTATCGAGATATTTCGTATTGTAACGGTTTTCACCTACATTCAATGGCACACGTTCTACGATATTAATGCCTGCTTTTTTCATCGTTTCTACTTTTTGCGGGTTGTTTGTCATCAAGCGCACTTGCTTCACACCTAATAATTCAAACATATCGGCACACACATTAAAGTTACGCTCATCGGCTTTAAAACCTAATGCAAGATTAGCTTCAATAGTATCCATGCCTTGATCTTGTAATGCATAGGCACGAATTTTATTAATTAAACCGATGCCACGGCCTTCTTCACGATGATAGATTAAAACACCTCGACCAGCTTCGCTAATTTGACGTAATGCCGCTGCTAGTTGGAAACCACAATCGCATTTTAAACTGTGTAATGCATCACCAGTCAAGCATTCAGAATGAATGCGGGCGAGCACTGGCTCATCTGGGTTTGAGATATCACCCATCACTAAAGCGACATGTTCTTTTTTTGTATCGGGAAATTCAAATCCGACCATTTTAAATATGCCATATTCGGTAGGCAAATTGGCTTGAGCAACCAGTTGGATTTTTGACATAACTTATCCTTTTTCAACTTTATTCTGCTAAAATGTGCACTTTATTTTTATTATCAAGAGGCAACAATGTTTAAAAGGCTGTCATTATATACGTTATTCCTTTGTCTTGTACCATTTTTTGTTTGGGGTTTTGCTTATCATTGGCATGGAAACAACCAATTAATGGAATGGGATTATTGGCTTTATCTTTTAACTGAAACCGGTAGCGTGCCTTACGCTTTAATTACCTGTGGTGTATTTGCTTTACTTTTCCGTTTTCTTTTTGAAAATCGTAAACAATGGATTATGGGAGTGATTGTAATGGGCCTATCTGTATTATCTACACAAGTAATTAAAACAGGTTTAAAAACGGTTTTTGCCGAGCCACGTCCTTTTACCGTCTATTTAGCGGAAAAAACAGAAAGTACTACGGATGCCTTTTATCATCAAGATCGTTCAGAACGTGCAAAATTAGTGGATAAATTTTATTCGACCCAAGCCGATACGCCAGCCTGGTTGAAAGCACATTATGAAGATGAAACAGGTTATTCTTTCCCATCAGGACATTCTATTTTTGCAGCCACTTGGCTAATGTTAGCCGTTGGATTTAGCCAATTATTAGGTAATCGTTCTTTTAAAGCGGAATTACTGATTGGTGCCATGACAATTTGGGGCGTATTAATGTTGATTAGCCGAGTCCGCCTTGGAATGCATTATCCAATAGATTTATTTGTGGCGATAATTTCAGCATGGATTGTTCATTTAATAATTTTTGGTTTCTTACAGAAGAAAGGCTTGTTTAACAATAAATAGCATCAAAGACCGGTTTTAGTGATAAAGCCGGTCTTTTTTATTGCTTGTAGAAAATATGATTTTTGTCATGGATTTTCATTTTGATTTCAAGGAAAATACAACCTATAAATTTCAATAATTTTGACCGCTCTTTTAAGGAGACAATATGTATTACGGTATTGATATCGGTGGCACAAAGATTGAATTGGCTGCTTTTAATGAAAAATTAGAAAAACTTTATACCGAGCGTGTGCCAACGCCACAAACAGATTATCAAGATTGGTTGCAGACGATCAAAGTTTTAGTCGAACGTGCAGATGCCCACTTTGGTGAAAAAGGCACGGTAGGCCTTGGGTTGCCAGGATTTGTTAATTTAACAACGGGACTTGCTGAAGTGACGAATATTCGTGTCGCAGATAATAAGCCCATTTTAACTGATCTTGAGAAAATACTCGGGCGTGAAGTGCGAGCTGAAAATGATGCAAATTGCTTTGCACTTTCTGAAGCTTGGGACGAAGAGAATACCCAATATCCTTCTGTATTAGGGCTGATTTTAGGCACTGGTTTTGGCGGTGGCTTTGTGATTAATGGCAAAATTCACTCAGGACAAGTGGGGATGGCAGGGGAGTTAGGGCATCTTCAATTAAATTATCATGCCTTAAAATTATTGGGTTGGGATAAAGCCCCTATTTATCAATGTGGTTGTGGCAATCAGGCCTGTTTAGATATGTATATTTCCGGTCGCGGCTTTGAAATGTTGTACCGTGATTTAAAAGGGGAAGAGTTATCAGCCAAAGAAATTATTGATCGCTTTTATGCGAAAGAGGAAAGTGCGGTTGATTTTGTTCGTATTTTTGTTGAATTAGCGGCTATTTCTATCGGAAATATTATCACTGCATTTGATCCGCATATGATTGTGCTCGGCGGTGGTTTATCGAATTTTGATTATCTTTATGAAGCGTTACCAAAAGCATTGCCTGCTCATTTAATGCGTAGTGCAAAAGTACCACCAATCAAAAAAGCAAAACATGGTGATTCCGGTGGTGTTCGTGGAGCAGCCGCGTTATTTTTAAACTGTGAATAGATTTAATCTAAAAATACAGCGAAAATTTGAATAAATTTTATATTATAGGATGGGAATCCAGTTTTTCTTTAAGAAAACTGGATTTTTTCTTTTGTCTATTTACAATCAGGATATGGGTTTTTTAAGTGAGGTTTTTATGTTGACAGAATTTGGGAACTGGATTGAACAAGGATTGACATGGGTTATCGAGCATTTTGACGAGCCATTATGGAATATCACCATTGTTATTTTATTAGGTGTCGGTCTATTTTTTACCATTACTACAGGGTTAGTGCAGTTACGTCTTTTCCCTACAAGTATACGTGAAATGTGGTTTGGACGTGCAGCAGAGGGAAATTCTTTAACGCCATTCCAAGCGTTTGCAACTGGGCTCGCTAGTCGAGTTGGCGTAGGTAATATCAGTGGTGTGGCAACAGCCATTGCACTTGGTGGAGAAGGGGCAGTATTCTGGATGTGGGTAACGGCATTTATTGGGATGTCGAGTGCTTTTGCTGAATCGACTTTAGCACAGGTATTCAAAATTCAAGATAAAGATGGTTCTTTCCGTGGTGGCCCCGCTTACTATATTACACAAGGTTTAAAATCACGTTGCTTAGCGGTAGCGTTTGCGGTATCACTTCTTTTTACTTTTGGTTTTGCATTTAATTCGGTTCAAGCAAACTCAATCGTAGAAGCAACTAAAAATGCTTGGGATTGGCAAGGTGAATATGTAGGTCTGTTTTTAGTGGTATTAACTGCTGCAATTATTTTTGGTGGTGTAAAACGTATTGCGACCATTTCTAGTAGCGTAGTACCGATGATGGCACTCTTTTATTTAATCATGGCTGTAATTATCTTAGGCATGCATATTGATATGATTCCGACGGTAATCGCCAATATTTATAAAAGTGCTTTTACTTTCCAATCAGCTGCAGGTGGTATGTTTGGTGCTTTAGTCTCCAAAGCCATGATGATGGGGATTAAACGTGGATTATTC
>ERZ1699244.867-NODE-867-length-10862-cov-3.782673_pt1 | contig 10862 bp, 8 predicted proteins | sample MGYA00581534_ERZ1699244 | MGnify/ENA primary metagenome ERZ1699244 (study PRJEB42319, sample SAMD00040331) | human oral metagenome | material: saliva | host: Homo sapiens | study: EMG produced TPA metagenomics assembly of PRJDB4115 data set (Metgenomic analysis of...
TGCTAGACACCATCCAGGGCACGGTGGGTGCGGTTTCACTGATCCCTGACGCGCGCACCCCGCATGAGGAAGCGGTGCTAACCAACATTGCTTTCATGGAGTCGGTGCACGCACGCTCCTACTCCTCGATTTTCTCGACACTGCTGTCCACTAAGGAAATTGATGAAGCCTACCGCTGGAGTGAAGAAAACCCCCACCTGCAGCGCAAGGCTGACATTATCCTCAACTACTACCGTGGCGATGACCCGGAAAAGCGTAAGGTTGCCTCCACCATGCTGGAGTCTTTCCTGTTCTACTCAGGTTTCTACGCCCCCATGTACTGGTCTAGCCACGCTAAGCTCACCAACACCGCTGACCTGATCCGCCTGATCATTCGTGACGAGGCCGTGCACGGCTACTACATTGGTTACAAGTATCAGCAGGCTGTGGCCGAGGCTTCCGCCGAGCGTCAGCAGGAGCTTAAGGACTACACCTTCGAGCTGCTCTTTGAGCTCTACGACAATGAAGAGCAGTACACCGAGGACCTCTACGACCCGCTAGGCCTAACTGAGGACGTTAAGAAGTTCTTGCGTTACAACGCCAACAAGGCCCTAATGAACCTGGGCTATGAGGCCATGTTCCCGGCTGACTCCACGGATGTAAACCCGGCTATTTTGGCTTCGCTTTCCCCTAACGCTGACGAAAACCACGACTTCTTCTCCGGCTCTGGCTCCAGCTACGTCATCGGCACTGCTGAAGCCACCCAGGATGAAGACTGGGACTTCTAAGTCAGCTAGGGAGCTACATGCATACCGTAACTTTCGGACTGCCCTTTAACGGCGTCGTCCCCCTATGGCACGAAGACGGGCTGATCACCTGGCACCAAAGCGACATTGACCTGGCTGAAGTGCTGGGGCTGGGGCTAGTTGAGGAGCGTGAAATCACCGAGGGGGCCCCTGCCGGCTGGAGTGAGCGGGTGGAGGTGGGCCGCCTAATGGGCAACATTTTGGAGCTCAAGGCCATCACCCCCACAGGTAAGCGCGCCATTAAGGATGTGGGGGCTGGGGCCCGCATCGGCATCAGTGACCCGCTGCCTTACCAGGAGGCTATGGGTGAGTTTTTCGACGCCGACGCTTTCAGTGTGCATATCGCTCGGATGCTGCTGCGTGGGGCGCGCGATGGGCTACTGACCGTGTTTACGCTGCACGAGTCGGGCAACCCCCAAACGCATCACCTGCTGAGCGTGTCTTCCACCCTGGATGAGTTGGGATACATGTATTTCCACCTGGTCACCATGGTGGATATGAGTGAGGTTCCCAGCTGGGCGGGTTACTCTAAGTCCGATGGCGTCACTAGCTTGGATATGAGCATTAACTACTCTGATCTGCTGGGTAGGGCGGAAATTAACGGCGTGGAGACCGCTGGTGAGGCGCTCGACGCCGGCAAGCTGATTAGCTTTGTGCGTCCGGCTGTCGATGCCTTGCTAAAGCCTGGTTTCCCCTTCGCTTTGGGGGCCAGCGTGTTTGGCCCCAGGCAGGCCTAGCTGCGGGCCGCTCCCGGCGCCGGGATTGATTGTCCGGCCCCGACTGCCAAGGCTGCGTCGACAGGCCGACGCGCACGGCCCTGCGCTAGGCGCCGGGGCCAGGCTATTGGCGGGCAGTGCTTAACTGGCACTGCCCGTTTTGTGTGCAGATTCCTATAGTTGAACTATGCGCGACCTTAGCCAGCCCACTGTGCCCTCCCGAGCTTTTTACGACCAGCTTGCTGTAGAAACCGAAAAACGCCGTCAAGCTAACCCCACCGCCACCGCCTTGGATCCCCACGGCGGTGCCAGCACCCAGCTGCGTGAAGAACTAAAAGCCCACATTGAGGCTTTGGCCCCGCAGATCGTGGCGCTAAGCCAAGACATTCACGCCCACCCCGAGGTGGGTTACCAAGAGTTTTATGCCGCCGACGCCGTCGCTAAGCTGCTGCAAGCCCATGGCATTGAGGTTGAGCGCGCCAGCTTCGGCATGGAAACCTCGCTGCGCGCCCAAATCGGCGGCGAGGCCACTAAGCAGCCCACAATCGCGATTTTGTGCGAGTACGACGCCCTACCCGGGGTGGGTCACGGTTGCGGTCACAACGTCATGTGCGCCAACTCCGTGGGGGCCTTCCTAGCCCTAGCTGAACTGGAAAAACACCACCCTGGCGCGCTAGGCGGGCGGGTTATCCTGCAAACCACCCCGGCGGAAGAATGCGACACCGCCAAGGAAATCCTGGCCCAGCGCGGCATGTTAGAGGGGGTGGACGCCGCCATCCAAACCCACTCCTACGCCTACGACCTGGTGGATCAGGCCTGGCTGGGGGTACGCCGGATGCGCGTAGTGTTCCACGGGGTTTCCGCCCACGCCGCCAGCGCCCCCTTTATGGGCCGCAACGCCCTGGACGCAGTGACCGTGGCGCAGGTGGGTATGGGTTTGTTGCGTCAGCACATGCTGCCCTCAGACCGTATGCACGCGGTGGTTACCGATGGTGGGCTGGTACCTAATGTGGTGCCTGAGCGGGCAGAAATGAGTGTGATTGTGCGCTCGCTGGATGCTGCCACGCTGCGTGACCTGGTGGCGCGGGTGGAGGATGTGTTCCGGGGCGCCGCCCTAGCTACCGGCTGTGGGGTGGAGATCCTTACCGGTGAAACCACCAATGAGATGCCGGTGCGTGCCAATGGTCCGCTTAGCCAGGCTTGGGTGCGGGCGCAGAACACAGTCGGACGCACGGTGCTGCCGCGTGGGGTGATTACCGAGGTGATTGCGGCAGGCACTGATTTTGGCAATGTGTCCCAGCGCGTGCCCGGGATTCACCCGCTGATCAAGATTGCCCCCGAGGGTACGGCCCTGCACACTCATGAATTCGCGACGGCGGCTGGCTCGCCGCTAGGCGACCGTGCGGCTGTGGATGGGGCTTGGGGCCTGGCCAGTGTGGCCCTGGATTACCTCAGTGACCCTCAACTGCGTCAGGCCGTGCGCGCCGACTTCGAGGCCAGCGGTGGGGTAGTGGACGTGGCCTCCTTCTGGGACTGACCCAGGCAGCAGGCACTACAAATACAGGCACTACAAATACAGGCAAAATCGTCCCTTCCCTATAAAAAATTCATGGGGTTTTATAGGGAAGGGACGAAATGTCAGTATTTGTGAACCAAGGGCCGTGGCCCTGGCCGCCGGGCCGCACCCAGACCGGTCATACTGCAAGGCGGCGCCGTCGACGCAGTTTCTACGACGACGGCGCCCGGCGCGGGCGTCTAGCCCGGCCCACCAGCCCGGCCCCAGCCCCACTGGGGCTGAGCCCAGCCCCGGCCCTGGCCGCCGGGCCGCACCCAGACCGGTCCCGGCCCACAGGGGCCAGCCAGGCCGCGCGGAATACTTAGCTCAGCGCCTCGCGCAGCACATCCAGGCCCACGCTACCAATAGCCAGTGCGCGAGAGTGGAATTCCTTAAGCGAGAACTCCTTGCCTTCACGGGCGGCCTTAGCGGCGGCGTCGTCGCGAATAGACTCCCACAGACGCTGACCCACTGCGTAAGCCGGCGCCTGCCCCGGCCACCCCAGGTAACGCTCCAGCTCAAAGGACAAGAAGCCCTCAGCCATAGCCACATTGTGGGTCAGGTAAGCCCAGGCGCTGTCGCGATCCCACGTACCCTCGCCAACCCCGGGCAGAGCCGCCAGCTCAGCCGGGCGCTGCTTGCCGGTGTGCACACCAATGTCTAGCACCACGCGGGCCGCACGCAGACGCTGGGAGTCGAGCATACCCATGCGGTCACCCAGGTCATCCTGCCAGCCCAGATCGGCCATGAGGCGCTCAGCGTAAAGCGCCCAGCCTTCGCCGTGCCCAGAAACCCAGCACAGGTGGCGGCGCCAGTCGTTGAGCTCATCGCGCAGGTAGGTCTGCATACCCAGCTGCAGGTGGTGGCCGGGAACGCCCTCGTGGAACACGGTGGTGCGCTCCTGCCAGGTGTTAAACACGGTGGTGCCGGCGGGCACAGACCACCACATACGCCCCGGACGCGAGAAGTCATCGGAGGGGCCGGTGTAGTAGATACCGCCGGTGGAGGAGGGCGCAATGCAGCATTCGATGCGCTGCAGCGGGGCGGGAATGTCAAAGTGGGTGCCGTTTAGGCCGGCCACGGCGGCGTCGGCGGTTTCCTGCATCCACTTCTTCAGCGCGTCGGTGCCGTGCTGCTGGTAGCGCGGCTCCTCGTCCAGGCGCTTGAGGGCTTCCTGCACGCTGACGCCCTCGCCGTACAGCTCGCGGGCCACTTCGCGCTGCTCAGCGTCGATGGCGGCCAGGCGCTCGCGGCCCCACTCGTAGGTTTCGTCTAGGTCAATGGTGGCCCCTAGGAATTCGCGCGAGAACAGCTGGTAGCGTTCACGCCCGACGCCGTCCTGCTCGCCCGCCTGGGGTAGCAGCTCGGTCTCCAGGAAGTTAGCGAAGTCGCCGTAGGCTGCCTGGGCGCTGGCGGCGTTGGCGGCCAGCTCCTTGCGTAGGGACTCTGGCAGGGCCTGAGTCTCGGGGGAGGACACTAGGGCCAGGAAGGAGGAGGACTCGCCGGCTTGGTTGTGGGCTTGCCCGGCCACGGCGCGCACTTGGCGGGAGGCGGCTACCTGCCCACGGCTGGCGGCTAGGCGCAGGGACTCGACGTGACCACCCAGAGCCCGCTTGACGTCGCCTAGGCGGGCGCAAATGTTGGCCCAGTCCTGCTCGGTCTCGGTGGGTAGTAGGTCGAATAGGTCGCGGATGTCCTGCGAGGTGGAGGCGATGTTGTTGAGGTTGCGTAGCGGCTCACCGGCTTCGGCTAGCTCAATTGATAGCCCTAGGCGTTCGCGCATGGCGGCTACGGTTACTTCGTCGACGGCGTCGGTGGGGGCTACTTCATCCAGCTTGGCTAGGGTTTCGCGGTCTAGCTGGGTGTATGCGTCTAGACCCTGGGGGGAGAAGTCGTCTAGGACGTCGTGGCGCTCGCCTAGGCCGGTGGAGGAGCCGGTCATCGGTGAAAGCTCAATTACCTTGGCGGTGTACTCGTTGGCGATGGCGTCAATTGCGCTTGGTTTGTGACTCATGAGGCAAGTTTAGTCTTACGTGGAATAATAAGGGCGTGGCTATGTCATACCTTTCTTTACTTCCGGCGTTTGAACGCCTGCCTTACCGCGTGGTTATGGTGTGTACCGGCAATATTTGTCGCTCGGCTATGGCTCAGATTGTGCTGGCGCAGCGCCTGCGTGAGCTGGGGGTAAGTGAGGTGGAGGTTAGCTCTGCCGGAGTTTCTAATGAGGAGCAGGGCAACCCGATTGATTACCGCGCTGCCCGCCTGCTGCGTGAGCAGGGCTATAAGGGCGGTGACATCAGCACACACCGGGCCGCTCAGATTACTGACACCCAGCTGCGTCACACTGATCTGCTGCTAGCCATGACTGCCAGTCATCAGCGGGAGTTGATTCGCCGCGCCCAGAAGCTAGGCGTGGACCCGGGCCGCGTACAGCTTTACCGCATCTATGACCCGCACTGCCGCGAGCAGGTGGAGGCGGCCTTGCAAGGGCAGGGCAGTCTGACTGGTTTGAATGTGCCAGACCCCTGGTATGGGGATGAAGACGATTTTCGCGACACTCTAGATGTGGTTGAGCGTGTCAGTGAGGTTTTGGCGAAGAATCTAGCTCAGCTGGTTGAGGTGCAGGAGCCTTAATGGCTGCTAAAGCTAGGTCTAGGCTGGGTGCCCTGGGCACGACGTCGGCACGCGTCAGTGCCACGGCAGTACGTGTCAGCACGACGGCGGCACACGTCGTCGCCGTTGCGGGGCGTAAGTTGCGCGTTAATGCACACTTAAAAACCCGCCGTAAGCTGCAAACCTTGACGGTGGCAGTGTCTGCATTGGCGCTGCTGGCCGGTTGCGGGCCTAGCCAGCCGCGAGTGGCCGTGGCTCCTACCGCAACCTATAAGGCTGAGGTGGTACGGGATATGCCCACGACGCCGGCGGGGGTGGCGGCTAGCTGGCTACTTTACAGCATTTCTAACTCCAAGAGCATTACTCAGGCGCAGATCCGCTCGCATTTTTCGCAATCATTACTTAAGCAGACACCGTCTAGTAACCTTTACAACTCTCTCACGAAACTGCGTGCGGCCGGCCCATATACGATGCTCGGCTATGAGGACAGCGGTAACCGACTGCTAATTGGGGTGCAGGACTCTAATGGCAGGCAGATCAGTATTGATTTGGTGGCCGATTCACGCAGCCAGATTGTTTCGCTGACTTTTGGGCGCCTGGGCAGGGTTCCGGTTATCACCGATGAGGCTAGTTTGGCTCGCGCCCTTAATGAGGTTGGCGACGACGGCTCTGGCGTGCGTCGTGCGGCTTCAGCTTCCCAGCCGCGCTACCAAAGCAGTTTCTTGGTTGCCCGCATTGATACTTTAAATGGTTGCGGCTCTCCCTTGACACTGTCTAATGCTGATGATCAGATGCCAATTGGGCGCCTGGTAGACCTTTACACCCTGGCTGGGGTGGCGGAGGCCGTGATCGACGGCGGCGTCGAGATTAACCAGGACGCTACTGTCTTGCCGTCCATGATTGCTCAAGGTTATGGGCGCAATGACGCCACCATGATTGGCAAGAAATATCCTCTGCGGGTGGTGGCCTCCCACACTATCCACGAATCTGACCCCACTAGCGCCACCATGTTGATGAAGACGGTGGGGGCCGATGGGATCCGCGCCGCTGCTCAAAACACTGGCAAACAGGATTTAACCTCTTTCTCGCCTTTGCTTACGCCTCGCGCGTTGGGGCAAATTGCCTGGTCAGACTCGGATTTGCGGTTTTATTGGCGTGAGGCCAATAAGCAGCCTGAGCAGCAGCGCCAGGCTCTGCATACCGCTTTGGTGAACTCGCTTTCGCGCGGCAGCGTGGCCATGGATCCGAACCGCTACCAGGATGTGCTGTGGCCGGAGGGGATCGGCTGGTTTGCCTCAGCCCGTGAGATTTGCCGTGCGCAAAGCTATTTAGGACAGTTGAGCCAGCGTGACGTTAACACTGATGCGTTGTTGCGTAACGCCATGGTGGTTGAAAACGGCGTACATATTGACTCTAGTCAGTGGACTTACGCCACCTATGTAGGTGCTGAATCGCCCGGTCAACTAGCTATGACCTGGGTGCTGACCAGCCCGGAGGGGGCGCGTTACTGCCTGGTTATGATCCTGGCGGCGCGCGACAACACCACTTTGCCTTCGCCGCTATGGTTGCAGGCGGTGGCCCGGCAGGTGATCGACCGGCTGCCTATCTGGATTGCAGCTAAAGAACCTAAAGCTAGCGCCACCGCCACTGCTACAGCCACAAACCCCACCGCCAAGGCCACGAAGGGTAAGGCAAGTAAGAGCAAGGCCACGAAGGGCTCCAGGCGCGCTAGCCAGAGTCCTACGCCGGCCACGCCCGCCTCAAGTAGCGCCTCCACGGCTCGCCCTGATAAGGCCACGTCCAGTCCGCGTTAAAGCCGACGGCGCCGGGCTGCGTGTGTCCTGTTCTGACGGCGCCGGGCTGCGTGCGCCCTGCGCGTGTCTTTGCCACGTCCCGCGCGTGCCCCGCACAACGGCGCCTATGGGCGCTCGTCCCGCGCGTGCCGGCGCCAGGCTGCTGTGGCGGGGTTGGCAGTCGGGTGCCCGCCTCAGGGCCGTTATCGCGCCCGCCCATGGGCCGGTTTTAGCGTGAACGCTTATAAATTTGGCTATAACCCCAGGTCAACAGCTAGCGCTATAAATACCCCTAAAAAATTAATGTCCATATTGTAGACATCACAAAGGTAAAGCTTGCCAAGGGACCTTATACCCGCTTAGCCTGAATTTAGATAGACCATCAAGAGCAGCCGAGAGACCTGGATCGTTGAAGCTGCAGCAACCCCCCATTTTGGGTGCGGGTGCTACTGCCAGGAACGATGGAGGTGAACATGAGTCAACCAGAAGTAGATCAGCAGCAATCTATGTTGTCGCTGCGTGATGTCCACAAGGTATACAAAATCAAGCCCAAGGGTATTGCTTCAATGCGTACTCCTGCACGTGAAGTGCGCGCACTAAACGGCTTAAATCTTGAGGTTGCAGCGGGCACAATCCACGGCATTGTAGGTACCTCCGGGGCCGGTAAATCCACCCTAGTGCGTTGCCTAACCGCACTAGAAACCCCTACCAGCGGCGTCATTACCGTAGACGGCCAGAACCTGTCTGACCTAAATCAACGTGACCTGCGTGAAGCCCGCCGCAAGATCGGCATGGTGTTCCAGCACGCCAACCTGATGGACGCGCTAACCACCGTACAGAACGTGGCTTACCCCCTGGCTTTGGCTCGTGCCCCCCACGGTTACCGCCGTGAGCGTGTAAGCAAAATGCTGGACCTGGTGGGTCTAACTGATCGCGCCGACTCCTACCCTTCACAGCTATCGGGTGGCCAAAAGCAGCGTGTGGGTATTGCCCGCGCCCTGGCTGATGAGCCCAGTGTGCTGCTGTGCGACGAGCCCACCAGCGCCCTAGACCCCGAAACCACCCGCTCTATCTTGGATCTGATCCGCTCCGCCCGCGACACCTTGGGCGTGACCGTAGTGATCATTACCCACGAAATGAGCGTAGTGCGCTCCATCTGCGACTCGGTCAGCCTGCTTGAAGCCGGTCAGATCGTCGAAGGTGGCCCCATTGACGAGGTAGTTTCCCGGGTAGATTCGCGACTTTCGCGTGAACTGGTACCGCTACCGGAAGTTAGCGAGAAAGTGCTTGGGCGCGGCGACGTCGTCGTCGACCTGGCTATTACCGCCAAGAAGGGCCAACCCGCAGCCGCCAAGATCCTGACCATTGCCGCTGACCGTGGCGGTGACGTGGCCGGGGGCGTATTCCAGACCATTGCGGGGGCCCAGATTGGCCGCCTGGCAATTACCGTTGAACCCAGCCGCGCCCAGGGCCTAATCGACGCCTTGGCTGATGCTGGGGCTAAGCCAAGTTTGCGTGACACTAGCAAGGAGGTGGCAGCATGATGGGAATCGGTGAATGGCTATGGGATCGTTTCCTGGACATCTCCGACGCCACCGGGCTCACGGGCGCTTTTGGTGAAGGCACCTGGTTCGATAACCGAGCCGTGCGTTTGAAGATGGGTCCGGCAATTGACGAGACCCTGTACATGACCTTCGTTTCTGGTGCTATCACCGTGGTGCTGGGTTTGGCGCTGGGCATTGCCCTAGTGTCTACCGGTCACCGTGGCCTGACCCGCAACCAGGCGGTTTACCAGGTTCTTAGCGCCATTGTTAACGTGGGGCGCTCCATGCCCTTCTTGATCTTAATGATCGCTATCATCCCGCTTACCCGCCTGCTGGTCAGCGACACCACCAGTTGGCAGGCGGCGGCAGTCCCGCTAACCATTGGGGCTATCCCCTTCTACGCGCGTTTGGCGGAAACTGCGCTCGACGGCGTCGAGCAAGGAAAAATCGAAGCGGCCCTGATGCTGGGGGCCTCCCGCATCCAAATAACCTTCGGTGTACTGGTGCGTGAAGCCCTGCCCAGCCTGATCCAGGCGGCCACAGTCACCCTGGTGACCCTGCTGGGTTACTCGGCGATGGCGGCCTCCATTGGCGCCGGTGGCCTGGGTGCCCTGGCCTTGCAATACGGCTACCAGCGTTACCAAAACGACGTAATGATCCTGACGGTAATCGTCATCGTGCTCATTGTGGGCGTCATCCAGGTGGTTGGCGACATGCTCAGCCGCTTGGCTGACCACCGCTGATCCAACACCAGCTTGGCGCGCCCAGTGCCAACCAAACTGTGGCGCGCAACAGCCAAGCGGCACCACCCAAGGCGCTTTGCGGCGTCGCCCCTAAACCGGCGCTAAACGCGACCGCAGCCTTAAACCGGCTGGCACGCGGCGCCACCAGAACTACTTTCCCCACCTAAATTTCACAAGGAACAAAATCATGGCAACTGCACTAATTTCTCGTCGTAGCTTCACCGCTGGCTCGCTAGTGGCCGCCACCGCCGCTGTACTAGCCGCCTGTGACTCCTCCAAGAAGAAGGGCGGCGACGCTCTACCCAAGGGCATCACCGAGAAGGACGGCACCTACACCATCAAGATCGGCTGCTCCCCGGTACCGCACGGCGACATCCTAGAGTTCGTCCAGTCCAACCTGGCCAAGAAGGAAAACCTGAACCTAGAGATCAAGCAGATCGACGACTACCAGACCCCCAACTCCTCCCTGGCTGACGGCTCCCTAGCCGCCAACTTCTACCAGACCCCCAACTTCCTGGCTCAGCAGAACAAGGAGAAGGGCTACGACTTCGTCTCCATCGCCGACGTCCACATCGAGCCCATGGGTATCTACACCTCCAAGGGCTACAAGGACGTCAAGGACATCAAGGAGGGCGGCTCGATCGTCCTTAATAACGACCCGGCCAACACGGCCCGCGGCCTCAAGCTCCTGGCCCAGGCTGGGCTCCTCGAGCTGGACAAGTCCGCCGAGCTGCCCAGCGACACCGACGTGACCTCCAACCCCAAGAAGCTGAAGTTCACCACGGTTGACGGTGCCCAGGTCTACAAGTCGATGCCGGACGCCGAGGCCGCGGTCATCAACGGCAACTACGCCATTGACGCCGGGCTGAACCCCAAGAAGGACGCGCTCGTCCTGGAGAAGGGCGGCAAGGACTCCGAGTACCCCAACCAGCTCGTCGTGCGCAAGGACGACAAGGACAACGAGCACCTCAAGAAGCTCGCCAAGCTCCTCAACGACGACAAGCTGCGTGACTACATCAACAAGACCTGGCCCGACGGGGCGGTCGTCGCGGCGTTCTGACGTCGGAAAGCTGCGGCTGAGGGCCGGTTGCGGCCCGTGCGCCGGGCCGGTTG
>ERZ1699244.872-NODE-872-length-10813-cov-3.216639_pt1 | contig 10813 bp, 8 predicted proteins | sample MGYA00581534_ERZ1699244 | MGnify/ENA primary metagenome ERZ1699244 (study PRJEB42319, sample SAMD00040331) | human oral metagenome | material: saliva | host: Homo sapiens | study: EMG produced TPA metagenomics assembly of PRJDB4115 data set (Metgenomic analysis of...
GATGTAGGGGCTCATCAGCGGCAGAGCGTTGTAGGTCATGCCGGGCACCCCCACCACGAGCGTCACCAGCGCACAGCAGCGGATCATCACCGAGCGGCGCAGGATCAGGCGCCCATCAGCCGTCTCCGTCGCCCACCACCGCATCGACTTCCCCAGCGTCTCATCGAACAGGTCTCCCCGACCGCCACCGCGGTCGTTGTCCCGCCATTCCATGCTCCGCCCCTTCCACGCCGCTGCAGGTCGCCGGCACGCTGAGAAAGCAATCCAAGCTCCCACCAACGACCCCTCGTCACTGTAGTAGCGGTCGCGGCACCGATTCGCGTTCTCCGACGGGCACCATTCACCATCCCATCTGCGACGTCGTCCCGCGTGGACGCACCATACGATCCGAGGACTATGCCCCCGGCGCTCAGCTCTCGAGCCTTGAAGTGCGTCCTCGACGCCGACCCGGCGCACCGCGGCCATCGCGCCGGCGGCGAGCGCGGCAACCAGCGGCAACCAGCGGGGGCTCCGACCGGCGAACCGGTCGGAGCCCCCGTCTCAGTCCTCCTCCGGGAAGGACCTCAGCTGAGATCAGGCCTTCTTGGCCTCATCGATGCGCGCACGGAACTTGGCGAGCTGCTCCTTGATGGCCTCGGGCAGCTTGTCACCGAACTGCTTGTAGTACTCCTCGGTGTCGTCCATCTCGGCGGCCCAGGCCTCGGGGTCGATGTCGTACATCTTGGCCCACTCCTCCTCGCCCAGGTCGAGGCCCTCGAGGTTGAAGTCCTCGAACTTGGGGTAGCGGCCGGTGACGCCGTCGACGGCCTCAACCTCACCGGAGGCGCGGCGCACGATCCAGTCGAGCACGCGGGAGTTGTCGCCGTAGCCGGGCCAGATGAACTTGCCGTTCTCGTCCTTGCGGAACCAGTTGACCTGGTAGACCTTGGGGAACTTGTCGCCCAGCTTCTCCTGCATCTCCAGCCAGTGCGACCAGTAGTCGGCCATGTGGTAGCCGCAGAAGGGCAGCATGGCCATGGGGTCGTGGCGCAGGGAGCCGACCTTGGCGTCCAGGGCGGCGGCGGTGACCTCAGAGGCCACGGCGGAGCCGATGAACACGCCGTGGGCGGGCTCGTACTGCTCGGCAACCAGCGGGACGTTGGTGGCGCGGCGACCGCCGAAGAGGATGGCGTCGATGGCCACGCCCTCGGGGGCCTCCCAATCGGGGCAGATGATCGGGCACTGCGAGGCCGGGGTGGTGAAGCGGCTGTTGGGGTGGGCGGCCTTCTTGCCCTCGGCGGCGTCGGCCGGGGTGAAGTCGTTGCCCTGCCAGTCGATGAGGTGCTCCGGCATCGGGGCGTCGATGCCCTCCCACCACACGTCGCCGTCGTCGGTCAAAGCAACGTTGGTGAAGATGGTGTTGGCCTTCATGGTGTCCATGGCCATCGGGTTGGTCTTGTAGCTGGTGCCGGGGGCGACGCCGAAGAAGCCAGCCTCGGGGTTGATGGCGCGCAGGCTGCCGTCCTCACCAGGACGCATCCAGGCGATGTCGTCACCAATGGTCTCAACCTTGTAGCCCGGGATGGTGGGCTGGAGCATGGCCAGGTTGGTCTTACCGCAGGCGCTGGGGAAAGCGGCAGTCACGTGGTACTGCTTGCCGCTGGCCTCATCGGTCAGACGCAGGATCAGCATGTGCTCGGCCATCCAGCCGTCGCGGCGGGCCATGGTGGAGGCGATACGCAGGGCGTAGCACTTCTTGCCCAGCAGGGCGTTGCCGCCGTAACCGGAACCGTAGGACCAGATCTCGTTGGTCTCGGGGAAGTGGGTGATGTACTTTTCCTCGTTGCAAGGCCAGGTGGTGTCTTCCTGACCGGGAGCCAGCGGGGCACCTACAGAGTGCACGGCGGGAACCCAGGGGCGGCCTTCGTTGATCAGGTCCATGGCCTTGGTGCCAATGCGGGCCATGATGCGCATGTTGACTACCACGTAGGGGGAGTCGGTGATCTCAATACCCAGCTGGGAGATGGGGCCGCCGAGGGGACCCATGGAGAAGGGGATCACGTACATGGTGCGGCCGGCGTAGGTGCCGTCAAACTTCTCGTTGAGGATCTTCTTCATCTCAACCGGGTCGTACCAGTGGTTGGTCGGGCCGGCGTCTTCTTCCTTCTCAGAGCAGATGAAGGTGCGCGACTCTACGCGGGCGACGTCGCTGGGCAGCGAACGGGCCAGGAAGGAGTTGGGGCGCTTCTCGGGGTTTAGGCGAGTGAACATGCCGGACTCAACCATTTCGCTGGTCAGACGGTCCCACTCTTCCTGGCTACCATCGCAGAAGTAAACCTTCTCGGGCTTACCTAGTTCAGCGATACGGGTAGCAAAAGCAATGACGTCTTCGGGAGCGTTGGCCGGAGCTGCGGCGCGAACGTCCTGCGCGGTGACAGTCATATGATTCCCTTCCTTGGGGGTGCTTATTTATCTTTGGCTTGCGCCGGTTAACGCGCTTATTCTCTCTCAATAGCCCCGGTCACTTCTTCCCAAAAGTCCTATGGTTCATGTCACATACATAGAAAAGGCGCAGATAAACCGCGAGATTTACCTGCGCCTGAACTACTCAAAAGCCAACAAAAAGCTTCTAAGCTGCTAGGAAACACGCCCTAGCTGTGTGGGTTTAGCTAAATAAGGCTTGCCCCACCATAGTGTCTGACTGACCGATACCGGCAGGAATCGCAAACAGGGCGCGTGCCTGGTGCTGCAAATATTCACTCAGGGCGTCCTTTTGAGTCATCTTGTCCAAGATCGGGTAGAAGTTTGTGCGCGGGTCACGCACGAAGGCAATGAAGAACAGACCTGCACTCAAACGCCCTAGTGCGTCTGAACCTTCGGTGTAGTTGTAGCCGCGACGCAGCATCCAGCGCCCCTTGTTTTGCTCGGGGTTAACGATGGCGATGTGCGAGTCTGCGGGCACCTCCAGCTCTCCTTCCTTGTTCTTAGCCTTGAAGTCGATCGGCTTGAACTCGTCTTTGCCGCTGGTAGGAGCCGTAACGTTAAGCGGGGCACCGTAACGCTTGTCGCGCCCGAAGGTTTGTTCCTGCTCGATCAGACGCAGGTTGTCCCACATTTCAGCGAACATGTGGATTTTGCGCACCACAAAGTAGGTGCCGCCAGCCATCCAGTCTGCGCCGCTGTCATCTCCCTTTTGCACCCACAGGTGCTCGTTTAGCTTGGCGTCTCCGTCTTCAGACTTAATGTTGTTGGTGCCGTCCTTGAAGCCAAACAGGTTACGCGGGGTTTCCTGGGCTACCGAGGTGGAGGAGGTGCGTCCATAACCGGTCTGGCTCCAGCGCATTTTGGCCGTGCCCATGGCAATACGGTTTAGGTTGCGAATGGCGTGCGCACACACCTGGGCGTCGTTCGAGCAGGCCTGTACTAGCAAGTCGCCGTCTGAGTCAGCAGAGCGGATGTTTTCGTTAGCGAATTTGGGCATGCCCTCAGACAGGATCTTGGGCATTTTTTTGGCAATGCCGAAACGGTCTTTGCCGTCGCTGTCTACAAACAGCGAGCGCCCGAACCCGAAGGTGATGGTTAGTCCGTTGGGCTTGTAGCCCCAGGCTTCACCGGTGTCGCGGGGCACGGCCTGCTTGTTTTCGTTGGGTTCGCCGCCTACTAGTTCGCCGGCGGTCATTTGCTGTGCGGCTACGGTCCAGTCGCTTAGCAGCTGTTTGAGCTCTTCGGGGTCTGTGGCGGTGACGTCAAAGGCGGCGCAGAACATGTTGTCTTGGGCGGGGGTGAGGATGCCGGCCTGGTGCTTGCCACGGAAGGGGTAGGTGTCCAGGATTTTGTCTGCGGGGGCATCTTCTCCCCCGGCTGCATAGCCACCGGCGGCGCCAGCTAGGGCCCCGGCGGCTAGGCCGGCCCCAGCAAAACCGAAGGCGGCGCGGCGTGAGACGTGGTGGGCGGCTTTGTCCTCGTCTGCTCCGCTGCCAGTGGCGACGACGGCGTCGCCGGTGGTTTCGTTAGCCGTTTCAGCCGCGTTTTGGGTTACGTCCGAGGCCTCTTCAGCGGGAGTGTTGGCGCTTTCGGTAGCGTCTGTAGCCTTGTTGCTCATTAGGTTCTCCTTGGCTAAATACAAATTTCCCAGTCATTATTATGGGTGTAAATAGCCCGCAGATCAGCCCCTAGGGCCTAAATCTGCGGGCTATTTAAGTCACATTTGCCTTACCTTAATCTGCTCAGCCTAAGCAAAGTGTTAGCTAAACAGGGTGGGCGCGGTGGTTAGCAGCGTTTATCAGTGCAGCACGATGCCGCTGATCTCGCTTAGCTGCTTGGCCAGGGCGGCAACCTCGCTGGAGAACTGCTGCTGAGCCTTGGTGTAGGAGTTCTTGGCGGGAGCCTCACCGGCGTCCTTCTGAACGGAGGCGATGGTGTCGTAGCCGACGTACTTGGTGGCACCGTCGGTGGTCTTACCGTCAGCGTGGGAGTCGATCAGCTTGTGTACAGCCTTGAACTTGGCCTTGATCTTCTTGTCCAGCTCAGGGTTGGACTTGGCCACGATTTCAGAGACGTTGCCGTAGGCTACCTCGGCGCCTTCAATGTTGGCCTTGAAGTCGTAGAGGTCAGTGTGGGAGAAGGTGTCTTCTTCACCAACAATCTTGGTGTCGGCCACCTCGTTGACTAGGTCAACGGAGCCGGTTACTACGTCGTTGATGGTCAGTGAAAACTTCTTGCCGTCCACACCGGTGATCTTGCCGTAAACCAGGTCGTAGAGTTTCTGGGTGTTTTCTTCCAGGTTGGTAGCGGCTGCCTTGCGGTCAGCGTCGCTGGCGAACTTGAACTGGCTACCCCCCCACAGGTCGGCCTCGATGCGGTGCCAACCGGTCCAGCTCTTGAGCACCTCGGGGTCGGTGACAGACTTGCCGGCGTCGGCAGACAGGTTCTGGATGCGCACGTCGAGGGCGCCGTCGAGGTCACCGGCTTCCTTGATACCGAACTTCTCAGCGGTCGGCTCGATGCGCTCGTAGTGCTGACGCGCTAGCGGGAACAGTTCCTTAGCCTTGGCGGTGTCACCGGAGGTGTAGGCGGCGGTGAAGGCCTTGGTGGCGGTTAGTAGCTGACCGACCTGGTCCTTAACGTAGGAGGTGTAGTTAGCTACGGCCTGCTCTTCAAGCTTCTTGACGTCGCTGCCGACGGCCACTTCCTTACCCTTGGTGACCTTGAGCTGGGTAGCTCCCACCAGGGCGCCCACCATGTTGGGCTTGCAGGCGCTGTAGTAGGTGCCTTCCTTGAGGGCGGTGGTTAGCTCGGTGGAGGTGCCCGGGCCGATGTTCTCCTTTTCGGAGACGATCTGTAGCTTGTTTTCGCTCAAAACCTCAAACTCGTTGGGGACAGTGCCCTCGTTGGAGATCTTGAAGGTCACCTGGCCTGCGGGGAAGGACTTGGAGGAAACCTCGCAGCCCTTGTCGGTGATTTTGACGTTGATGGTGTTGGAGCCGGCTGCGTTAGTGCCGCCACTGCCACCCTGGTTGTTTGCAGTGCAGCCGCCCAGGACAGACAGGGCGACTACCGGCAGCGCCACCAGCGCGGCACGTACTCGACGTGTAATCATCTATTTTTCCTTGTCGGATGGGTTTTGGGTTGGGAAGGAAGGGGTAGTTGCTGTGGTCGCCAAGCTTCCTTCCCGACGCCGTCGACCACAAGTCTTTTAGGCTGCGGCTACCTCACTCGGCCTTGCTTTCCACCTTGGGGGCTTTACCCAACTTGGCGTGCGCCACCCGGGCGAAGAAGTACAAGGTGGGCCAGAAGTAGATGTTCCAGCCGATTACCTGCAGCCAGGTGGGGGTGGGGTTGACCTGGAACAAAGCCACACTGACCTCGTAAAGCCAACGCAACGGGTTAACCGAAGATTGGGGTACCCAGTTGGATACGTCCCAGGCGTGGTGAGCCCAGCCCGGCAGCAGCGAGGCTTCCTGAAGGTCACCAAAGCCGTAGGAGATAATGCCGGCGGCCACCACAATCAGGAAGTAGCCGGTCACCGTGAAGAACATGGAGAGGTTAATGCGCACTCCCCCGCGATAGATCAGGTAGCCCAGCACAATGGCCACCACCAGGCCACCGACCACCCCGGCGGCGATAGCTGGCGTGGATTTTTCTACAGCCGAGCGCACGGTCGCCCAAATAAATAGGGCGGTTTCGATACCTTCACGGCCTACCGCGAAGATGGCGATCCAGATAATGCCCCAGCCTCGCCCATCTTTTTCTAGCGAGGCCGATAGGCTGTCGCGCAGGCCTTGGCTCATTTGGCGCGAGTTTTTGCCCATCCAGAAAATCATCCAGGTAACCATGGCCACGGCCACCAGCGATAGTGAACCACCAATGATTTCTTGGGCCTGGAAGGTTAGGGTTTGTGGACCCCAGGTCAAGATGGCGCCAATGGCTAGCGGCACCAGCGCAGCGGCCAGCACCCCTAAAGTCAGCTTGCCAAACAGGTCTCGACGACCAATTTTGGCCAGGTAGGCGGCAATCACACCTACCACCAGGGCGGCCTCCAGACCCTCACGCAGGGCGATAATAAAGTTCGCAAAGAATAGGGACATGCTCTTACTTTTATTAGGCTAGACTCACTTCCGAAAGGTCAGCCTAACCTTTATCTGCCCTGTACTCAAGCAGTTTTAGCTAAGTTGAGACGCTCAATTGCCGTAACATGACTCACCCTTAAGTCCCAGACGCGGCGTCAGAATATTTACGCAGCTACACGCCCCATTTTTAGCCACACCACGCCATAAAACCGGCACCGACGGCGTCGAGAAAATAACTGCTTTACCCAAAGCCGCAACTGCCCTCCCCCGGCGCTACAACTACAATCGTTTAAACATGCGAAAATAGCTTTATGCGAGCATCAGCCAACCGAAGGCGTTTTGCGGCACTAACCTGCCTAGCCCTAGTCCCCACCCTTGGCGCCTGCCAGGCCCATATGGATCTAACCGTGCATCAAGAGGGCACTTATGACGCCGTCATCCGCATGGTGGATAACACGTCTTCGCAGATCACCAGCACTTCACAGTGCAAGCAGCTGGCTAGTTCCCTGCGCAGCTCAATTGCCACTAATAAGGGCAGTGAAATTAAGGTCAAGTCCATCAATGGCGACGAGGGTATTGGCTGCGAATTCACCTTTAAATCTATTCCGGTAGCCACCGCCGCCACCAAGCCGGCCCCCAGTGCCAGCGGCGCTAGCACTGCCAATGGCTCAGCAAACGCCTCAGCGAGCCCCGCCGGCGTCACTAACGCGCTAGTGTGGCGTCAGGGCAACAAGGTTTTTGTGCGTATTCCCGGGGTAAACACTGACAGAGACTCTGAGTCCGCCTCCCCTAGCGCCAGCACCTCAGCTGGCTCTGGCTCAGGTAACTCAGCCGGCTCAAACGGATCAAACGGCTCAGCTGGTTCAGCCGGCTCTGGCAGCTCCAGCGGCTCAGGTAGCTCTGGCGGCTCTAGCAAATACGGCGGCAGCGATGATGTGGTTGAAAAATACAAGTCGCTGATCGACACCAAACTGACGGTAACTTTCCCCGGCGCAGTTATTGACGCTGGCGGCGGCAAGGTGCAGGGGCACAAGGTCACTTGGAGCGGCCCGCAGATCCTAGCTACTGGGGTCAGCGCCTCGGGTTACGCGATTGGTAATGGCGGTATGCCCTGGTATTCGGCCTCACGCCCGTGGGCTTGGCTGATTGTCGGCTCGGTCTTTGCGTTGACGGCATTTGGTTTTTGGCGACGACGCCGCGCCCGCAGCTAGAGCGCCGTCGTCAGCCCCAGCAGCGCCGTCGGCCCCAGGCAGCTAAAACAGCACCACGGCGCCAAAAAAACCAATAAATCGCCCCGACAACCTTACGGTAGCCGGGGCGATTTATTTAAGCATTCGCAGGCTCAGCGGCCCTGGGCGATCTTTTGCTTGCGCTTGGAGCTGACCACTACGGCCACAACCACAATCGCGATCACCAAAACCGCAGCCACGCCACCGATGATCAGGCCGGTGGACAGGCCAGAGTCAGAGGACTTCTCAGCAGCGGCGGCCTTAGCAGTGGTGGTGGGCTCAGCCTTCTTCTCGGCGCTGACCTTACCGGTAATAGTGCTAGCAGTGGTGCCATCAGCGAAGGTTACGGTGTTACCGGAGATGGTGCCGCCCTTAGCGGAGGTTACGTCGCCGGGGTAGGTTACCTTCATGTCCATCTTGTAGGTACCAACAGCCTGCAGGCTGGATAAGGATCCAGTTAGCGTGGAAGCATCAAAGGTGAACTCGCCCTTTTCTTCCTTACCACCCAGGATCTTGACGGTGTCGCCCTTCACCACCAGGCGGCAGACCTTACCGCCATCAGTGCCATCAACAACCGTAGCATCGGTAGTGGTGCCCGCAGTGGCCGGAATAGCAGCCTTAATGTTGGGGCACACCTGGGTGATAATAGTGCCGTTATCGCCGTCGACAGCGACGTCAACCTGGTACACCGTGTTGGTCATGGACTCGATGTTGACGTTTGCGTGGATGGTGAAGGCCATAGCAGCCTGAGCCGGAGAAGCTACTAGCGCGCCGCCAACAGCCAGAGCTGCAGCTGCTCCTAGGGAAAGCGCCTTGGTACGAATACGCTTAAAAATAGACATTATCTACCTTTCTTCCTGCCTGGTTTGGGGATAAGCAGAATCCTCGGCAATTGTATGGGCTCAAACTTGATACTTGCTGGGACGTGTCCGACTTGTTACCTAAGTGGGTAACATATAAACCAAAACGACGATATAGCCCGGCTATATCGTCGTTTTAGTTTGAAACAGCTAACAAATACGGCTTACTGCTGCGGGTAGCCGCCCTGTCGGTAGCCCTGCTGGGGGTATTGACCTTGCTGAGGGTAGCCGCCCTGTGGGGGGTACTGACCGCCCTGCTGCGGGTAGCCCTGTTGAGGATAGCCGCCCTGCTGGTAACCACCCTGGGGGTAGCCACCTTGCTGGGGGTAGCCCTGCTGCGGGGCGTAACCGAACTGGCCGCCCATCGCGCTAGGCGGCTTCTTCTTGCCAGAGCGCACCGCGAAGAACGCGCCCACACCAACCAGCAGCACTACTACTACACCAATGATTACGTAGAGCACAGTGTTGTCATCTGAGCTGGAAGAGCTTGAGGAGCTCCCTGAATCCTTGGCGCTGCCGCCCCCATTATTCGAGGCACCACCTTTGTTGTCAGAAGAACCCCCGTTGTCAGAGGAGCCACTACCGGGGTTGCCTACTACCTTGTACTTCCCACCCAGCTTTAGCTTGGCGGTGTTGCCGCTAACTTCAGCACCTTCAGCGGAAACAATGCCGCCACCAAAGGTTAAACGATAGTCGATCGAGCTATCACCATAGCTAGTGAGACTGCTAAGCCCAGTTAGATCGCCTTCAACACGTACATTGCTACCATCGCGCTCAACATTGAAAGCAATACCGCTTACACCAGAGTCGGATGAGGTAGAGCTGATTACTGTCTCAAGCGGCGCAGTAACTTCGACGGCACAAACTTCTACACCCTCATACTGGGTAATTTCAGATTTGTTAACGGTGCCAAAACCAAGCGGGCTAGTACCGCCAGAGCTGTACCTATTGCACATAGTCTTGTGGTCAGCGCCTTGAACAGTGCTGTGTTCCTTCATAGAGATCGTTACAGTGTCCCCAGCGAATTTAAATTCGGTCCACACTTTCATAGTTTGAGTGTCGTCAGCGTGCGCTGAGGCGGTAAGACTTACCAGCGAAAATGCCAGCACAAAAGCAGCCAATATGGCCCCTAGGCGCGCCACAAACGAGTGTGACTTCAAAGCAACAGCGTTCATGTTTATACCCTAGCCCTTTTTAGTAGGCCAGGCATCTTAAAGCCTTGGGGATTAAACCCCGGCGCCCAACTATTTCCTGATTTTGCGTGACCTAGCAGACCGGTGCTTATGACCACAGGGCCCCACAATAAGCAGCACTACCCCAATGACTACCGTGAGCGCCGTCGCCCCCACAATCACGTAAAGCACGGCGCTACCAACCGACATCTCCGCGCCAGAGTCGCTGGCATTAGTGATAACAGAACTGGTGGTGGAGCTAGCGTCAGTAGCCACGTAACTGGCAGCGCGGACCGGCGAATTTACCAGCAGCAGTGCAAAAGCCAGCAGTAGGGTACCTACCACAGCCCCTACTCGCTCTAACCCTACTTTCATAGCATTCATCCTGCTCACGGCCCTATCCTAGGGGCATTTAACCGGGATTTACCTGGATTTTAGCTGGGGATAACTCCCCTACTGCGCAGCTCTTCGGTCGGCTGACGGCGCGCTATCTGCATTCTGGCGGCGCATTACCTGCATTTTCCGACGACGAAGGCGCCTTCTGCGGTAAATCGGAATTGGCGCCTGCAGGCATAGTGGCAGAGCCTAGGTCTTCACTAGAAGTTACCGACTTGGCAAAACAGGCCTTAACGCACACAAAAATCGCTACCGTACTAACAATCAGTATCAGCGCAAGCAATGCAGTAAGCACCCGCATAAGATCAATCGACCATAGTAGGCGATAAAATGACTGTAACAGGCGATAAAATCTTGGAGTCGAGGAAGTTAGGTCCCCTCTGGCCGGTATCTCGTTAGAGTCACTGGCTGGTATCTCGTTAGAGTTGCGGGAAGTCAAAGAAGCTACTACTTCAAAGTCTTCATTTTTGGCAACGAAAATGGAGGCATGCTTTTCCATCTCACCTCCAAAATAAGAAATAGTCTCTACATTTTGAAATCTAATAGTATATTCAATCTCGCCAGTGTAAGCAGGATCTGTTACACCTATTATTTTAACGATATTACCT
>ERZ1699244.874-NODE-874-length-10809-cov-4.315110_pt1 | contig 10809 bp, 9 predicted proteins | sample MGYA00581534_ERZ1699244 | MGnify/ENA primary metagenome ERZ1699244 (study PRJEB42319, sample SAMD00040331) | human oral metagenome | material: saliva | host: Homo sapiens | study: EMG produced TPA metagenomics assembly of PRJDB4115 data set (Metgenomic analysis of...
TGTTTTTGACTGGTAAAACCTGACGTCCATTCCTGCTGTCAACAGTCCCTTCTGTCAACATCTGCGCTTTTTGCTTGAGCAAATCTTGCAAGACATCGCGTACCTGACTCTCGCTATCATGGATTTTTCTACGGATGCGCGCCAATTCTTCACTGGCGAAATTTTCAATGAAACCTGCATCATTAAAGGCTTGGAGATTTCCTTGTAATTGCGGAAAATCATGTAATTTCTCAAACCAAAGGGCTAATTCTTCCAAGCTGACATTTTCCAGATTGGCGTAAAAACTTTGCAGTTCTCGGCTAGACAGAAGTACGCGCTTCAAGAGGAGGAACTCCTCGATATTGAGGTCCGCCCCCATCTCCAAACGCTTGCAGACTCCTGCGATTTCCTTGGTTGCGAGAATGGTAAAATGCGGTTGCTCAACAAAAAGAGCCTGCATTTCCTTCATCTCAGCAAAAGCCTGTTTGATTTTATCCGCTTTGGCAGTCGGAGCTAGCTGTCTCAATTGCTCCAAGCCCTGCTCTGTCAACAAATGGGGCTCAAACAAGGCCTTGACCTTATTGAACTCTAATGTTTCTAATATTTTATTGTTCATCGTTATTTCCTTGTCTTTGAATGTCTAGGTGTGGTATACTCAATGAAAATCAAAGAGCAAACTAGGAAGCTAACCGCAGGTTGCTCAAAAAAGTGTTTTGAGGTTGCAGATGGAAGCTGACGTGGTTTGAAGAGATTTTCGAAGAGTATTAGCTTTTTACATTCTGATAGATTCTAGTCAAATCTGTAAACAAAGGGCTAGGAAAATTCCTGCCCTTTTTATCCGATTAAATTTGTCACCCAAATTTGTTTGAGCCAACTGGTTGTTACCGGTATGCTCTGGATGATGTGTTTTGCGACGATACTCTTTTCAAGAGGATTTTGTATAGCTGCCATGGGAATGGTTGCTAGTATGGTCAAGGCCATTTGCAAGACAAATAAGGTCACCAACATGGACAAGATCCCTGCTGAAACTTGGAACAACTTACCACCCAGTTTTTTACTAGGAATCAAGTGTAAGAGGAGACCAAGCAAACGACCGATGCTATAGACTATCCCAAATACAAGCAAATAGCCGATCCCTGCGTAAAAGACCTTATCCAACTGAAAGAGTTGATCCGATGGGAAAAAGAAAGTCCCCTGACCTTCCTGCGGATTTGCATAAGGGAGCAATAAATGGAATTGCTCTCCAAGCCCCTTATAAAACTGGCCAGCCATAAAAGCCGATGCCATGGCTGAAATCAGGTAATAAAGCTGTAAGAGCAGGCCTCTCCGATAGCCGATATAAAATCCCCAAGCCAAGACCAATAGAAGAAAGAGTGAAATCATAAGGAATCCTCAATCTTGCTCTGTTCTTGCTTGCAAGTCACAAGCTTGTGACGGAGTTCTTCTAGCTCTTGCTCCTTATCATCAAATTCAATCTCACGGCTGAGTTGAGTTGATAAACAGTTGACTGCCAACAAAAGAGCGATGGTTTCATCGTCTGCACTAGGCATTTGTTCTTTAATTGCTTGGTATTTTTCTGTCGCAACCTTGGCGATTTCCTCCATAAAGAGATTATCATGTTCGCTTGTCAAGGTTAATGATTTTTTCCCGAATGTAAATTTGAATCGATTTAGATTTGCCATAAAATTCACCTCACGATATTATACCAAAATTCGCTAACTTTGTCAGTTTTTACAAATTTGCCTGCTTTTGTGGTACAATAGAAACTATGGCAAGTATAACACTCACACCAAGCGAAAAGGAGATTCAGGCTTTTCTTGAACACTACCAAACTAGTCTAGCTCCCAGCAACAATCCCTATATCCGCTACTTTTTGCGACTACCTCAAGCAACAATTTCTATCTATACTTCTGGAAAGGTCTTGCTTCAGGGTGAAGGAGCTGAGAAATATGCTAGTTTCTTTGGCTATCAAGTTCTAGAGGAAAACAAGGGGCAAAATCTTCCTTTAATTGGGACGGATGAGGTTGGAAATGGTTCCTACTTTGGTGGACTTGCAGTTGTGGCTTCCTTTGTCACACCTGACCAGCATGACTTCTTGCAAAAACTAGGTGTGGGGGATTCCAAGACACTGACCGACCAAAAGATCCGTCAGATTGCCCCTATTCTCAAAGAAAAAATCCAGCACCAGGCACTGCTTCTCTCACCAAGCAAGTACAACGAGGTCATCGGAGACCGCTACAATGCTGTTTCTGTTAAAGTAGCCCTCCATAATCAGGCTATCTATCTCCTCCTTCAAAAAGGTGCTCAGCCTGAGAAAATTGTGATTGATGCCTTTACCAGTACTAAAAATTATGACAAGTACTTGGCTCAAGAGGCCAATCGTTTCAGCAATCCTATCAGCTTAGAAGAAAAGGCTGAGGGCAAATACTTGGCTGTAGCAGTTTCTTCTATTATTGCGCGTGATCTCTTTCTGGAAAATCTAGAAAATCTAGGACGAGAACTGGGGTATCAACTTCCAAGTGGGGCTGGAACGGCTTCTGATAAGGTAGCTAGCCAGATTTTACAAGCCTATGGTATGCAGGGACTTAATTTCTGCGCCAAACTGCACTTCAAAAATACTGAAAAAGCGAAAAAACGCTTAGAAAGGTAAGTTATGAATTCATTTAAAAATTTCTTAAAAGAGTGGGGATTGTTCCTCCTGATTCTGTCATTACTAGCTTTGAGCCGTATCTTTTTTTGGAGTAATGTCCGCGTAGAAGGACATTCCATGGATCCTACCCTAGCAGACGGCGAAATTCTCTTTGTTGTCAAACACCTCCCTATTGACCGATTTGATATCGTGGTTGCCCATGAGGAAGATGGCAATAAGGACATTGTCAAACGTGTCATCGGAATGCCTGGCGATACCATCCGTTATGAAAACGATAAACTTTACATCAATGATAAAGAGACGAACGAACCTTACCTAGCTGACTATATCAAACGTTTCAAGGATGACAAACTCCAAAGCACTTACTCAGGCAAGGGATTTGAAGGAAATAAAGGCACTTTCTTCAGAAGTATCGCTCAAAAAGCGCAAGCCTTCACAGTTGATGTCAACTACAACACCAATTTTAGCTTTACTGTCCCAGAAGGAGAATACCTTCTCCTTGGAGACGACCGTTTGGTTTCGAGCGACAGCCGCCACGTAGGTACCTTCAAAGCAAAAGATATCACAGGGGAAGCTAAATTCCGCTTCTGGCCAATCACCCGTATCGGAACATTTTAAGAGACCTAGGAGGCCGAGAATCACCAATCTCAGCCTCTTCTTCTATCGTGAGAAGTGATTGTTTATTGACTATAATAAAAATCTCACCTATTCATGCAAAGGAATTTTATGGAAGTTTATTTTTCGGGAACTATTGAACGGATTATTTTTGAAAATCCCAGCAATTTTTATCGCATCCTCCTCCTAGAAATCGAAGATACGGACGCAGAGGATTTTGATGATTTTGAAATCATTGTCACGGGAACCATGGCTGACGTGATTGAGGGAGAAGACTATACTTTTTGGGGGCAAATTGTCCAGCACTCCAAGTATGGGGAGCAACTGCAAATCAGCCGATATGAACGCGCAAAACCAACTAGCAAGGGCTTGGTCAAGTACTTTTCAAGTAGCCATTTCAAGGGGATTGGTCTCAAGACAGCTCAGAAAATTGTGGATATCTATGGCGACAATACCATTGACGAAATTCTGCAACACCCAGAAAAATTAGAAGGCATCTCAGGACTCTCTGCTAAAAATCGCGAGGCTTTCGTCTCCACTCTTCGTCTCAACTACGGAACGGAAATGGTTTTGGCCAAACTAGCTAACTACGGCATTCCCAATAAACTAGCCTTCCAGATTCAAGACTTTTACAAGGAAGAAACCCTTGATGTGGTTGAAAATTATCCCTACCAGTTGGTTGAGGATATCAAGGGTTTGGGCTTTACCATTGCTGACCAATTAGCGGAGGAACTCGGCATCGAAAGTCAGGCTCCTGAACGCTTCCGCGCTGGTCTAGTTCATAGTCTTTTTCATGCATGTATGGAAACAGGGGACACCTATGTTGAAGCACGGGATTTGCTGGAACAAACCCTTACTCTCCTTGAATCTTCTCGCCCCGTGGAACTGGACCCCAGCCAAGTGGCCCAAGAACTCTCCTACCTGATTGAAGAAGACAAGGTTCAGCAGATTGATACCAAAATTTTTGACAACAGCCTCTTTTTCGCCGAGGAAGGCATCCGCAGTCACTTGGTTCGTATCCTTGAAAAAGGAAAACAGAAGAGTCATGATTTAGAAACCATTCAAAAACATATCGCTACTGTCGAGGAAGAGCTGGGAATTGAGTATGATAATATTCAAAAACAGGCTATCTGTGATGCTATCCAGAACAAGGTCTTTATCCTGACAGGTGGGCCTGGTACTGGTAAGACAACTGTTATCAATGGGATCATCGCTGTTTACGCCCTGTTAGAGGGACTTGACCTCAGGAAGAAAAGCAACTTGCCGATTCTTCTTGCTGCTCCAACTGGACGAGCTGCTCGACGCATGAATGAATTAACAGGCTTGCCTAGCGCGACCATACACCGTCATTTAGGAATGACAGGTGACGATGATACCAGTCATCTGGAAGATTATCTGGATGCCGACTTTATCATCGTGGATGAATTTTCTATGGTGGATACTTGGCTGGCCAATCAACTCTTCTCAAATATCTCTTCTAACAGTAAAATTCTCATCGTGGGAGACAGTGACCAGCTACCGTCTGTCAGTCCTGGACAGGTTCTAGCTGACTTGCTTCATATTCCTTTGATTCCTCAGACTCGCTTGGAAAAAATTTATCGACAAAGCGAAGAATCAACCATCGTCACCCTAGCTAGTCAGATTCGACAGGGTATCTTGCCAGCTGATTTCACCCAGAAAAAAGCTGACCGTTCCTACTTTGAAATTGCTAGTGGCCATATTCCTGCTACGATTGAGAAAATCTTAGGCGCTGCCCTCAGAAGTGGTATCCCTGCACGTGATATCCAAGTTCTGGCTCCCATGTACCGAGGAACTGCAGGGATTGATGCTATCAATCAGCTCATACAAGACTTGCTCAATCCACCACAAAAAGATCAACTCAGTTTTGAAGCTCCCCAGTGCCACTATCGTAAGGGGGACAAGGTCATTCACTTGGTCAACGATGCTGAAATTAATGTCTTTAATGGAGATTTAGGAGCTATCACAGACCTGATTCCTGGTAAATACACCGAGTCGAAGCAAGACGAGATTGTCATTGATTTTGATGGCAATGAGGTCTCTTACCCACGTAACGAATGGTACAAGATTCGCTTGGCCTATGCCATGAGTATCCATAAATCACAAGGAAGTGAGTTCCCTGTTGTCATCCTGCCTATCACTAGTGCTAGTAGGCGTATGCTGGAGCGCAATCTCATCTACACAGCCATTACACGCGCCAAAAGCAAGCTTATCTTACTAGGCGAATTACAGGCCTTTGATTATGCAACCCAACACATCGGAACTGCCCGAAAAACCTATCTGATTGAACGTTTCAGTGACCTACTAGATAATGTTGAAGAAAAGCAACCAGCTGTCTCTGAAACAGCCACATCAAGCGCCTCTGAAGAATCCTACATCCTGACCGAAGAAAACTGGGACAGCATCCCCGCCATGATTGGGATTACAGACGCAGACCTCAAAGAGATTTTTGGAAAATAGTGTATAAGAAAACCCACCTAATCAGGTGGGCTTTTTGTTTATTAATACTCAATGAAAATCAAAGAGCAAACTAGAAAGCTAGCCACAGGTTGCTCAAAGCACTGCTTTGAGGTTGTAGATAGAACTGACGAAGTCAGTAACATATATACGGTAAGGCGACGCTGACGTAGTTTGAAGAGATTTTCGAAGAGTATAAGATTATTTAACTGTTGCTGTGCTTGTAATCAATTCAACAGCTTTTTTGATTGTGATATCGTGTTTCAACATATCAGCTGAAAGCAAGCTTTGTACTTGTGCAACTTCCATGTTGTAATCTGCAGCCAATTGCTCGATTTCTTTTTGGATTTCTTCTTCTGAAGCGTCAAATCCTTCAGCTTTGGCAACTGCTTCGATAACAAGGTTAGTCTTAGTACGTGACTCAGCTTCCCCCTCGTATTGTTTGTGTAGGTCTTCTTGAGTAGTTCCAGTGATTTGGAAGTACATGTCAGGGTTGATACCTTGACGTTGCAAGTTTCCAAGGAATTCATTTACTGAACGGTGAACTTCTTCGTGGATCATTTCTTCTGGAAGTTCTACGATTTCAGCGTTTTCTACAGCTTTATCGATTGCTGCACCTTCTACTGCATCTTTGTAAGCTTCTTCTTTAGCAGCAGCCAATTCGTTACGGTATTTTTCTTTCAATTCAGCAAGTGTTTCAACTTCTTCGTCGATGTCTTTTGCAAGCTCATCGTCAAGAGCTGGAACTTCTTTAGCTTTTACTTCGTGGATAGTTGTCACGAATTTAGCTTCTTTACCTGCAAGGTCTTCTGCTTGGTAGTCTTCTGGGAATGTTACGATAACATCAACAGTTTCACCAGCTGAGTGACCTACCAATTGGTCTTCGAAACCAGGGATGAATTGACCTGAACCAAGTCCAAGTGAGAAGTTTTCACCTTTTCCGCCGTCAAATTCAACACCGTCGATAGAACCAACAAAGTCGATAACAACAGTGTCGCCGTTTTCAGCAGCACCTTCTTTGATCACCAATTCAGCCAAGTTGTTGCGTTCACGTTCGATACGCTCTTCAACATCAGCGTCAGTTACTTCTTTATCTACATCAACTGATACTTCAAGGTTTTTGTATTCACCCAATTTTACTTCAGGTTTTGTAACAACTTCTGCAGTGATAACCCAATCTTGACCTTTTTCCATAGAAGTTACGTCAATTTTTGGTTGAGCAACTACTTCAAGTCCAGCTTCTTTAACAGCTGCTTCATAAGCGTCTGGTAAAAGAGCGTTCATTGCATCTTGGTAAAGTGCTTCTTCACCAAATTTTTGGTCGAAGATAGGACGTGGAAGGTGACCTTTACGGAAACCTGGAACGTTAAGAGTTTTCTTTACTGAGTTAAATACACGGTCCAATTCTGGTTTGATTTGGTCTTGAGAGATAGTGAAAGTCAAGACACCACGGTTTGTTTCTTTGTTTTCAAATGATACAGACATTCTGTCATTTCTCCTTAAAATTTTTAATACAGTCCATTATACCATATAGTAGCGAATTTTTTCAAGTAATGGATGCGCTTTTCCTCCATGCTTAAGTTGCTTTCAAACTTCTCTAAAATTCGTCAGGGCCTACCAAGTGGTGCTGAAAGGCATAAACAGCCACCTGGGTACGGTCACTAACCTGAAGTTTAGCAAGTATGTTTGAAACATGAGTTTTAACAGTCTTGAGGGAGATAAACAATTCATCAGCTATACGCTGATTTTCATAGCCCTTAGCGATTAGTTGAAGGACATCTCTTTCACGAGCTGTCAGATCTTCGTGTAGTTCGACGTGATTACGGTGGTATTCTACCTTCTTGCTGACCTCTTGTTCAATAGCAAATTCACCGGCTGCTACCTTACGAACTGCGTGTAGCAACTCATCTGCGCTCGAAGTTTTGAGCATATATCCCCTGGCTCCAGCATTCAAGACCGGCATAATTTTTTCATTGTCTAGGTAAGAAGTCACAATCAAGATTTTAGCCTCTGGCCATTCTTTGAGAATAGCTAATGTAGCGTCAATCCCATTGACTTCAGGCATGACAATATCCATGACAATCACATCCGGACGAAGCTCCAAGGCCATAGAAATCCCTTCCGCACCATTGGTTGCTTCTCCTACAACCTCTACATCATCTTGTAATTCGAAATAACTTTTTAATCCCAGACGCACCATTTGGTGGTCATCTACCAATAATAGTTTCATCTTACTTCCTCTTATTTATCTAAATCAAGTAAGGGAATACGAATATCAACTGCTAAACCTTGCTTGGGTGCTGTTAATAGTTGTACGGTTCCTGCCATATCTTCCACTCGTTCTTTGATATTCCGTAAACCATAGCTCAGTTCGTCTCCATCATTTAGCTGAAAACCACGACCATTGTCTGTCACCTTCAATTGTAACTCGGTTTCGGTTTGATAAAGGTAAACATCTAGACAGGAAGCTTGAGCATGGCGAAGGGTATTACTGATCAATTCTTGGACAATACGGAAAATATGCTCTTCAATCTTTTTAGGTAATGCAGTTACCTGATATTTAAAGCTTACCTTTAGATCACTTTTTTCTTCTAGTTCTTTAAGGAGTATCTGAATCCCCTCCACCAAACTCTTTTGTTCCAGTTCAATAGGACGCAAATGCAATAGTAGAATACGCAAATCTCTTTGAGCAGTCTCCAAAATAGCAGTCACACTCTGGAGTTGTGTCTGCATCTTCACTCTGTCTAACTTAGAAGCTTGCTGACTGAGACCTGATAGTATCATATGAGCAGCGAAAATTTCTTGACTAACCGTATCATGCAAGTCACGCGCGATTCGCTTGCGCTCCTTTTCAACAATTTCTTCTTCTTTGACCAAGGCCTGATTGTCTGCTTTTTGGATAGCTTCTGTCAACAAACCAAGCTTTCCTGACAAGTTTCTAAAACTTGCATCTAAATCAGCATCTCCAAGCCTTTCAATCTCTTTACCAGCTAGCAGACGTTTAAGATTTGCTTGGATTCTTCTTCTTGAAATTTCGTCAACCATTGTCCAAAATAGGACTAATAAAAAAGCTAGGGCAAGGCTAAACATCAAAGCTAGAAATAGGACTTTTTCTGTCTTTTCTAAATCTTGGAAGAGAGAAGTCCATTCCAAATCTAAGACCTTAAAAATGCTTCGAAATAGAAAAGCAACAAAGAGAAATGAGGTGAGACCAATTAAAATATAGGGTTGCTTTTTCATCCTCTCACCACCTCAACATCTCCAACCATAGTTGTCAAAAGAATCTTAACACTCTTGGGACTCTTGAGATAATCTCTGGTTTCTTGATGAAATTGCTCATTACGCAAAGCACGTTTAGGCTGGTCAAAAAAGGTTAAATCTCCGTACAGAGAATTGACGCTTAGACTGACTTCAACATCCACTGGTACGATAATTCTAGTCGTACCAACCAGTTTTCTCAAGATGATGACATTATCATGATTGCTCAAAATCACGTGCTCTAGATGAATGGTATCCTTCCCCATAAGGCGAAAGAGATTGATATCATCAAAACGACAAGTCTGATAACTTGAAAAATGGTGGAGATTTCCAAACCAGCGATTTTTCTCCCTCTTTACCGTCACAACTTCTTCAAAAACCAGATTGGTATCTTCTCTTTCCTGGTTCATCATAGGGTAAAGCAGGAACAGGCTGTATATCAAGGCAACAAAGATGGCTAAAATGACAAAGGGATTGAGCATGATGATAAAGAAAAATAGGATGCTCACTGCTACTAAAATAAAATTGTTTCCCTGTTTTCCAGTATAATATCGAATCAGCAGTAAAAACAAGAGCAATATCAGTAGAAAACGGGAAAAATGCTCTGATACCATCATAATCAGAGCTCCTGTTAATAAACAAGCTTCAATAAATAGAAAAATTTGAAATTTTCGCATGTATCCGTCCTCTCTATTTTATTGTATCACAAAACCAAAATGTCACATCAGTCTGAGGAATGATAAAAAGACCGGGACCAAAATCCCGACCTCCTTATAGTTGATCTTTTGCTTCTTTTAATTTTCCATACAGGAGATAGTCGACCTCTTGCAAATCCTCAATTTTTTTACAATTAAGGGCACACATAATCAAGCGTAGGTCTTCCTTCCAGCTTTCAACAATGGAAATAACGACATCAACAGAGTAATTTTCAACCAGCTCTAACATAGTGCGTGATAGACCAACTGCCTTGGCTCCAAAGACCAAGCATTTGATGATATCTAGTGGATTGCGAACTCCTCCACTAACCAAAAGTTCCATCTTGTCTTTCCAGTCTTGGGCATTCAGAAGAGCTTGCATGGTCGATTGACCCCAATCATTGAGGTAGTCACGTTGACCACTGCGACGGTTTTCGATATAAGCAAAGCTGGTTCCCCCACGCCCAGACAAATCAACGGTTCGTATTCCCATCTCATAAGCCTTAGCAATAGTCTTCACATCCATGCCAAAGCCGACTTCTTTTAAAACAAGAGGCACAGAAATCTGATTAGCATAATCTTTCAGATTATGCTGCCATAATCTAAATTGACGTTCACCTTCTGGCATAAGTAATTCCTGCATGACATTAACATGAACTTGCAAGAGAAGGGGATTCATCTCTTTTACTGTTTGTAGACCTAGTTCTACAGGTTTGTCTAAGCCAATATTGGTTCCAAGAAGGAGGTCAGGGTAACTAGTTTTGACTGAAAAAGAATCATCTGAAGGATCCTTAAGTGCAGCGCTGTATGAGCCCGTCACAAATAAAATCCCACAAGCATCTGCCACCTGAGCCAGCTTTTGATTGATTTCTCTCCCCTTATCGCTTCCACCTGTCATAGCATTTATATAAAAAGGAAAGTCCCACTTTCGACCTGCAAATTCTGTCGAAAGATCAATTTCATCTAAGTCATATAAGGGTAGCGAAGAATGAATCAATTCAACTTCATCAAAACTATTATAAGTACTGTTTTGTTCAAGGGCATAGCGGATGTGTTCATCCTTCCGATTTGTCGTCATGTCCTATCCTTTCTTGATACAAGAGCTCAATTCCTAAATCAGCCCAGCGTTTTTTCAGT
>ERZ1699244.888-NODE-888-length-10703-cov-5.769762_pt1 | contig 10703 bp, 19 predicted proteins | sample MGYA00581534_ERZ1699244 | MGnify/ENA primary metagenome ERZ1699244 (study PRJEB42319, sample SAMD00040331) | human oral metagenome | material: saliva | host: Homo sapiens | study: EMG produced TPA metagenomics assembly of PRJDB4115 data set (Metgenomic analysis of...
GGAAGGCCCACTTCCAACAGATGAACTTCTCTCTAAGTGGGGCAGTCAAAATAAAGATAACCCTCAAATCATCAATTGGACATTGCGTCTGAACACAGCTCGTCAGGTCTTGAATTATGCAAAATTGCAAGATACTTGGTCAGATAATCAAGAGTTCGTAGATGGCTCACAGAATATCTACTTTGTCGAAGACCCTATCAAGTGGACTGGTATTGACCATGCTGCCAAGGATTACTTGGAATCATGGAACGTCCGAGCAGACGGGTTCAATGCCAAATTTAAAGAATTTAACCGCATTATGTACATCGACTATCAAACTCGCTTGAAATCAGCGGTTAAAGATTCAACTAATCCGACTAACAAGGCTACATTGGTAGCGGTAGATGCTGGGGCTATCTCAACATCTAAGGTCCAATTGGTTGGCGGACGTGGTGATGCGTCTGGCGAAAACAAACCAGAACCAACGTTTGAAATTCCGCATGATGCGCCTAAAGTTGACATCCCAGAATTCGAGGGTGGCATTCCGGGAATCCCAGAGGTTCGAGAATTGCCAGAGTACACTGAGCCTATCGGCACAGTACCGAATGAAGCACCAGTGCACGACAAGCCAGAATTCCAAGGTGGTATTCCGGGCATTCCAGAAGTACGTGAGTTGCCACCATTCGAGGGCGGAGTCGTTCCAAATGATGCACCTATCTTGGACTTGCCAGAACTAGAAATCCCAGAGGAACCAACTAAACCAACACCAGAAAAACCTAGCACGCCAGAAAAAGCCCCTAAAACGAGCGTAGAGCGTTCTAATGGCAAAGTGGCACAATCTACCACCACAGTCTCTTATAAACTCGATTCTGGGCCAAAAGAGGTGGCAAATACAACGGTTTACGGTGGTGTCTTGCCAAACACTGGCGAAAAAGAGGGCATCATGTCAACTCTTGGCCTTGTAGTTATCGCTGCAGGTATCGCAAGTTTGGCATTGAGCTTCAAGAAGTACAACGAAGGTGAGGAAGAATAATCATGAAAGAAAACAATAAACTAGTCGTATTTTACAGCGCAGAAAAAGATAGATTTCTTGGAAAATACAAAGACAGAGGTAGCTTAGCATTTGAAGCGGGTTTTACTACTGAGTTAAGAGGTGCACTAATTTTACCGTTCGATTCGTATGAAGAACAAAAAACCGAACTTGATAAACTTGCCGAAGCGTTTGGCTGCGAAGTGCTTATCGTAGAAGCTGAATACAACGTAACTAAGCTTGACGGCTCGGGCTTTGAACGCACGGAGCGTGAAGAATCCATGAAAGATGGCATCAAAGCACTCCTAGACTTCTTGGCGAAGTAACAGAACATGAAGTGGTGGGAGGGTAGGCATTAAAAAAAGCACCCTTGGAAAACTCCAAAAGGTGCAACGTTCATCAAAACAATTTACTTGATTATAACACAAAAGAAAAGGAGGAACAAGTGGCAAATAGAAGGATGTTCAGTAGAGATGTCGTAATGACTGATGATTTTCTTGACTTACCTCCTACAACAAAGGCTTTATACTTCTTCTTAAACCTAGAGGCTGACGATGATGGTTTTGTCGGAAATCCTAAAACTATCATGCGATTGGTTGGCACAACGAAAGAAGACATGAAACTTCTAATCGAGGGCAACTATGTACTGTTGTTTAACAGTGGAGTGGTAGTTATAACAGATTGGACAGAACACAATTCTATTAGGAAGGATAGAAAGAAACCCACTAGATTCACAGAGGAAATGCAACAAATAGCACTGGTAGAAGGCAATAAATATCAGTGGTTGTCAGATGTGCAACCAACTGACAACCAACTGACAACCAAATGTCAGACAAATGGTTGCATAGGAGAGGATAGGGGAGGAGAGGATAGGATAGGAGAGGATAGGGGAGGAGAGGTAAGAGAAGAAAAACAACCTACCACTACTCCCCCTCTTAATCAAGACCTTGTAAATCTTTATCAATCTTTCGAAGCTGAGATAGGCAGACCGCTATCACCACTCCAAACGCAAGACTTACAGTACATGCTAGAAGATTTTAACGCTGACGTTATTCTTGAAGCACTAAAAGAAGCAGTAAGCCAAGGTAAGGCAAACTTTGCATATATTAAGGCTATCTTAAACCGATGGAAACAAGACAACTTAATGACGGTTGAACTTGTTAGGAATAGCAAAGCAAATCATAAGGGCAAGAAACAACAAAAGAAAGAGCCACAAACTTATGAAGAATGGGTAGCTACTCGAACGGATGAAAACCCATTTTAGGAAGGGGTGATATCTATATGCTATCGCAAGCTGAAATTATAGCAAACACAAAAAGGCTAGGGGACGTTTGTCCTATTCATGGGGTACCGATGTTACAGCTTAATATCCACGTTAAAATTGCGGGTGAAGAACAACCACGCAAACCCTCTCCAGTTTGTCCAAAGTGTGCCAAAGAGCAAAGAGACAAAAAGGAAGAAGAGATGGCAAAAGAGAGCATGAAGAGAAACCTCTATCTGAGAACGTATGACGTGCTTATGAGAGATAGCACTATTCCCGAAGAGCTAAAGTCAGCATCTTTTGATAACTTCATCGCTAGAACGCAAGAGGAAAAGAATCTGCTAGATTTCGTGAAGAGACAAACGCAGAAATATCTTGATGGCGTAGACGGGAACACCTTGCTAACGGGAACTACTGGAATCGGTAAAACTCACTTGACTATTGCAATGGCTAAAACGCTGAATGAGACTTTCAAGGAAAGAGGAACACCAAAGAGTGTGCTATTCGTGAATTTGACCGAAATATTACGGAAAGTCCGAGAGAGCTTTAAGTTTGAGAGCAAAGAGGGTTACTATTCAAGACTGTTGGTGGAGGTTGATTATCTCATCCTGGACGATTTAGGCGTTAAACAAAGTGATTCAGGGCGCTCTAAGTCAGCGTGGGAAGAAGAATTTATCTTTGACGTGCTCAGTCATCGCAAGAATACGATTATCTCAACCAACTTAAGCAATGATGAAATTGCAAACCTTTACAGCGAACGTGTCGCAAGCCGCATTCGGACAGGACTGGAAGGGAATGTATTTAAAGCACTCAACATCAAAGATAAGCGCTATACACTCAATCAGCTAAAACAGCTAGAAGGATGATGCTATGACGGAAGAAGAAGTAAAACTAAAGCTCTTTGAAGACTACGAGCGTATTCACGGCCTTGTATTCTCAAAAGAGCACAAACAGAAAATGATGGACGAGCTAGATTTATACTCGTTTATCAGCAAGATCAACGAATATTTGGCGTTTGCTAAAAAACCACTGTTGATTTTTTAGCACGCTAGGGAAAGAAGAAAGAAAATGGCTTATTTACCAGAAGAACGAGAAACAGTTGTACGATATGACGAATTAGAAAAATCTTGGTACTTTGAAACAAGTGTACGCAGACATATTACCAAGATTGAAAAACGTTTAGAGCTCTATGAAATTTTTTCGGAGGAATTAGACGATAGAGGTCGCAGAATTTACATTCACGCAAAATTGAAAGAAGGTACAGTCAGCCCATTCGCTAGACCGCCAAGAAAAAAACAACCGTAAAATCAATTTTAAGGTGCGAGAGGGTATCAAGAAAGCACTTCTGAGAAGAAGAAGCACCTTGCCGGTATAAATATACCTTGGACAAAAAAATGAAAGTTCAAAAACACGCAAGAAAGCACTTTTACAAAAAAATGAAAGAGAGAACAACATGACAAACCAACTAGCACACAAAGATTTTTTCAACACGCCAGCAGTCAAACAAAAATTCCAAGAGGTGTTGAACGGGAATGAACGACAATTCACGGCAAGCTTGCTATCAATCGTGAACAACAACAATCTATTAGCACGGGCAAGCAACACTTCGATTATGACAGCGGCAATGAAAGCAGCGGTATTAAACCTGCCTATCGAACCAAGTTTAGGATTTGCTTACATTGTGCCTTACAAGCAAGATGCACAGTTTCAACTTGGCTATAAAGGGCTTATCCAGTTAGCTATCCGCTCCGGTCAGTTTAAGGCTATTAATTCTGGCAAGGTCTACAAAGCACAATTTAAATCGTATGACCCATTATTTGAAACATTGGACATTGATTTCACCCAACCAGAAGACGAAGTGTATGGCTATTTTGCCACTTTCGAGCTTGTAAATGGCTTTAAAAAGTTGACATTCTGGACGAAGGAACAAGCAGAATCGCACGGGAAACGTTTCTCAAAAACTTATGCAAGAGGCCCTTGGTCTACAGACTTCGATGCAATGGCACAAAAAACCGTGCTTAAAAGTATTTTGAGCAAGTATGCCCCACTTTCAACCGAAATGCAAGAAGGACTTATCTCAGACAATCAAACTGAGGAAGTTAAATCTGATCCTATCGATGTTACACCAAAAAACGAGGACACCCAAACGCTTCTAGGCGACCTTATGAGCGATGAAGCTGAATCTGAAACAGAAAAAAGTGTAGATTCTGAAACTGGTGAAATCATCGAAGAAGTCAGCTTGTTTGAAGGTGATTCAACCAAAATCAAAGAGGTAGGAAATGACTGAACTAACAATCTTGACGGATGATAATTATTATTCTGACAAAACCTATATGTCTGTAAGCCGTTTCAAGGAATACATGAAATGTGAAGCTAGAGCTAAAGCCATTGATGACGGGACATGGGATGATGAACGAGATCAAAAGCCATTGCTATTCGGAAATTACGTTCATAGCTACTTCGAGAGCGAAGAAGCTCATGAGAAATTTAAAGAGGATAACAAAAAGGCTTTGTTCTCTAGTCGCAAACCTTACGGATTGCTATCTGATTTCAAACTAGCTGAAAAAGTCATCGAAACACTCAAAAATGACACGCTTTTCAACAATCTGTATCACGGGAAAAAAGGCGATAAGGTTGAAAAAGAAAAGATCGTGACTGGTTTTATCGGTGGCGTGCCATTCAAGGGGAAGTTGGATAGTATCAACTTTTCAAAAGGCTATGTGGTCGATTTAAAAACTATGAAATCTATCTGGACTAAGGAATGGTCAGAGGAATTGCGAACTAAAGTACCAACGGCAGTCAATAACATTCTAGGGTTTCAATATCATGTCCAACTAGGGACTTATTTAGAATTGCTACGACAAATGGATTATCCAACATTCAAGCCGTTTATCGTGGCCGTATCGAAAGAGAAACAGCCAGATAAGGAAATTATTGAATTGACTGAAGAATGGCTGGAAGAAGGGCTTAAATACATTACAGAGCACGCCCCTAGAGTGTATCAAGTATCGCTTGGAAACGAAGAAGCTAAGAAGTGTGGGCATTGTGATTATTGCAAGTCACAAAAAAAGCTACATGAAATTTTGACGCTAGATGATTTTTTAAGCCGTGAATAGGGAAGAGGTATCAAATTGATTAATAACGTTGTATTAGTTGGTCGTATGACCAGAGACGCAGAACTTAAATACACTGGAAATAACATTGCAGTAGCTACGTTTAGCCTAGCTGTTAACCGCAATTTCAAAGACGCCAACGGTGAACGTGAAACAGACTTTATTAACTGTGTTATCTGGCGTCAGCAAGCCGAGAATTTGGCTAATTGGGCTAAAAAAGGCGCATTGATTGGAATCACTGGACGCATTCAGACCCGTAGCTACGAGAATCAGCAAGGTCAACGAGTGTATGTCACTGAGGTAGTCGCTGAGAACTTCCAAATGTTGGAGAGCCGTGCAGCGCGTGAAGGTAGCAACGCCAGCCAAGGCAATACATCGGGAGCATTTGGCAATGACAACGGCTATGCAGGACCTTACGGGCAACAAGCACCGCAACAGCAAGGACCAAACTTTGCAAGAGATAACAGCCCATACGGGAACAGTAACCCAATGGATATCACGGATGATATGCTACCATTCTGAGGTGAAGCATGAGACTAGAATTTCTATTACCAAGGTCAAAAGCTAAGCCTGCTCAAAATCTAGTTATCAACAGTAACGACAGATTCCACTATCAAGCAGAGGGGCGAATGGTCAAACGGCTACGATTAATAGCAAGAGCAGAAGCAGGACTTAACATTAAGCCGGTATATAGCCCAGATAAGCCTTGTAAAGTGCTTGTCACGGTTTATGCACCAACCAGACGAAGATTAGACCCACCTAACCTATATCCTACTGTTAAAGCCCTTATAGACGGCTTGACGGATGCCAATTTGTGGCCAGACGACAATCACGAAGTTATCAAAATGATGTCGTTTCAGTATGGCGGGCTAAGTGGTGAATCTGGGAAATTTAAGATTGTGTTAGATATCGAAGGAGCTTGAATGAATAGCAAATATAAAGACAAGCTTGTTGGTGTATACGCACCGGGCAACTATGGGCATACTAGCGTATTAGATCAGACACAAGAATTTTCAAGGTGGTTTTGGTCTAATCGTAAGGGCATGGAGCTTATCAGCGTTAAGCTAGGTATCGACATTAAAAAGCTCAATCGTATTCTGACACTGGAGCAGTTACCGGATGAAGGCTTGTTAAGAAAGATGGTCGAGCTATGCAATGGTTAAGACGATTTATAGCAAAGAATCCGGCAAAGGTTTTCAGAGAAGGGCCGGAACCGATAACTATGGGAATTAAGGAGCATGAAATGAGTTGGGCGGTATCAGTATTTGAGAATGGCAAGCTATACCAACGTATTCAATACAAGGACAAGAATAAGGCACTGAACGAGTTTCACAGACAAGGTGCTAAGTATGGCGGTAGCAAGTGCCATGAAGTGGAGTTAAAGGAGGTTAGTAATGGCTAAATTTATTAGAGTTACAAACATCGCACAAGGAATTGATATGGACACAATTTTAAATGTCGATGATATCGGGCACATCTCTATTGGCCCTAATATCATTTTTGTAAAAACGCCGTTCGCAGACGGGACAAATCGGATTTATGTAAGAACCGAAACGATTGAGCAGTTAGAAAAGATTTTGCTAGAGGGAGAAAACAATGGATAGACAAGAAGCAGTAAGTCGAGAAGAAGCAGTGCGGACAATATCAAGGATATCTGGCGGTTCGGTATCTTACGCAGAAGACCTATATGACTCGTTTTTCCCAAAACCAGTGGTACCGCCGTGTGTGGCAGATTGGTATGAGGGGCATAAGGATGAGTTTGAGATAAATCTGTATCGAGAGGTCTGCCAGACTGAAAAAAATTACAATTGTGGCGGTCTAACTGACTTCCAAGAATGGTTGATCAGTAGCAAAACAAGACCGTTTAATATCCTAGTCAACATGCACCAGTTTGGCTACGAGGTAGAGAAAGAGGCTAGATATACGGTTAAACTCAAGAAGAAAGATGGGGGCGGAGATTGGTTAGTGAAAACAGGCACTAACGGATTGCGTTTTTACAATAACATATACACGCAAAGTAGAGCCCACACCCGCAAAGAGCTAGAAGAAGCTGATTTTGGCTGGATATTCGATTGCCCGGGCGTGGAAGTGAAAGAGGTGGAGTGATGAATAAAATTCAACGACTACGGCTGAAAAAGGAATTAACCATATCGGAACTGGCCGATGAAGTAGGATTCTCAGAATCTGTGTTACGTAAGTTCGAATCGGGGGAATACTGGCCCACAATGCACAGTGCCAAAAAAATTGCTGACTATTTTGGGGTGACTATCATAGAAGTTTTAGGGAATGAAACATTGTTCGAAGGAAAATTTGATAAACTTGTTCGCTGCATCAATCATTGGGCAGATAGCCGTGGATTAAAACAAGCTGACCCGAAAATACAGTGGATGCGTATCACTGAGGAAGTCGGAGAGATTCGGGATGTACTCTTGAAACCAACGAAATTCGCTGAACCACAGGAAGGAAAGATGGTAAATGGAACTTTCGTCAAAGAGGAAGACCTCTAGGATGATTGTCTGGGCATTGTTTGACAGTGGAAACGGATCATACACAAAAGGTGTAAAGAAACTGGGCAAAGATATTGAAATCTATCCAATAGGTATTGATATCGAAAATAAAAATCATCATTTTATCAATCTGAATTTAGCTGATTATAGCCGTTTGTTTGGAAATAACACACTATTTGACACATTGGACAAATTGCCTAAACCTGATCTGATTATCGCTAGCCCACCGTGTGAAAGTTGGTCTAACGCTAGCGCCATGGATAGAGGAAATGCTTGTTGGAAACAAGAGCAAGGTGACTCTTTATTTCAACCACAAGAACCCTTGTCGATATTTACCGTTCGTGATCATAAGGATTATGACAGATATCAATACTACCCAAATAAACAACTTATGAAACGAATCAATGGTGAATTGTGTGTGTTCAATACAGTCGAAATCATCAAACGATACAAGCCCAAATATTGGATCATAGAGAACCCAGCTCATGGCAGAATTTGGCAATACATCGAGAGAGTGCTGGGGTTCGAAATCCCGTTTGAAAATCATACAAGATACAACAATTATGACGACTATCCGATTTCTAAACCAACTCGATTTTCTGGAAATATTGAACTGAATCTTAAAAATGAAAAGAAGTCAAATGACATCAAATTTCAAGATTGGACGAAATCCTATAATGAGAGGTCAAACATTCCTCTGAGTTTGGTTTGCGAGATTTTAAAAAAGGTATATAAGGGGTTTATGAGTGAAACATAAAGATTTAACGATAGCTACAATCATACTACTAGTATCACTAGCTATCAACATGCTGTCAGTCTACTACGTTCTGACAGTGCCACGCAGGGTAGAGACAGTAACTATCCATCGGGTAGATAACGCTGGTTCTGAAATGCACGGGGAAGTGACTGGGAAAGAGAAGATTAATGATCTCTACACTATTGATTGCGGGGCTTACGGGAAGTTTCTAGTAAGCAAGGAACAGTATGACCAAGCGAATGTTGGGGATGACATCCCTAGCTATTTGAAGGAGAGAGGACAATGATACCAAGATATAGAGCGTGGCTTAAAGAAGATAAAGAAATGGTAGATGTGGAAGAAATTAATTTCTTTAATGGCGAGTTTGATTTCATCGGAGACGCTATCACTTGGATGTGCAAGAGCGATGATTGTGTTTTAATGCAATCAACTGGCCTCAGATACAAGAATGGCAAAGAAATCTTTGAGGGGGATATTCTTAAAGTGACCAACCTATCAAGCTGGTTGGAAGTTGTATCTTTTAACAACAACAAGGCGATGTTTGTTTCCAAGGAAATCAAAAGAGAAATCGAAGAATCCCCTCTATACGACTTGTTTAACACAGATATCTTCGAAGTTGAAATCATCGGCAACATCTACGAGAATCCAGAACTGGCAGAGGTGGAATAATGAACAAACGACAATTAAAAAAATCGGTAATGAGAAACGTCTCAAAACTTTATGATATGGCTTTCGAGCGAGATCGCTTTAGGAGAGATGTAGCTATTATTTGCGGTAGAGGTCCAAGAAATACAAGAGCGCTTACGACAATGGTGGTTAAGAGAACTGTGTGCGAATACGCTCCGTTCGAAGCCGTTGGAATAACATTAGAGGGATATATCGCAGACTGCCAAGCGATAGAGGAGCGGAGCTCATGAGCAAAACCTACAAATATGCTGGACTGACCAAGGAGCTACATCAACGGTTGATCAATGAACATGCAGCACTTAAAGAGGCACATCCGAAAGATTACAAGCAACATTTCCAAAAAGTGAGACAGTGCAGCGAGAAACAAGCGATTATCATTTTGCAAGCACTCAATAATGCGGTCGTGGAGCGTCAGAGAATCTCACCTCAAACAGTCGATAGACTGAAAGGCATCATTTCTGATGAGCTATATCATGACCTTAAAGCATATCTATCCAAGAATTACACAAGAGGTAAAACCACGCGCCCAGTTTTGGATAAAATCAACGCAGGACTGCCAAGGGGGTTATTCAAGCGTTTCCAAGAGGAAGCGGAAGAACTACGCAAGGAACACCCTAACAATCTAAATAACTACATTAGAGAGGTTAAGGACTGCGACCAGAAAAATGCTAACAGAACCCAAAACGCCCTCAATCTGTGCTATGCGGAAAAAGCTGCTCTAACGCCTTTGAAGGCAATTCAAATGGAAGGGCTACTTTCGAGAGAGTTATTCAGCGAGATTATTGATTACGTCTTCAATAACTACGAATGGAGCGAGAGGTTGGATAGCGAAGTTGATCGCATCACACTTAAATATCGGACCAGGGGCAAAGTTGGACGTAATAAAATAACTGTAAGAAAAGCCTTATATAAAGCCTACATGTTAGGCGTGTAGCCAGAATGGTTTCAGACGGTTCGATTCCGTCACTGGCTGTTGTCTGTCAAAATACGCTAATTTTAGTGGCTTGGACACTTTTCAACATCGAGCAAGCTGACAGACCTTGCTCAAACAAACCCAGCAAATTTAAGAAAAAAGGATGTGAAACACCCTCTTTCTTATCGATATCGCATTACTAAATAAAGCCAAAGACCTTGCTGGTGTCTTGGCTAGAAGGAGGTGGTAACAAGGCCCAAGAAACAACCCAAAAACAAATACATTAATCTTTCCCTTATAAAACCTCTTAATGTTTTTTGGGCCAAACAAAAAAAGACCGACACGATGGCCGGCACTCTTTGGAAATCAACACTACTATTATACCAAAGAGGACAGAACAATGCTATTGCCGGAAATTGATGAAAAAGCAACTATCAGAGGTTGCAAGCGAAAACT
>ERZ1699244.895-NODE-895-length-10627-cov-4.319714_pt1 | contig 10627 bp, 13 predicted proteins | sample MGYA00581534_ERZ1699244 | MGnify/ENA primary metagenome ERZ1699244 (study PRJEB42319, sample SAMD00040331) | human oral metagenome | material: saliva | host: Homo sapiens | study: EMG produced TPA metagenomics assembly of PRJDB4115 data set (Metgenomic analysis of...
GTCTTTTCTCCTGGTCCAGGTTGGCCAGCTGATGCTGGGAAGATGGAAGAAATGATTCGTGATTTTGCAGGTAAGAAACCGATTCTAGGGATTTGTTTGGGGCACCAAGCCATCGCAGAAGTCTTTGGTGGCAAGTTAGGCTTGGCTCCAAAAGTCATGCATGGCAAGCAGAGTCAGATTCGATTTGAGACTCCTTCAGTTCTCTATCAAGGAATCGAGGATAATCGTCCAGTCATGCGTTACCACAGTATTTTAATTGAAGAGATGCCAGAAGAGTTTGAAGTGACAGCTCGTTCGACAGATGACCAAGCTATTATGGGGATTCAACACAAAACCTTGCCGATTTATGGCTTGCAGTATCATCCAGAAAGTATTGGAACGCCAGATGGCTTATCTTCTATTCAGAATTTTATCGAGAAAGTTGTAAAGTGAGGAAGACAAAATGAAAGAAATTATTGAAAAATTAGCGAACTTTGAAGACCTATCAAGTGTTGAAATGACAGATGTGATCGAACGCATCGTAACAGGGCGAGTGACAGAAGCACAAATCGCTTCACTACTTTTAGCCCTCAAGATGAAGGGAGAAACACCTGAGGAAAGAACAGCCCTCGCTCAAGTTATGAGAGGACATGCTCAACACATTCCAACCAATATTCAAGATGCTATGGATAACTGTGGTACAGGTGGAGATAAGTCATTTAGCTTTAACATCTCAACAACTGCAGCCTTTGTCTTGGCAGGTGGAGGAATCCACATGGCCAAACATGGAAATCGCTCTATTTCTTCTAAATCTGGGTCAGCAGATGTCTTGCAAGCTTTGGGAATCAATATTGACCTTAAACCATCACAATTGGGTAAGGTATTTGACCAAACAGGAATCGTCTTTCTCTTTGCCAAAAACATGCACCCAGCCATGAAATACATTATGCCAGCTCGTTTGGAGTTGGGAATTCCAACCATCATGAATTTGACTGGTCCACTGATTCACCCAATGGTCTTGGAAACACAGCTTCTAGGAATCAGTCGTCCTGAACTTCTGGAAAGTACTGCTCAGGTTTTGAAAAACATGGGTCGCAAACGTGCTATCGTAGTAGCTGGTCCAGAAGGATTGGATGAAGCTGGTTTGAATGGAACTACCAGCATTGCCCTTCTTGAAAATGGAGAAATCACTTTGTCAACCTTTACTCCAGAAGATTTGGGAATGGAACGCATTGCTATTGAAGACATTCGTGGTGGTAATGCTCATGAGAATGCAGCCATCCTTGTCAGCGTTCTTAATAATGAAGCAAGTCCATTCCTGGAAACAACCGTTTTAAATGCTGGTCTAGGATTCTACGCCAATGGTAAAGCAGACAGTATCAAGGACGGAGTTGAAATGGCACGTCAAGTGATTGCCAGTGGTAAGGCCCTTGAAAAACTCAGACTATTACAGGAGTATCAAAGATGAGTCAGGAATTTTTATCACGTATCCTAGAGCAAAAGGCGCGTGAAGTTGAAACGATGGAACGAGAGGAACTTCGTCCCCTGCGAGCAAGTTATCGCTTAGCTGAATATTTGAAAAACCATCAGGACCGTTTGCAAATCATTGCGGAGGTCAAGAAGGCGAGTCCAAGTATGGGTGATATCAATCTGGATGTAGATATCGTTCAACAGGCCCAGACATATGAAGCGAATGGCGCGGTTATGATTTCTGTTCTGACAGATGAAGTTTTCTTCAAGGGTCATTTGGATTATCTTCGTGAGATTTCCAGTCAGGTAGAGATTCCGACGCTCAACAAGGACTTTATTATAGATGAAAAACAAATCATCCGTGCTCGAAATGCAGGTGCGACAGTTATCTTGCTCATCGTAGCGGCTTTATCAGAAGAACGCCTCAAGGAACTGTATGACTATGCGACAGAGCTTGGACTAGAAGTGTTGGTGGAAACTCATAATTTAGTAGAACTAGAAGTAGCCCACCGCCTTGGAGCTCAAATTATCGGTGTGAATAATCGTAATTTGACTACCTTTGAAGTTGACTTGCAGACTAGTGTAGACTTGGCCAAACACTTCAAGGACGATTGCTTGTACATTTCTGAATCTGCTATTTTTACAGAAGCAGATGCGAAACGAGTTGCACCATCCTTTAACGGAATTTTGGTAGGAACAGCTCTCATGCAAGCGGAAGATGTCGCCCAGAGAATCAAGGAGTTGCAGATTGACAAAGGTTAAGATTTGTGGACTATCGACCAAAGAAGCAGTAGAGGTAGCAGTGTCGGCTGGAGCAGACTACATTGGTTTTGTCTTTGCTCCTAGCAAAAGACAGGTGACCTTGGAACAAGCAACAGAGCTGGCTGAGATTATTCCTACATATGTAAAAAAGGTTGGTGTGTTTGTTTCACCAAGTCGGTCAGAATTACTAGAAGCGATTGAAAAGGTTGGCTTGGATTTGGTACAAGTTCACGGTCAGGTAGTAGATAAACTATTTGAAAATTTACCTTGTGCCAGTATTCAGGCTGTTCAAGTAGACGGGGATGGGCATGTACCCAATTCTCAGGCAGATTATCTACTCTTTGATGCACCTGTCGCAGGAAGTGGTCAAACCTTTGACTGGGGGCGACTGGATACGACAGAACTATCTCAGCCTTTCTTCATCGCAGGTGGGCTCAATGAGGATAATGTAGAAGAAGCTATTCAACACTTTACTCCCTATGCAGTAGATGTATCAAGTGGGGTAGAGACAAACGGACAAAAAAATCATGAAAAGATAAGAAGATTTATAGAGAGGGTTAAGCATGGCATATCAGGAACCAAATAAAGATGGATTTTACGGGAAATTCGGTGGACGTTTTGTCCCAGAAACATTGATGACAGCAGTATTGGAATTAGAAGAGGCTTATCGTGAAAGTCAGGCAGATCCAAGTTTTCAAGAAGAGTTAAACCAACTTTTGCGCCAGTATATAGGCCGTGAAACACCTCTTTACTACGCAAAAAACTTGACCCAGCATATCGGCGGAGCCAAGATTTACCTCAAACGTGAAGACCTCAACCATACAGGGGCCCACAAGATTAACAATGCCTTGGGACAAGTTCTTCTGGCTAAACGCATGGGCAAAAAGAAAATTATTGCTGAAACTGGTGCCGGTCAGCACGGTGTAGCAACTGCAACAGCTGCAGCCCTTTTCAACATGGAATGTACTATCTATATGGGCGAAGAAGATGTCAAACGCCAAGCCCTCAATGTCTTTCGTATGGAGCTTTTGGGAGCCAAGGTGGAAGCTGTAACAGATGGTTCGCGCGTGCTCAAAGACGCGGTCAATGCAGCCCTTCGTTCTTGGGTGGCAAATATCGATGATACCCACTATATCCTTGGTTCTGCCTTGGGGCCTCATCCTTTTCCAGAAATTGTGCGTGATTTCCAAAGTGTTATCGGTCGAGAAGCTAAACAACAGTACCGTGACTTGACAGGGCAAGATTTGCCAGATGCCCTAGTAGCCTGTGTTGGTGGTGGTTCTAATGCTATCGGTCTCTTCCATCCATTTGTAGAAGATGAGTCTGTAGCTATGTATGGGGCTGAAGCAGCTGGACTTGGTGTAGACACAGAGCACCACGCAGCTACTTTGACCAAGGGTCATCCTGGTGTTCTTCACGGTTCTCTCATGGATGTGCTCCAAGATGCCCATGGTCAAATTCTTGAAGCCTTCTCTATCTCAGCAGGTTTGGACTATCCTGGTATCGGTCCAGAACATTCTCACTACCACGATATCAAACGTGCCAGCTATGTTCCTGTGACGGACGAGGAAGCCTTGGAAGGATTCCAACTCTTGTCTCGCGTGGAAGGGATTATACCAGCCTTGGAATCTAGCCACGCTATTGCTTTTGCGGTGAAATTGGCCAAAGAACTTGGACCAGACAAATCCATGATTGTCTGGCTATCAGGTCGTGGGGACAAGGATGTAGTTCAAGTCAAAGACCGTTTGGAAGCAGATGCAGCAAAGAAGGGAGAAGCTCATGCCTAAGACACTAACAGAAAAATTGAATGCTATTAAAGCAGCTGGAAAAGGAATTTTCGTTCCCTATATCATGGCTGGAGATCACGAGAAAGGTTTGGATGGTCTCGCTGAAACAATCCACTTTTTAGAAGATTTGGGTGTTTCAGCTATTGAAGTGGGTATTCCCTTTTCAGACCCAGTTGCAGATGGGCCTGTTATCGAAGAAGCAGGCTTGCGCAGTTTAGCCCGCGGGACCTCTACCCAGGCTTTGGTTGAAACCTTGAAAACCATTGAAACAGAGATTCCACTAGTCATTATGACCTACTTCAACCCCCTCTTTCAGTACGGTGTGGAGAACTTTGTCAAAGGTCTGGCTGATACAGCGGTTAAGGGCTTGATTATTCCAGATCTACCTCATGAGCATGCCAACTTTGTAGAACCATTTTTGGCAGATACAGACATGGCCTTGATTCCCCTAGTTAGTTTGACGACAGGGATTGAGCGTCAGAAAGAGTTGATTGAAGGTGCAGAAGGATTTGTTTATGCTGTTGCTATTAATGGGGTGACAGGGAAATCAGGCAATTACCGTGCAGACTTGGACAAGCACTTGGCACAATTGCATCAAGTGGCCGATATCCCAGTCTTGACAGGTTTTGGCGTATCTAGTCAAGCCGATGTAGAACGCTTCAATGCGGTGTCAGATGGCGTTATCGTTGGTTCAAAAATCGTAAAAGCTCTCCACCAAGGAGAGCCGATTCAGGACTTTATCAAACAAGCAGTAGCTTACCAAAAATAATCACACAAGCAGCGAGTAAGAGGAAAGGCACGAAAGGAAGTCTTTCCTTTTTCGTTTGCAGGAGAAAGGCTAGAATTCCCGTCGCAGAAGCAAACTGAATCAAGATCAGTAATTCGGTCGCACTAAATACGAGAGAGCAGGAAGCTAAAAAGAGGAAATCCCCTGCACCCATGCGGACATCTATAAAATGAGCCACAATTCCAAGTACAAGGAAGAAGACCATGACCAGATTCCAGCCAGAGCAGACCATGAGGATTAGGTGGAAAGTCATCCAGACCAGTAGGGGGTATTCCTGATGGTGAAAGTCGTAGATGCCCAAGGTCAAACCAGCAGTGATTAGGATGACTTGTCCCAAGGAAAGCCAGCCCCAAGACCAAGCTAGAAAGAGGAGTCCTAAGCCTAGTTCAAAGAGGGCATACCAGACAGGATAGCGAACCTTGCAATAGCGACAGCGAAAGCGATTGAAGACCTGCGAGAGAATCGGAATCAAATCTAAGGGACGCAAGGGAGTCTGACAGGAATCGCAGTGACTAGCTGGTATGATAATGGATTGTTCAGGAAAACGGTCAATGACCAAACCAAGAAAGGAAGCGAGAATGCTCCCGACAAGAAAAAAATAAAAATCAATCATACTTATCTATTCGTAAAAAATGGGAGAAGTAGTATAATGGAGAAACATAGATAAGATGGTGAGAAAAAGATGACAATTCGTTTTGAAGAAAATGTGAGCCCAGAAAATGCTCAATTCGTATGCCAATGGTCCAACTCCCTTGGCAAATCCTTTCAAGAACAATGGATGGGAACAATGATTCCTTTTCCACTGACCCTTCAAGCCTTGCAAGATTTGGAAGGAATCTTTTCAATCTTTGATGGACAAGAGTTTGTGGGGCTAATACAAAAAATCAGGCTAGAAGACAGTAATCTTCATATTGGAAGATTTTTTATCAATCCTCAGAAACAGGGGCAAGGCTTAGGTAGCCAGGCTTTAAGGAAATTTGTTAGTTTGGCATTTGAAAATGAAGACATAGATACTATTTCTCTAAATGTCTACGAGGCAAATCAAACAGCTCACAATCTTTACCAAAAAGAAGGATTTGAAATCGTTCAAATGGTTGAAGAACCTGTACGAAAATACATCATGAAAAAGAGGAGATAGAAAGTAAAAATCCTTGAAATCAATGTTGACTGCGATTATGAACCTGAATCAGCCCCTCAAAAGGGACTGTATATGAATGAACGTTACCAGTGTTTAAAAACTAAAGAATATCAGGCACTTTTATCTTCCAAGGGTAGATAAATTTTCGCTAAACGTAAGATTGATATGAAATCTGTCTTTGGGCAGATAAAGGTTTGTTTGGGTTATAAGAGATGTCATCTGAGAGGTAAGTGTCAAGTGAGAATTGACATGGGATTCGTACTCATGGCCAACAACCTGCTGAAATATAATAAGAGAAAGAGGTAAAATTAAAAAGCTAGAGTTCCGCAATTGGAAATCTCTAGCTTTTTGTTTTCTGAGAATCATCTTGACTCAGACTCTTTTGACTAATGTTACTAAAAAGATAAAGTAACTTTTAGCCTTATTTATTGTCGCCACTCAACATGTTTTTAACACCTTCGATAGCACCTTCTACAGCGTCTTTGGCATCTTCAGCAACTTCTTTTACTTTAGAAACAACTTTTTCAGCTGTTCCTTCTTTTTCCATTTTTTCATCACCGATGGCTTTTCCAACACCTTCTTTAATAGAACCTTTAGCTTGATTTAATTTTTCTTCTACTGACATGATAATTTTTCCTGTTATATTTATTTTATCTTAGTTTACACGAGTTTTTTCGTGAGATACTACACCAGTTGCTGCACCTTTAACAGCTTCTACACCTTCACTAACTTTTTCTTGAACAGTTGAGAAACCAGATCCAAGACCAGATTTAGCTTTTTCGAATTGTTCTGAAGCGAATTCTCCTGTTGATTCAGCAACGTCAGATACGCGATCTTGAAGGCTTACTGAGTCTGCTTCATGTTGTTCTTTAGTTTTGATGTCGACAACGTTTACGTTGATTTCAACAACTTCCAAGTCAGTCATTTTAGCAACTTCTGAAGATACGATTTCTCTGATTTCTGAATATAAAGCTGGAACATTTTTTTGGTACTCAACAATAACGTTTAAGTCAACTGCAACTTGTGTTTTACCAACTTCTACGTTAACACCACTTGTTACGTCATCGCTGTTAATGATTTTTTCTTTAAGATTTGAGAAGAAACCACCGTCGATTCCCAAAAGACCTGAAACGTTTTCTAGTGACAGACCAATGATTTTTTGGATAACTTTATCTTCGTAAGTAAGTTCCCCTTTGATTTCGTGAGCTACAGCAGTAGCATCTTTCTTTTCTACGTTAGTGTTAATGTTTTTTTCGTTTGACATATGAAACTCCTTTAATTAAATTAGTAATTTTTATTTATCTATATAGTTTTTTTCGATATATAATCCAGCTGCAACTCCCATTGCTCCTAAAATCAATACAAATATTGTTTTGAAGAAGCCAAAGGAGATAATCAAACAAGCGAGAAATACGCCTATGAGACCTGCGATTATTGGATATCGATATTGTTTAAGCCATTCCATTTTTTACTTCCTTACTTCACACGACTAACAGTCTTTTTGTTTTGAGGTTTTGGTTTAGGCTGGTAGTCTTTTACTAGAACTTCTAGTTTAACCTGACGCTCAATACCAAAAAACTGCTTCAATCCATTAGTTATTTCATTTTGAATTAGTTGGCATCTGTCAGCGATGTTGTCCGAAGGAAGAATTTTACCTTCTACATGAACGAAACATTTATTTTTTCGTAAATTTACATGAACAGTTGGGTTCTTGATCAATCCATGATCACTTACCAAACTTCTAACAAAACCTTCGATTGCAGAATTCTTTAATTTTAATGTATCGTTTTTAGTTTCAAGTTGAATTTCCAAATAACGTTTAGGATAAAACAACACAACTAACATCGATAACAAAACTAAAGTTGATAGAGCCACTATCCCCCAGAATATATATCTAGATAGATAGAATTCAACGAAATGATTCTGTCTCCAGCTAAATAGCTGAATGCCTAGATCACTAACTTGATGATAATCTATCAAAACAGGAAGGAAAATTGTCAAGATTAAAATACAGAAAATAATTAAAAATATTTTCTTTGTTTTTGACATATACAATCCTTTCGATTTAACATTAAACTATTTTTAACCGTCTAATCTATTTAAAAATAGTTTATTCTACAAGTAATTATTTTTTACCTGTAAAGAATGATATTACAGTAACAACAATTGCTGCTCCTGCAATAGATGGGATCAAAGCCATTCCAGCGATGGATGGGCCCAACTACCTAAAAGGGATTGTCCTACAGATGACCCGACTAAACCAGCGAATACATTTGCGACGATTCCCATAGAACTACCTTTTTTAGTGATTCTACCTGCTACAAGTCCAATCAGACCTCCAGCAATGATTGACCACAATATTGCTTACCCTCCTTTTCTATTTTAATATCAAAAAATAAATCAATTCCTTTGATTATCGCTATTATATAATTTTAATATAAAATAATCAATTATTTTGATTATTATATAATTTTAATATAAAATAATCAATTATTTTGATTATTATATAATTTTAATATAAAAAAATCAAATTCTTTGATTGTTGCTATTATATAATTTTTAAAATTAAAAATATAATCTTTCGACTTGAATTTGATTCTGTATTCACGCCCTCAATAGACGGTAAAATAAGAAAATTGTTTATATATTGTTTCTGTAGTGTTATTATACGAAATAAAAGATTTTAGGAAAAGTCGTTATAGCATGCTATACCTATTCATTGTGGTATAATTGCAAGAGGTTTAATCCGATAATTTATAAAGATAGAAAGACATTCATGAGAGATTTATTATCTAAAAAAAGTCATAGGCAATTAGAATTATTATTTGAACATAAACGATGGTTTCATCGTTCTGAACTAGCAGAGTTATTAAATTGTACAGAACGTGCAGTCAAAGATGATCTATCCCATGTTAAATCTGCTTTTCCTGACTTGATTTTTCATTCTTCTACTAATGGTATACGCATTATTAATACCGATGATAGTGATATTGAAATGGTTTACCATCATTTCTTTAAGCATTCAACCCATTTTTCGATTTTAGAATTTATCTTCTTTAATGAAGGGTGTCAAGCTGAGAGTATTTGTAAAGAATTTTATATCAGTTAATCTTCGCTCTATCGTATTATTAGCCAAATCAATAAAGTGATTAAAAAGCAATTTCAATTTGAAATCAGTCTGACCCCTGTTCAAATCATTGGAAATGAGAGAGACATTCGTTACTTTTTTGCACAATATTTTTCAGAAAAATATTATTTCCTAGAATGGCCATTTGAAAATTTTTCATCAGAGCCCCTATCTTAATTGTTAGAATTGGTTTATAAGGAAACAAGCTTTCCAATGAATTTGTCAACGCATAGAATGCTAAAGCTGCTCCTGGTTATTAATCTATATCGAATAAAGTTTGGTCATCTTATGGAAATAGAGAAAGATTCTTTTAACGACCAAAGTTTGGATTTTTTAATGCAGGCAGAAGGAATAGAAGGTGTTGCTCAGAGTTTTGAATCAGAATACAATCTCTCTTTAGATGAAGAAGTTGTTTGCCAATTATTTGTGTCTTACTTTCACAAAATGTTTTTCATAGATGAAAGTCTCTTTATGAAATGCGTAAAAAAGGATAGCTATGTTGAAAAATCTTACCATCTATTGAGTGATTTTATTGATCAGATTTCAGTCAAGTATCAGATTGAGATTGAGAATAAGGATAATCTGATTTGGCATCTGCATAATACCGCACATCTGTATCGTCAAGAGTTGTCTACTGAGTTTATTTTATTTGATCAAAAAGGGAATACAATCAGGAATTTTCAAAATATTTTTCCTAAATTTGTTTCAGATGTAAAAAAAGAGCTTTCTCATTATTTAGAGACTCTTGAGGTTTGTTCTAGTTCAATGATGGTAAATCATCTATCTTATACCTTCATCACTCATACCAAACATTTGGTGCTTAATCTACTACAAAATCAGCCAAAGCTGAAGGTTCTGGTTATGAGTAATTTTGATCAGTATCATGCAAAATCCGTTGCAGAGACACTTTCTTATTATTGCAGCAACAATTTTGAACTTGAAGTTTGGACTGAATTAGAATTATCAAAGGAATCTTTAGAAGAATCGCCTTATGATATCATCATTTCTAATTTTATTATTCCTCCGATTGAAAATAAGAGACTCATCTATTCAAATAATATAAACACGGTCTCACTCATATCTTTGTTAAATGCCATGATGTTTATTCGACTAGATTAGTAACCTAAAATAAAAAATGCTATTTCGCGTTTTGAACTGTACCTCAAAAGTTAGACAGAAAAAATCTAATTTTTGGGGTGTTTTTATTAAGAAAAGACCTTCAGTCATTTAAGTAAAATGTACATCTAGAGTCATAGTCCTCTAAAACTCTTGCTTTTTTTGTAGAAGATACGAAAAAAACCTTGATTCCAAGGCTTTTCCTGTTGTATGTAGATGCCCCCTACAGGGATCGAACCTGTGACCCACGGATTAAGAGTCCGCTGCTCTGCCAGCTGAGCTAAGGAGGCAAAGAAAAAAGCTGTATTGGTGCCGAAACTTCACGGTTTGTATTGAACCCGCGCAATTAAGCAGGTGGGCAACTCGCTCTAACTGAAGCTGTTTCCGTGTGAGACGGCCTACATGCTGTTAGAAGACTTTTGTTTCCCTAATAATACAAAAAATAGTCGGTCAACACTTAA
>ERZ1699244.902-NODE-902-length-10600-cov-3.484961_pt1 | contig 10600 bp, 8 predicted proteins | sample MGYA00581534_ERZ1699244 | MGnify/ENA primary metagenome ERZ1699244 (study PRJEB42319, sample SAMD00040331) | human oral metagenome | material: saliva | host: Homo sapiens | study: EMG produced TPA metagenomics assembly of PRJDB4115 data set (Metgenomic analysis of...
GGACGTAGCAGAACTGGGTGGAGGCTCCGCCACCGAGGAAGATCACACTGTAATCGGCCGGGAGTTGGAGCAGTTCGGCGACGAGCGCGCGGGCTTCGTCGATCACGGCTTGGAAATTGGGACTGCGGTGGCTGATTTCCATGAGGGAAAGGTCCATGCCGTCGAAATTGATGCAGGCTTCTGCTGTGGCGCGGATCACTTCTTGGGGAAGAATGGAAGGGCCGGCGCCGAAATTGTACTTTTTCATGATAAGATGGAATTAGAAATTGTAGTGGTTTACTGAAGAAGAGAATGGAGAGAATCGGTGTTCCGAGACGTAGGTCTAAGAACGCCGAAAGGTCTCGAACCGCGCCGAGCGGCGTGATTCAAGACCTTCCTGATATGTATTAAGTTGGTGAGACTCATGTGGATAGAAGACTATAACACGATGAGACAAACACGGTGGGGCTCGTTAGACGATGCCTTTGCCGTGACAGTTTTTGAACTTCTTGCCGCTACCGCAGGGGCAGGGATCGTTGCGACCGGGCATCTTGTCCTTGACGAGCGGCTGCTGGGGGAGCTGATCGGGGGCTCCGGCTTGTGCTTGCGCCTCATTGACGTCGACAAGCTCGCCACTTTCGTCGAATTCTTGCTTCGTTTCGGTGTAATTGTTTTCCGGACGGGGTTCTTCTTCGCCGCCGTCACGCACTTCTTCGCTGGCTGTGCCGGGAATGAAGGCGCGCATGAGCGTGGACACGGAGCTGTCGTTGATGTCGTTGACCATGTCGTCGAAGAGTTTCACGCTCTCGATCTTGAACACCACGAGCGGATCCTTCTGTTCGTAGGACACGTTGCGAACGGAATGCTTGAGTTCGTCGAGCAGACGGAGATTTTCCTTCCAGCAATCGTCGATGTTGTGGAGCAGGATGGCTTTTTCGAATTCGCGAACCACATTGCGCGATTCGGTTTCGTAGGCTTCCTTGAGATCCACACGCACATTGTAGACGAGGCGTCCGTCACTGATGGGCACTAAGATGTGGTCAAACTGCTCAGCCTGCGTTTCGTAGACTTGTTTGATGACGGGAATGGCTACTTCGCGGAGCTTCTCCATCTTGCGGTTGAACGTTTGGATGGCCGCATCGAAGGCTTTTTCGTAGAGATCCTCAAGCTTCATGCTTTCAAATTCCTCTTCGGTGAAGGGAACTTGCATGGCAAAGATCTCGATGAAGCGATCGACGCAACCGGCATAGTCGTATTTGTCGATGGTGTCTACCACACGATCCCAGATCATGTTGGAGATGTCCATGCCAATGCGCTCGCCCATGAGTGCGTGACGACGCTTTTCGTAGATGACGGTGCGCTGCTTGTTCATCACATCGTCGTATTCGAGCAGGTGTTTGCGCGTGCCGAAGTTGTTTTCCTCGACCTTCTTCTGCGCGCGCTCGATGCTCTTGCTGATCATGCCGGACTCGATCATCTCGCCGTCCTTGAAACCAAGCTTGTCCATGACGCGAGCGATGCGTTCGGAGGCGAAGAGACGCATGAGTTTGTCTTCGAGCGAGACGAAGAAGACGGAGCTTCCGACGTCGCCCTGACGGCCGGCACGACCGCGAAGCTGGCGATCGACGCGACGACTGTCGTGGCGTTCGGTGCCGATGATGGCCAAACCGCCGGCGGCACGCACCTCGTCGGTGAGTTTAATGTCGGTACCACGACCGGCCATGTTGGTGGCGATGGTAACGGCGCCGAGGAGACGTTCCTCTTCGTGCACTTCGCCGTTTTCGTCCTTGACCTTTACAATACCGGGAGTGCTCTGCCCCGCAAGTGCCACGATATCGGCTTCCTTCTGGTGGAGTTTGGCGTTGAGCACCTGGTGAGGAATGTGACGGAGCTTGAGCAAACGGCTGAGCAATTCGGAGATCTCAACGGAACTCGTACCGACGAGCACCGGACGTCCGCTGTTGCGCATGCGTTCCACCTCTTCAATGACGGCATTGTACTTCTCGCGTTGCGTTTTGTAGACGCGGTCGTTCATGTCGTTGCGCTGAATGGGGCGGTTGGTGGGGATTTCCACCACATCGAGCTTGTAGATGTTCCAGAACTCGCCGGCCTCGGTGATGGCCGTACCCGTCATACCCGCGAGTTTGTGGTACATGCGGAAATAGTTCTGCAGCGTGATGGTGGCAAAAGTCTGCGTGGCGGCCTCAACTTTGACGTGCTCTTTGGCCTCAACAGCTTGGTGCAAGCCGTCGCTCCAGCGGCGGCCTTCCATGATACGGCCCGTGGATTCGTCGACGATCTTCACTTGTCCATCCTGAATGACGTAGTCGTCATTGAGCGTGAACATGGAATAAGCTTTGAGCAACTGCTGGAGCGTGTGCACACGGTCGGACTTCACGGCATACTCAGCGAGGAGCTCATCCTTCTTGGCAACGCGTTCTTCGTCGGGGAGGTTTTCGGCCTCAAGTGCGGAGAGTTGTCCGGTAATGTCGGGGAGCACGAAAAGCTGGTCGTTTTGAACCTGCTCTGCCAACCAGGCTGTACCCTTGTCCGTGAGGTCACACGAACGTTGCTTCTCGTCTACGACGAAATAGAGGGGTTCCACCGCTTCGGGCATACGGCGGTTGTTGTTCTCCATGTAGATCTCTTCGGTCTTGAGCATGCCGGCCTTGATGCCGGGCTCGGAGAGATACTTGATGAGAGGGCCGTTCTTGGGGAGCGCCTTGTGCGAACGATAGAGCGCAAGGAAGCCCTTTTCGCGATCTTCTTTCTTGTCGCTGGGGATGAGACGCTTGGCTTCCGTGAGATACTCGGTGGCCAATTTGCGCTGCACTTGGTAAAGACGATCGACGAGGGGTTGGAACTCCTCATACATCTGGTCGTCGCCCTTCTCCACCGGGCCGGAAATGATCAGCGGGGTACGGGCGTCGTCGATCAACACGGAGTCGACCTCGTCGACGATGGCATAATAATGTTTGCGCTGCACGAGATCGGCAGGGCTCATGGCCATGTTGTCGCGCAGATAGTCGAAACCGAACTCGTTGTTCGTACCGAAAGTGATGTCGGCGTTGTAAGCACGGCGACGCGCCTCGCTGTTCGGCTGTTGCTTGTCGATGCAGTCTACGCTCAAACCGTGGAACTAGTAGAGCGGTCCCATCCATTCGGAGTCACGCTTGGCAAGGTAGTCGTTGACCGTCACCACGTGCACACCGCGGCCTGAGAGGGCACGCAGAAAGACGGGTCAGGTGGCTACGAGGGTCTTACCTTCACCGGTGGCCATCTCGGCAATTTTACCCTGGGAGAGCACTACGCCACCGAAAAGTTGCACGTCGTAGTGCACCATTTCCCATTTCAGGTCGTTGCCGCCGGCCACCCAGTGGTTATGATAGATGGCGTGTACGCCGTCTTCGTCGAGTTCGACGAAATCTTTCGTGACAGCGAGTTCACGGTCGTAGTCTGTGGCGGTGACCGTGATGGTTTCGTTGTTGGCAAAGCGGCGAGCCGTTTCTTTCACGATGGCGAAAGCCTCGGGAAGCGCCTCTTCGAGTGCCGTATCCATGCGTTCGAGCACTTGCTTCTCTAACTTATCGATTTGCGTGAAGAGTTGTTCGCGATCTTCGATGGGAGTATCTTCGATCTTCGCACGAATTTCGCTGATCTGCTGATTGAGTTCGTCGGCAGAACTTTGGATGTTGTGCTGCAGCTCCTTGGTCTTGGCGCGCAACTCGTCGTTGCTCAAGGCTTCGATGGTGGGAGAAACAGCTTTGATCTTGTCGACCCAAGGCTGAATCTGCTTCATGTCGCGAGTTGCCTTGCTGCCGAAAAGTTTGGAGAGGAGTTTATTGAAATCCATAGGATGTTTTTTACAGAAGTGAGGGGCCGGTTCGTGCTCCTGTGCCGGAACTGGGCGGCCCAAAGGGATGAATGTGAATCGCCGGTGGCGGGGAAACGTTCGATGGTCGTTTCAAAAGAGAGGTAATTCACTGCATCCACTGGGGGCGCGTATGCGCAGCGCCTTCGAAACGGTGGGAGCCAAACAATCTACGCGCACGGGAGTGCCGATAGTCTGTGGTGCGATCCCACAACCGTAGAAGATGATGGGAAATTCCACCCGCGCTGCAGTGATCGGAGCGGAGATTCGACCGTCTGTGCCGATGCTGCGCCAACCGGAGCGCAACACGATGACCACATCGCCCGACCGCTGCGGGAAATAGCCGGCACGCGCTGCAAAAGAGGCGGCGGACAAGGCTTCGGTTTGAAGTTCACGCCCCGTGATGACGGTCTTGACGCCCGAAAGGTCTAACAAAAAATCGGCGGCACGATGCTGCAACTCTCCGAAATCGATGCGTTGCTCGCTGATGAGCCGGCGGTTGAAAAAGATTTCTGTGCCGAGGGTGGTTTCTATGTAGTTGCCTTTGCCGTAAAGGTTGGCCAAATAGATATTGAGTAGACTGACCGCGCGGCGCATGTCGAACACGCCCCCCGGAAAACGGTAACGCTCATCGTCCGCCTGCTCTCGATCGAAAGTGCCGGTGCCGGCCAAAGTGAAGAGCACACGCCCTTTGCCGACCTTGGCTTCGACAGATTTGATAATGGTGCCCAACGCGCGGTCGAGTCGCTCATAGGTGTCTTGGAGCTCAAGCGCCGAAGCGGCTGGATTGCGCCCGGCAAAGGTGCCCGCATAGAGAGAAACGTTCAGCAGATCGGGCGTTCCGTCGTTGCCGAGAGGCGTATTGTTCAACACATCTGCCACCGCCGCCGCGACTTCGTCGTTGACCATGGCCGAGGTTTTGAATGCGCCGAAACGTTCTCCGCCGGTCATGCGGTGAGAGAAGGGCTTCACCGTGCTGCCGTTGAGCAAAACCGTTTGTTTGCCCCGTTGCAAAGGCTGCCAAGTCCCGGCAGCCAAACGCCGATCGATGCTTTGTTGACTGTTGCGAACGTCGGCCCACAGCGGAAGTTCGCCATAGTAAGAGGAGGTCACCCACTTGCCGCTCCGATCGTCGATCCACACCGCCTGGTCTGCCGCATGTCCGCCCGCGAGAATCGCGACGTCGGCTTGCGGCGAAAGGGAAACAACATAGGCATGCCCGCCGGTGGCGAGTTTGAGTTCGTCGGAAAGCGTGGTAACCAGGAGCGAGGCGGGCGAAAAACGGTCTGTGGTTCCGCGGCCTTGCACGGTGGGATCGTCGACCGCTACCGTGGCGCGCAACGTGGCGCGGTGCAAAAAGCGCTCACCCACGATGCCGTGTTCCGCAGCAGCAGCTCCCGTGCTCCAAGTGGCCGCTGCCACCGCCCGATCTCGTGGAGCAACGGCATAAACGGCCTGTGTATAATAGCGTCCGCCGCGCATCAATTGCCGAAATCCTTCGTCACCATAAAGGGGAGAAAAGGTTTCGAGATAGTCTGACCGAAGTTGGTCTATCAAGATATTGACGACCAATCGGGGCATCTCACCTTCTCCGCCGGGCACGCGCTCCCCCTTGGCCTCAGCAGAGGCCAAGATCGTCATCACCGTGATGAGCGAAAGAAGGAAATTGTGCTTATGCATAAAAGCAGACGACTGGGTAAGATGAAACAGGGGGCGGCGAGACAAGAAATGGATCTACCGGAAAATCACTGTACGGGTGTTTCCGTACACGAAGGCCGAGAGTCGACCACCGAACGCCGGAAGATAAAGACACCCCGAAGCAGCAAAATCAATGCCAAAGGAAGCGTGGCAGGCGAAAACCACTGCAATCCGGCCGCCCAAGCCACGAAATAGACCGCAGCTCCGACGATGAGCGCCCATGCTGCGTAATCGCGGGTGCTGCGACGCAAGGCGATAAAATAGCAGACAATATAAAGTAGCCACAAAGGGCAAAAGAGTCCGAGCAACCAGTTGGTGCCGACGGCCGGATGTTCCGACCAGCCGACCAATAGGGTGAGTACGACGCCGACCAACCCCGTGGAGAGGAAGAACAGCGTGTCGAAGGTACCGATCCAGATGCGCCATGCGCGACGCGTCACCTGCGTACGCTCCAACGAACGTTGCTCGCCCAAAGTGAGCAATGCCGCCAACACAAACACACCCCAGAACACGACACCGGGAGTGAGCGGCGAACGTTCGGCAGCAGCCGACGAGGAGAAAGGAATCAACGGACTATCCACCACAACGAGCGAGCGCAGCTTGCCGTCGGCGCTTTGCACCTTGGCCGCTTGCCACATTTGCTTCGCATAGATGGGCAGGAAATTCATCTTGGGCAGATCCTTCCGCGGAAATTCACGATCCACTTCCGGACCGAGCAACAAATCCTGTCCAAATTCATACCACGGACTTTGCGCCGTGAATTCGTGAATCATTCGTCGCTGCGTGAGCAGTGCGCCGTCGTTCTTCAGATCGGGAAACACCAGTCGCTCACCGTGCTTTGCTAAGGCCGATTGCACCGCAGCGAGCGCCCGGGTGGTACAATTGTCATATAAGAAATTGTAGCGATAGGTCCAATGTGGCATTTCGAGCGTGAGGCGATCTTGTTCGCCGTTCAGCCCCGGCACCACGTATTCGCGCACCTCGGGATCGTGCTGCTCAACGATCGCATTGAGCGCTTGCGCCACATCGCGCGCTTCCTCGGGCGTAAGCGCCAGCACCTGTGCCGTCACTTGGGCGTCGTCCTGCAAATAACTTTGCGCAAACAATGCGGTGCTCTCCTTCGCCATCGAATAGTCCGTACGCCCCAAGACGAATCTCATCACAAAATTGGGCGTATCGAACGAGAACCAGCCGAAGTTGTACGTATAGTCGCTCGTCGGCCGCGCCACATTGCGTACGCGCAGCGCCGTGTGCCCATACAGCCGATACACCTCGTGACCGGGCGCACAGGTCAACAGACTCACTTCCAAAGAATCGGCGTCGCTGCCCAATGGCTCGGGAACGGCGGCGGAAGCCCCTGTGATGAACAACAGGAGCACGAGCATGAACCGAATTTTCAACGACAACTTCATGAGGATCTATATATAGAATGGGGCAAAGTTACACAATAATCGGTGCAGAGCAAAATGTACGTTTGCTTTTTCTGCCCCGATTTCTTCTTTTCCATCCCCACTCCACCCACCGAACGAAAGCCAAGACCGATCACCATCCGCCATCCCCAAAACGCACATCCATCTTCCTCAAACGCCATATTCGGCAGCCTCCGCACGACTTCGAATGGTAGAAACGACGTAAATGAACGCGGAGGACACAGAATATTAGAAATAAGTTTGGTCATCTCATCCGAACATTGTACTTTTGCACACGGTAATCAACGCCAAGACCACAAGGAGAGATGCCGGAGTGGTCGAACGGGCCGCACTCGAAATGCGGTGAACGGGTAACTGTTCCGGGGGTTCGAATCCCTCTCTCTCCGCCATAAAGGTGTGAATCAAACAATGTTTGATTCACACCTTTTTCATTCGCATCTATTTCCCCCCAACCGGATCAAAATTAAGAACCCCCTCTCAGCGTTCCCCTTATCCAATATCGACAAACCGACTCATCTTTTCAATGCAACGGCGCTTCTGAACCAAATTGGGATGAACGTACAGATTCAGTGTAGTAGAAACGTCGGAATGACCGAGTACTGTACTCACCGTCTTGTAGTCGCACTGGCTCTCTATGCAACGCGTCGCAAAGGTGTGGCGAAGTCCATGAAAAACAATCGGGGGAATCTGTAAGCGCCGGAGCAAACGGGAAAAATAATCACGATAGGTCCGCGGATCCGTAGCTTGCTCCGACACCCCGACCACAAAACGAGAACTGCCCTGCCGCTTGACTGAGCACAACGCATCGAACAACAATTTGGAGATCGGAATTTCCCGAAACGAATGTTTTGTTTTGGGAGTGGAAAACACACGCTCCGTCACCCTCCGTTCACAATCGTAGATACGCCCCACCGTTTGACGCACGCGAAGGGTGCGGTGTTGCAAACTCACATCGCCCCACTCCAGCGCACAAACCTCTCCGATACGCATCCCCGTGCAAAGCGCAAGCAATATCCCGATATTGCGCGAAGTCGGTTGCCCTACCAAATATTGCATGAGTTTGCGTTGGTGAGCGAGAGAAAGCACCGGCAACTTTCGCCCCTGCTCTGTCGTAGGGTAAGCTAATTGCCAGTTTTCGCGCTCGCAAAGGTGCAAGCGTGCACCATATCTGACGACGGCGCGCAAAAGCGTGGCAATCTTCTTCACGCCCCATTCCTCAATCATCGTTTCCACTTGGAGCCTGTCAATCGCGGCTTTCTCACGGACGAGGAAATCATGAAGATTGCCAACAAAGAACTGGATACCCACCGCTTAGAACTAGTAAGGGACGTTTTCATCTTTTCGTATTTCACAAGCCTGGCATATATTGATGTTTCCAATCTCACACCGGACAATATCGTAACACTTGATGATAAGCAGTGGATTATGACCAAGAGACAGAAAACAAATGTGGAGACAAATGTTTTATTGCTTGACATTCCCAAGAGTATCATTGCCAAGTACAGTCATAAGACCTATCGGGACGGCAAACTATTTCCCATCCTAACGAATCAGAAAACCAACGCATATTTAAAAGAAATTGCCGACCTTTGTGGTGTCAAGAAGAATCTGACCTTCCATCTTGCCCGGCATACATTTGCTACCATGTCGCTCAGCAAGGGCGTTCCTATGGAAAGTGTGTCGAAGATGCTGGGACATACTAACATTAAAACGACACAAATTTATGCCCGTATTACCAATAAGAAGATAGAACACGATATGGAACAGTTGGCTGGCAAGTTAGACAAGTTCAATGTTGCTATGGGCATCAACTCAAAATAATGTACAACCCTAAACCAAGAAGATTATGACAACAAAGAAAGAACTATCTTACTTCCGTTTGAAGTTAGAGAACTACCTCAGTGAGCATTTCCCCGAAATGCTGAGTGACAAACCATTCATAACGGCAAGAGCTGATGAAGCCCTAACTACCTATTGCGATGCAGTGGCGCAAGGCTTTTCTCATCCCGAGGCGGAGACGATGGCAAGCGAAGTTCTGTATCAAGGACTGCATTTCTCCAAGTACGACACCCTTGTTTCAGTTTTAGAGAATGAGTTCGAGAAAGAACTCCCTTCTCCTCTTCCTGAAAGACTGGCACCAATGCTTCTGAAGAACAAAGCTGTGCAAAGCGTTTTCGATAAGTATGAACTGATGGACGACTTTGGCGCAAGTCCAGAGTATGAGAAACTCTACACCGAACTGACAGGGACAATCGTTCTGCTCATTGAGGTTAATGGTCTGCCAACGATAGGCGGTGAGAACATGACTTGATGTAATACCACCGGGAGCTTTTATAGTGTCAAGAGCCAAGATAAACGCTCCGCTCCACACGCCAAGAGTTTGTACAAACACTTGTCTTTTTTCGAGCATAGCTCTCAACAACTCGTGTGTAGCCTGCGCATCTTGTTATTGCTCTTGAAACTATTAAAAGCTCCGATATAAATACAATTATCATGAATCAAGATGTCCACACACCTGCCTTCATCAAGGCAGACGCATCGAACAAAACCGATAATATCAAGCAGCAGCCGACTTCTCCCAAGCAAGTCCGCCGCTTCTCTTGGACAAGCTTCATCGAACTCACTATCCTGCTTTCCGTCGTTATCGGTATCATTTGGCTTATTTCGAAGATAGTAACGCCGCAAGTCGTAACTGCCGTTTCTGTCATTGCAGGTTTTCTGATACTACGCTTTATAGTCAGGGTAATTCTAAAAGTGACGTTTACGCTGCTGAGCATTCTCTTCTGGCTGGCAATTCTCTGTGCCATCTTGCTATGCGTGCTTTGAGAAGCACAGCTCTGTAAAACCTTTCATGTTATTTCATCAGGTGGTTATCTCGCATTTTGAGATAGCCACCTTTTCTATTTTCCACTATGAGCGTTGCACTTTTGCTTCTTTTCCTATGCTCCACGATATGCGATAACAAGGAGACGGATGCTATTCCCTTTTATCCGCAAAGGTAGTACGGGGCTTGTGGCTTTCCCAAGGTCCTAAGCCGCTTGGTTTGTCTGGAAAATCTCCACACCTACGGGTAGTATTTTCCGCCAAAACCTTGTGTAAGCCCGCCCCGCTACCTCTATTTTGCTACAAAAAGGAATCAGCATACTCCGATCTTTGGACGCATAAAAAAAATGTCGCTATGGATAAGCAAAAAGTAAATACAACATCTTCGATGAACAGAAAAGGATATAGCTCCTCCTCTCATTACCGCATTAACCCTGTGGCTGAAAAAAGTGAGCAAGTGTTGGCAATTAAGTTTGTACAATGGGACGTTCCCCCGTTGGAGAGCCTTTGTAATAGCAAAGTATATCTCCTGCGTGTGAAACTCAATCGTGGCGAGTGTATGAGCCGTGAGGAAAAGAATTGGCTATGTGAAGCAGTGAACTCTAACACCTATTTCCGTACAGCCGTTCCCCTACAAGGCTATCGCTTTGACTTCTTTGACGTGCTGAAGAAATATCTTGTCAATCAGTACGGACAATGGACAGAGTATTACGCACCCGACAGAACAAGCCTAAGAGCCTACCTGTATGGACGCATCAATCAAATAGTAGAAATCCCAAAATACTAAGCAATATGAAAG
>ERZ1699244.905-NODE-905-length-10545-cov-3.669322_pt1 | contig 10545 bp, 6 predicted proteins | sample MGYA00581534_ERZ1699244 | MGnify/ENA primary metagenome ERZ1699244 (study PRJEB42319, sample SAMD00040331) | human oral metagenome | material: saliva | host: Homo sapiens | study: EMG produced TPA metagenomics assembly of PRJDB4115 data set (Metgenomic analysis of...
GTGTATAAGAGAAAGTCGTTAAAAAGGTCCTTATGGAGGCTGTTGTGATAAGTCGGATGGGGGGAATGATAGGGATTATACTCGGCATAGGCTCATCTAAGCTGATTGGCATGGCTTCGGGTATGAGTACGGTTATATCTGTACCAACTATTGTAATGTCTTTTGCCTTCTCTATGGCAATAGGTTTGATCTTTGGTATTTATCCAGCTCGCAAGGCGGCAAAACTTAATCCAATTGATGCATTACATTATGAATAGTCTTAAACTGTAAGTTTCTATTTTTAAGAACATACTAATAAATAGATAGAGTTATTCGCATATGGTGCGTTGCATGATACAATATGTATGATGTAACGCACCATTTTTATATGCTTGTATGTAATTTGTGCTATATACTTATGAAATTTTCATGCAAGCAATTTGTAATAAACGGGATATGTAGATTACCTAATCTACGGGTAAGTATATTGAATGGAGAAACTTATGGCTACAACATTGTTAGAATATTTCAACGAATTACGAAATCAGAATCCATTTTCTTGGGTAAAAGATTCTGAAATTACAGCAGTTGAACCAGGTCATGCAGAAATGACCTTACAAACAAATGATACAGAGTATTGTAATTTCCGAGGGGATTTACATGGTGCTGTTTGTATTGGATTAGCAGATAGTGTAATGGGGACCGCTTGTTTCACATTGGGCAAATCTGTTAGCACTATTGATCTTAATGGTAACTATGTGAAAGCTGTTAAGGGTGGTACTGTATTGCGTGGTGTAGCCAATGTAGAGCATAATGGTAAAACAACTATGGTTGCTACAGCACGTATCTATAATGAATTAGGTGAACTTGTTCACTTGGCACGTGGTACATTTTTTGTACTAGAAGAGAAGTCATTACCTGAATTACCATGGCGTTTTATTGAAGAAGACAACCCTGATTTGGTATAATATAGTTTAGACTTTTAAATATAGGAGGATGCTTTAATGAAAGAAGAATTACAACGGATTAAGGCTGAAGCTCTTGATGCGATTAAAGGGTTGACAGATATACAATCACTGCAAGATATACGCGTTAAATATTTAGGTAAAAAAGGTGAGGTAACGGCATTACTAAAAGGTCTTGGTAAATTATCTCCAGAAGAACGCCCGAAGGCTGGCGCCCTCGTTAATGCTGTTCGTGAAGCATTAGAGGCTGAAATTGATACGGTTAAAGTTCGTATGGAAACGGCAGAGTTAAACGCTCGTTTAGAACAAGAACGCATCGATATTACATTGCCTGGTCGTGCACAAAAAGCTGGTCATATCCATCCATTAACTAAGGTTAATGAAATGATTGAGGACTTCTTCATGAAAATGGGGTATACCGTTGAAGAGGGGCCAGAAATTGAACAGGATTACTTTAACTTCGAATGCTTAAACTTGCCTAAAGATCATCCTGCACGTGATATGCAAGATTCCTTCTATATTACAGAAAACTTCTTATTGCGTACGCATACATCTCCAGTACAAGCTCGTACAATGCAACGTCATGAGCCTAACAGCCCAATCCGTATGATTGCGCCTGGTAAGGTTTATCGTTGGGATTATGATGCAACACATTCCCCAGTATTCCATCAAGTGGAAGGTCTCATCATCGATGAGCATATTACATTTGCTGATTTGAAAGGCACATTAGAGTCCTTCTTGCGTCACATGTATGGGGATGAAACAAAGGTACGTTTCCGTACAAGCTTCTTCCCATTCACAGAACCATCTGCAGAAGTAGATATTTCCTGTGTAATGTGTGGTGGTGAAGGTTGCCGTGTATGTTCTCATACAGGTTGGCTTGAAATCTTAGGATGTGGTATGGTTCATCCTGATGTATTGCGTATTAATGGGTACGATCCTGAAAAGGTTAAAGGCTTTGCCTTTGGTATGGGCGTAGAACGTATTGCTATGCTTTTATATGGCATTAATGATTTACGTCTATTCTTTGAAGATGATGTACGATTCTTGGAACAATTTTAGGAGGAACTCATGAAAGCAAGTTTACAGTGGATGAACGAATACGTGCCTGTGGATATGAATCGTCCTGCTCAAGAATTGGCCGATGAATTAACACAAGCAGGGATTCCTGTAGAAGATGTCATTGCTATGGATAATGGCATTAAGAAAATTTATACTGGTAAAATCGTAGAAATCACAAAACATCCAGATGCAGATAAATTACAAGTATGTCAAGTTGAATGCCTTACTGAAGAAGGTGAGCCTGTTACAAAACAAATCGTAACAGCAGCAACAAATGTAGCGGTAGGTCAAATCGTACCTGTAGCATACCATAAATCTCGCTTAGCTGATGGAACAGAAATTAAAAAAGGTAAATTGCGCGGCGAGGTATCTGAAGGTATGTTCTGTTCTGTTGCAGAATTTGGTATCTCCAGCGATTTAGTATTGCCAGAAGAAGCACAAGGTATTTATATCTTTCCTAAAGGCACACCAATCGGCCTTGATGTAAAAGATGTATTAGGCTTAAACGACATAGTATATGAATTTGAATTGACTGCAAACCGTGCGGACTGTTTCTCCATGGTTGGTTTATCCCGTGAATTCGGCATGATGACAAATCAAAAAGCTTTATTCCCTGTTATCATGGTTAACGAAAATGGTGAGCCCATTGAAGGCAAAGCATCTGTATCTATCGAAGCGGATGATCTTTGCACACGATTCATGTCTCGTATTGTTACAGATGTAAAGGTTGAACCATCTCCATTGTGGATGCAAAATCGTTTGCGTAACAGCGGCATTCGTCCTATTAATAATGTAGTAGACGTAACAAACTATGTTATGTTAGAACTTGGTCAACCTATGCATGCCTATGACTATGACCATGTAAAAGGTCATCAATTAGTGGCAAGACGTGCTAAAAATGGTGAAGTTCTTGTTACACTTGATGGTTCTGAACGAGAATTGAATGATTCCATGCTTATTATTGCCGATGCAGAACGCCCAGTAGGTGTAGCTGGTATTATGGGTGGCTTTGATAGTGAAGTAACCAATGAAACGACTACTGTTATGCTTGAAGCTGCTGTGTTTAATGGACCATCCATTCGCCGTACTGCAAAAGCGCTTGGTATGCGTTCTGAAGCATCTGGACGTTTTGAACGTGGCGTAAACCATAAATACACTGCCTATGCTATCGATAGAGCAGCACAGTTGTTGCAACAAATTTGCCCATCCTGTAAAGTTGACGTAGGCATTATCGATGTGTACAAGAACCCTGTAGAGCAACATACCGTTACTTTCACAGCAAAACAAATCAACGATTACTTGGGTACAAATATCGAAAAAGACGAAATGGTTCGCATTTTGACTGCTCTTGAATTCGTTGTAACTGAAGAAGGGGACCAATTATCTGCCCTCGTTCCAACATGGCGCGGTGACGTAACAGTAATGCCTGATATCGCTGAAGAGGTAGCTCGTATTTATAACTATGATAATATCGCTCCTACAATTCCTGTAGCCGTATTGTCCTCTGGTGGTATGACGCCTAAGAAAGCTCTTACGAAAGAGGTAACACACGGGTTAGCTAAATTGGGTATGACTCAAATCATTACATTTAGCTTTATGCATAAAGATGGCCTTTCCAATATGATGCTTCCTGAAGGGGATAGCCGTTATACAGCCATTCCAATTTTGAATCCTATTTCCGAAGAATTCCCTTATATGCGTACTACATTGGTGCCGGCTGTTATCGAAGCTGCCAAACGCAATATTGCGCAACAAAATAAGGATCTTTGGTTGTTTGAAACAGCGAATGTATATGAACCAAAAGCATTGCCTTTAACAGAGGTACCTCATGAACGCCCTATGGCTTGTGGTATCTTGATGGGCAAGGCAAACCAAGCTGGCTGGAACCAAGCAGAACGCACTACAGATTTCTATGATGTAAAAGGCATTGTAGATGCGTTGTTAGCTGAATTAAGCGTTACAGGCTACGAAATTAATCGTAGCACTGAACCTTACTTCCACCCAGGCGTAAGTGCTCAATACGTAGTTGATGGTAAAATGATTGCTCAATATGGTGAATTACATCCACAAGTGAGCAAAAACTTTGATTTACCAGGAAAAGTATACATGTTTGAAATCGATTTGGAAGCAGTATTATCCTTAACGATTCCACCATTCCGCTATACATCTTTCAGTAAATTCCCAGGTACTAGCCGTGACCTTGCTATTGTAGCACCTGTGTCCGTATCTAGTGGCGAAATTTTATCTATCATTAAAGAGCATGGTGGTGAATATTTAGAAAGTGCATCTATCTTCGACGTTTACGAAGGTGAACATATCGAAGCTGGTTACCGCAGTCTTGCATACAACTTGCAATTCCGCTCTATGGAAGGCACGTTGAATGATGAAGATATTGATGGTAACATTCAAGCTATTATCGATGCATTAGCAGAAATTAACTGCAGATTACGTTAATCTCAAGCAGTATATTGAAAGGGTTTACCATATGGTAAACCCTTTTAGTACTATAGTTATACCTTTAGTTAGGTAGAAAGGATTATCCATGGAATTATTGGCTCCTGCCGGTACAATGGAAAACTTTATGGCCGCTTTAGAATCTGGGGCTGATGCTATTTATCTTGGCGGTAAAGGCTTTAATGCTCGTGCTCATGCAGCGAACTTTGGCATTGAAGAACTAGCTGAGGCTATTCGTTTGGCTCATATTTTAGATGTGTCCGTATATGTAACCGTAAATATCCTCATAGGTGATTCCGAATTAAAGGATCTCGAGGCGTATTTAAAGGACTTAGAGCGCATCGGAGTGGATGCTATTATCGTTCAAGATTTAGCAGTTGCTAAATTGGCACAACGAGTGGCTCCTAAACTTCACTTACATGGCAGTACGCAGATGACGGCTGCTACATTAGATGCTGTTCGTTTTTATGAAAGCCTCGGTTTTACCCGCGTTGTATTGGCTCGTGAATTGAGTCTCCCTGAAATTGAACATATTTGTAAAAACTGTACAGCTGAAATCGAAGTCTTTGTACATGGTGCCTTATGTGTGTGCTATTCTGGTCAATGCTTGATGAGTTCCTTTATCGGTGGTCGCAGTGGTAACCGTGGTGCTTGCGCACAACCTTGCCGTTTGCCTTATGAACTATTGGATTCTTCTGGTACTAGTTTGCTACCTAAACACGAAGCCTATTTACTAAGTCCAAAGGATCTTAACTATAGTGAGCATATGAATGAGCTCGTAGCTGCTGGTGTTACGTCCTTTAAGGTAGAAGGGCGTATGAAAAAGGTTTCCTATGTGCGTCAAGTCATTGGGACCTATCGTCATATTTTAGATACGGCTCATATGGATGCTGCTGATGCCGATGCATTGGCATCTGGGTTTAATCGTGGCTTCTCTACAGATTACTTAACAGACCATGTAGGGAAATCTATGATGACTGTTGTAGCTCCAAATAATCAAGGCAAATTAATTGGTAAAGCAGAGGTCAAAAAGGGACAAGTTCATTTATTCCTAACAGAACCGATTGAAAAAGGATCACTTTTAAAGGTAATGCAAGATTCTGGTAGTATTACGTATTATCAAATTGATCAGAATTGGTCCTTAATGGATGAAAAGCATTTTGTAGGCAAACCTGATGAAGGGTTTGCAGCGGGACAAGTATTTTTAGCATCTACGCCAAAATCTCAAAAGCAACGAGGCTTACAAGATTTTAGTGCTAAATTAGAGGTACATGGTTATCTATCTATTAATACAGACCGAGAACAACCTTGCACAGACCTTACCTTTGTATTGAATGATGGGCGTACTGTGACTGTATCTAATGAGTTTGAACCTGTTTATGCTAATAATAAACCGACTACATTAGAGAAGGTTACTGACCAAGTAGGTAGATTAGGCAATACATTGTTTACGCTTGGCTCTATGTCTATTCCTGATGGACCTTATATGTGGCCAGCTAGTGTGTTAAATGCATTGCGCCGAGATGCTGTAGAAGCGCTAGAAAACTTACTGATTACAGACCATGAAACGGCTTGGGCTGAGCTGGCTGTAGAGCCTCAAGATATGTCATCTATGGTTGCTAAGGGTAAGGTTCAATATTCTGAGCCTATGGTGAGTGCTCGCGTTGATGAACTAGAGGCTGTGAAAGCAGCTATTGAAGGGGGCGCTAAGAAGATTATCTTCGGTGGTGACCGTTTACAACGTAAGCCTTATGAACTTAGCATCTACGAGCAGGTAGCTAAGCTTTGCAAAGACCATAATGTACTTTGTGTATTTGCTACCCCTCGGGTTGTGAAAGATGATGAAGTAAAGGCGTACCTGAATACCCTTAAGGCCATAGTTGAGGCGAAACCAGATAGTATTTCTATTCACGTCCCTCAAGCCTTATTGTGGCTTCGTGACTTAGGGTATACAGGTGCTATTGAAGCCGATACAGGTCTTAATATATTTAATGGCTCTGCCTTACAAGTATGGGAAGATTTACATATGAGTAGCGTAGCACCATCATTAGAGTTAACATTGACGCAACTCTTAAGCTTACAAAAATCCACTCATTTACCATTAGAGGTCATGGTTCATGGTTATACGGAAATGATGATTTCTGAATACTGTGCCATCGCTAGCTTTGTAGGGACAGGTAAAAAAGAAAACTGTCCAATGCCGTGCGTAACAGAAGATTACGCATTAAAGGACCGTAAAGGGGAAGTATTCCCACTTCGCACAGATCCATATTGCCGTATGCATATTATGAACAGTCATGAGATGGACATGCGTGCCTACGTACCAGAGTTACATCGAAAAGGGCTACATATTTTGCGCATCGATGGACGTCATATGGATCCAAAGAGATTGCATATTATCATAGCAGATTATGTATCCATTCAAAATGGAACAAAAGAGGCTCCGCCTAAGAGTGTAGGCAAGGATGATACACCTATTACAAGGGGCCACTATTTTAGAGGTATTTTATAAAAGAGGTAGTACATTGTTTAACGAAGATGTATTAGACTTTCACCATATAAAAGAACAATTACAACAACATTGTAGTTCTACCATTGCTAAAGAATTAGCCATGCACATCGAACCTATGACAGATGCGAAAGCCATTCAAGAGAACCTTGATGAAACGGCAGAAGCCATGCGTTCTTTGCAAACTGAGGTAGAACAACCGTTAGGCGGTACGCGAGATATTCGCGAATCCTGTAAAAAGAGTCGCAAAGACTTTGTCCTTACGCGTGAAGCATTGTGGGATATTTATTTAACCATTGGTGCTTATAAGCGAATGACAAAGTTCTTTAGAACGAAATATATGGAATATCCATTGCTATCCTTATGGGTACAGGATATGCCAAATACAGATCGCATTGAAAACCGATTTAAACGCGTCTTTGATGAAAAAGGGGAATTACTTGATACAGCATCTCCTAAGTTGGCGAGCCTAAGAAATACGATTATTAAAACTCGGGAAAAGATTAAAAATGATATTCAAGCTATCTTACACTACAAGGATAATCAGAAATATTTCCAAGAAGCGATTATTACACAGCGTAACAATCGCTATGTAATCCCTGTAAAACAGGAATATCGCCAATATTTTGATGGTCTTATTCACGACCGTTCTGCAACGGGTCAAACACTCTATATTGAACCGATGCGCTTGGTGAATCTAAATAATGAATTACAAGAGGCATTGATTGGTGAAGAGCAAGAGGTATTGCGCATTTACCGTGAATTGTCTGCCCTTGTAAAACAACATAGTAATGATTTGATGGATGCTTGTGAAAAGGTATCCCATATCGAATTTGTATATGGTAAGGCGAGCCTTGCTATTTCTTATAAGGGTGTACCGGCCATCTTGAGTACTGATAGAACTGTCAATCTCATGAGAGCTCGGCACCCATTAATCCCACCGAATGTGGTAGTGCCTACAAATATTCAATTAGGTACATCGTACCGTATTTTATTGATTACTGGTTCTAATACAGGCGGTAAAACAGTCTCCCTTAAAACATTAGGGTTATTGAGTTTAATGAACCAATGTGGTCTATTTATCCCTGCAGACCACGGCTCAATATTGCCTATATTCCAAAATATCTTTGCCGATATTGGGGATGAACAAAGTATTGAGGCTAGTCTTAGTACGTTCTCTGCTCATATGACACAAGTGATTTCCATTATTAAATATTGTGGCCCAAATGACTTGGTATTGCTGGATGAGCTTGGCTCTGGTACAGATCCAGAGGAAGGTAGTGCACTTGCTGTATCTATCCTTGAGTTCTTCCGTAAAAAAGGTGCCCTTATGATGGTAAGTACCCATTATAATGAGCTTAAAAACTATGCATACCATACAGAAGGAATCGAAAACGGCCATGTAGAGTTTGATGAGCGCACCTTAAAACCAACATATCGACTTCATATTGGTGTAGCAGGTAGTAGCCATGCATTGAGCATTGCGGCCCGCTTAGGTTTGCCAAAAGATATCGTAACGCGCGCTGCAGAGTATAAATCTCAATTTGGTAGCCATGAAATGGAAGAAGTTCTTTCAGATTTGAATGAGCAACTTCGTAAGGCATCTGAACGGGAAAGAGCCTTAAAGAAAGAGCTTGATGAAACACGTCGCATGCGTGGTCAATTAGAGAAGGAAAAGAAACAGTTTAACGAAAAGCGTAAACAAATCTTAGCCAAAGCTCAATCTGATGCAGAATCTATGAAACGTAGCTTACGCGTCGAAGGGGAAGCGATTATCAAGCAATTGAAAGCACAATTCTCTGAAACGAATAAGGATAAGCGTCAATCTGCTATTAATGCTGCACGTAAGGGTATCTCTAATGTACATATACCAGAATCTCCAGTCGATGATGATCGTAAATCTTTGACTGCAGATGCTATTAAGGTAGGCCAAGCAGTATATGTTACATCTTTGCGCTCATTAGGTACCGTATTAGCTATCAATGGCAATCGTGTGAATGTAGATATCAATGGACTAACAGCTACTGTAAAGGTTAGCGAATTACAATCTACTACACGTGAAGAAGGAAATAAGCTTGCACGGGAACAAAAAGCAGCTATGCCTAAAACTAGAAAACGTATGGGGGGCTCTGCCGTACAACGCCAAAAAGAGGTTCGTACTGAAATCAATATTCTTGGACAAACGGTAGATGAAGCGACAGTTTCTGTTGGTAGATTTATTGACCAAGCCTTACTTGGTGGTGTTAATCAAGTGCGCATTATTCACGGTAAGGGGACTGGCGCATTACGAGAAGGTGTACATCAATATTTGCGTACCTTACCTCATGTAGCTCATTTTGAAACGGCAGGCTATGACGAAGGTGGTGCAGGGGCTACCAATGTAGTTCTGAAATAAAAGTGTATACTTTCTCTAATTGATCATTGCGTATCTGTATGCTGCGGATAATTATGTAGTTATAAAGCAAATAAAAAAGGTAGTAAGTTCTTAGAGCTTACTACTTTTTTTACGTAAAAGAAAGGAGCGGAACACATGTTCCGCTCCTTTAGCGTATGTGATTAACGATCTTTTTTACTAGACTTTTTACTTTTCGATGAATTAGATTTCTGTTCAGTTGCATCATCTTTTGAGCCACTGTCATCTTTTACAGCTTCATCTTTCGATTTGTCTTTATCGTCTTTTTTGTCTGCTTTTTCGTCCTTAGCAGCTTCTTTTTTCGGCTGTGCTTTTACAGGATTATAATAACCTTCAGAAACAGCTGATTGCGCGCTAGCAGGAACGGAGAAGTCAGAGGCAGGGGTGTTGGCAAGTGCATTAGCCATAAATTGACCCCACATTACAGCTGGCGTTGAACCACCAGTAATACCTAATGTTTCAGATCCGTAGTCATCACCAATCCAAACAGCAGCAACTAAATCAGGCGTATATCCAACGAACCAAGCATCTTTTTCATCATCTGTTGTACCTGTTTTACCAGCTGCAGGTCTACCGATAGCAGCATTGCCACCAGTACCACCACTGATAACAGATTCTAACATATCAGTGATGATAGCAGCATCTTTTTCTTCAACGACGCGCTTTTCTTGGATGGAATTTTCTTCCACTACTTGTCCGTTGCGGTCCACGATTTTTATGATTGCTGTAGGTTGAACCTTGACGCCACCATTAGCAAGTACGCCATAAGCTTCAGCCATTTCCAATGGTGAAACACCATGAGTTAAACCACCAAGTGCTGTTGATAAGTTGTTATCTTCATCAGTTAAGGTAGTAATACCCATCTTCTTAGCTAAGTCGATAATCTTAGACATACCTACTTCATCAGCAATTTTTACAGCTGGTACGTTACGAGAATGTTGTAATGCATAGCGGTATGTAATATTACCCTCAAAGTTTCGTTCATAGTTTTGAGGACGCCATCCATTAAAATCAACAGGGCTATCATCAACAATGGACCCTGGAGTTTTACCAGATTGAATAGCAGCTAAGTAAACGAATGGTTTCATAGCAGAGCCTGGTTGACGTTCCGCTTGTGATGCACGGTTAAAGGCATCATCTCCACGACCACCGACCATGGCAAC
>ERZ1699244.922-NODE-922-length-10418-cov-3.734039_pt1 | contig 10418 bp, 5 predicted proteins | sample MGYA00581534_ERZ1699244 | MGnify/ENA primary metagenome ERZ1699244 (study PRJEB42319, sample SAMD00040331) | human oral metagenome | material: saliva | host: Homo sapiens | study: EMG produced TPA metagenomics assembly of PRJDB4115 data set (Metgenomic analysis of...
GTAGACACTGTCCTGGTCCACCAGGGCCGGGGTCTGCTCGGCGGTGGGGGGCTTGGCGCTGCGGCTCAGCTGCGGGATTAGGCGCTCCATGGCAGCTACTAGCTCGGGGGAAGACTGCTCGATCAGTTCGACGCTCATATTTGCCTTTCAAATTTACTTTGGCTGGCTTTAAGCCTAACGCCTGGCGTAACTAGCGCACTACCCCACGCCGCCACAGCACACTTTTACAGGCCCGGGCGGCTTACAGGGCTAAGGCGGCTTACAGGCCCAGGGCGGCGCGCTCCTCGCTACCCACCCAGTAGCGGGTGTTCTCCAGGGCGCGGAACCAACGGGCCAGCGCCGGCCAGAAGCTGATTGAAGGCGAGCCCAGCTCCTCACGGGTGGAGTATTCGTAGGACTGGATCTGGGTGAACAGCAAGATGTCAGCAGCGGTGGGCTTATTGCCGCACAGGTACTGGCCCACGGCGGTCACAGCAGCCAGGTAGGGCAACTCAGAGAAGGTCATGACGTCCTCGCGGGCAGCCTCCATGCCGGTGGCGCGCGCCAGCAGAGTGTCAATCACGTCAAAAGCGGTAAACAGGGTCAGCACCCCGGCGTCAACTAGTTCAGCGTCGCCGTCAGCGTGAATAATCTTGCCCTGGGGGGCGGCCACATGCTCATCTAGCCAGCGCTGCCAGGCGTCAATGGCCAGGTGGTAGGGCTCAGGGTAGAGATCGGGAGCACTGGCAATCTGGAACGGCTTCCAGGCCGTAGCCAGGTCAAAGAGCAGGTCAGCAGAGGAGTCCATAACCACTTCCCCGCTGGCCAGTTCAACCAGGGCGGGGATGGTGGGCGGCGGGGTGTAGCCGGGGGTGTTGGCGTAAACCTCAGCCACTGAGGTGGCGTGCAGTACCGGGTCCTCGCCGGGTAGGCCAGAGCCATCAGTTAGCTGCCAGTAGCCGTCCTCGCCACGACCATAGCTCCAGGCCACACGCAGAGCGTTGGTTAGGCCTAGTAGTCGACGGGCAATTAGCACGCGACGGCAGTAAGGGCAGGCGCCGCTAGCAACCAGTCGGTATCGCCCCGGTCCAGGTGCAAGTTCAGAACCAAAACGCTTATGGCTACTAATCGGCATACCAATCTCCTTATCCCAAAGGCCAACGGCCCAGCGCAACGGCATATACAGCGCAAGAACGTGGCGCTGCCCACTAAATTAATGTTACGGTGGCAAGCCGGTTGTGGCTAGGGTCTAAGCAGCTCGTAAAGCAGATGCCCGCTTAGCGCGGCGCTGGGCCTGAATAATTGGGTCAGGAACTGGTACAGCAGCAACCAGTGCTTGGGTATAAGGATCACTGGGGGCAGAGAGCACCTGGGTAGTTTTGCCAGCTTCAACCACCTGGCCTTGACGCAACACCACTACCTGGGAGGCTACCTGCTCCACCACGGCTAGGTCGTGGGAAACAAACAGGCAGGCAAAGCCCAGTTCGTGCTGCAAGTTAGCTAGCAGCTCCAGCACTACGGCCTGCACTGATACGTCCAGGGCACTAGTGGGTTCATCGGCGATCAGTAGCTGCGGCTGCAGCGCCAGGGCACGCGCAATAGCCACTCGTTGACGCTGTCCACCACTCATTTCGTGGGGGTAGCGCTGAGCCATCGACGCCGGTAGGCGCACTGCCTCAAGCAGCTCATTCACCCGCTGGCGCCGCTGAGCATTAGTCAAATCAGTGTGTAGCTGTAATGGCTGGCCAATGGAGGCCCCAACTGAGCGGCGTGGATTTAGTGAGGAGGCCGGGTTTTGGAACACGATGCCAGTTTGACTGCGCACTCCCCGCAGCTTGCGCCCGCTGGCCCCAGCTACTTCCAGGCCATCTACCTGTACTGAGCCGGAGTGGATAGGTACCAGTCCGGTGAGTGTGCCGGCAATGGTGGATTTACCTGAGCCGGATTCACCCACCAGGCCTAGAACTTGGCCGCGCGCAATATCGAAGCTAACCCCACGCACCGCGTGCACCTGGCGACGCCCATTGCGGTAGACAACGTCTAGATTTTCAATTCGCACTAGCGGCTGGCCGCTATCCCCCGCACGGGAGGCAACGCCATCACCCTCACTAGCGGCGCCGTCGCTGTTAACTGTGGCCACCTTAGCGAGGCCGTCGCCAGACACAGCCGCGACGCCCACGCCAGCACCAGCGCCGCTACCCACGCCGCCACGCAAGCTATTTAGACGCGGCACCGCAGCCAACAACTGACGGGTGTAGTCGTGACTGGGAGAGGCAAAAATAGTGCGCACATCGCCACGCTCAATGATTCGCCCGTGACGCATCACTGCCACCGTGTCGGCCACATCGGCCACCACCCCCATGTCGTGGGTGATTAGCAGTACCGCCACGCCTTCGCTGGCCAGTTGGCGCAGCAGATCCAAAATCTCGGCCTGCACAGTTACGTCCAGGGCGGTGGTGGGCTCATCAGCGATCAGCACGCTGGGGTTATTGGCGGTGGCCAGGGCAATGCAGGCGCGCTGCAACTGGCCACCAGAAAGCTGGTGCGGGTAGGAGTCAGCGATACGCTCAGTTTCACGCTGATCCCCGCCCAGCCCAGCGCGGCTAAGGGCGTTAAGCACCTGGGTGCGCACAGCGCGACGCTGACGCAAAGTGGTGCGCTTGCGTTTGCCCTCGCCGTGGATGGCGATGGCTTCGGCGATCTGATCGCCAATGGTAAACAGCGGGTCCAGGGCGGTGGTGGGTTCTTGGAAGATTACGCCCACGTGTTCGCCGCGCACCTGATCCAAAATTTCGCGCGCCGCACCCACCAGTTCCTGGTTTTGGTGGCAGCAATCCAGTACGGCACTGCCACTAACTAACGCGTTAGCAGAAAGTAGTCCCAACGCCCCCATGGCGGTCACGGATTTGCCCGAGCCAGACTCACCCACCAGCGCCAACACTTGGCCCTTAATTAGGTCCAGGTTGATCTGCTGGCTGGCGACGACGTCCTCGCCGCCTTGGGCGGGGAAGGTTACGCCAAATTCGCGCAGGCAAAGCACCGTTCCAGGCGCCGGCTTTTCAAAGCCGGCAGCGTCCACCTGAGTGGTAGCCTCCTGAACGCCGTCGTAGACAGTGTCTACAACCGCCCCCTGAGCGTCAGCAGCCTCGCCGCCGGGCAGCAGCTCGGCGTCTGCGCCCGCGCCACTAGGGCGCTGGGAACTACTTTCGATGCTCATCTCTATTCGACCCCTAGTACCAGGTAGTTCGGGTATGCCGGGTAAGGCTCCACGTAGAAGCCGGTAACCTTCGAGCCGCGCAGGAAGGAGTTGCGGCGGTAGGCCAACGGCACTGCGGGGGCGTGCTGGGCAATCTGCTTGTCGACGGCGGCCCAGGCAACCTTGGCCTTGGCCGGGTCCAGCTCAGCTGAGGCCGCGTCAATAGCCTTGTCGACGGCGTCATCCTTAAAGCGCGAGGCGTTAATGCCACCGTTACCGATCTCGCTGGAGGCAAACAGCGGCTGCAGGTTAGCGGCCGGGCTGGGGTAGTCCGGGTTCCAAGACATTAGCGTCAGGTCGTAGGAGGAACCGTCAGAGTTAGTGGAGCGCTCACTGGCAGTGTCGGTCTCAACCGGGTCAATGCGCACCTTGAAACCGGCCTTGGTTAGCGACTGCTGCACTGCCTCAGCCACGGCCACCTGGGCCTGGCCGTTGGGGGTGAGCAGCACCAGCTCGGGCACGTTCTTGCCGGCGATCAGCTGCTTGGCCTTGTTCACGTTGTAGGGGTACAGGTCGTATTCCTTACGTCCCTCAATGCCGGGGGTGATGTAGGTGGTGGCCTTGAGACCACCTAGCTGACCACCCAGAGCCTGCACCACGGCGTCCTTGTTGACCGCGTAGTTGATGGCCTGACGCACAGCCAGGTCCTTTACGCGCTCAGTGTTGATGGCCAGGTACAGCAGCGGGCCGGCACTGGAGGTAGCCAGGCGGGCCTTAGCCTTGGGGTTGGCGGTGATTTCCGCTAGCTGGGCGGCGGCCACGCGCGAGGAGCTCATGGAGGTGGCAGCCTCACCGGCGTCAGCAATGATGGACTTGTTAGCTACCGATTCATCCTGACCCAGCTTGAACACCACCTTGTCGGGCAGGGCGCTACGCAGCGGATCACTCTTGGCCTCCCACTTGGGGTTGCGCTCCAGGGTCACCGAGACGCCCTGCTTGTAGTCCGCCACCTGGTAGGGGCCGGAAGCTACCGGCTTACGAGTGTAGGTGGACGGGTCGTCACCGGTGGGCACGGGCGAGAAGGTGGGGGTGGACACTACCCACGGCCAGTCACCGTAGGGGCGCACCAGCTTGAAGGTAATGGTGTAGTCGTCGGGGGTGCCGATCGAGTCCAGGTGCTTGCCATTGTAGGGGCCCTGGTAGTTCTTACCACCCTCTAGCAGGGTCTTGTGGTAGCCCAGGCCACCGGAAAGCGAGGGAGCGAAGGAACGCTCAATGCCGTACTTGATCAGCTTGGTGGTGATCTCCTGGCCATTTTGCATCTTCAGGCCCTTCTTAATGGTGAAGGTCCAGGTCAGGCCATCTTCAGAGACCTTACCGGTGTCGTTGGCTAGGTCACCAACCAGTTCAACCGGCTTACCCTCAACCAGGCGCAGGCCCACTAGGCGGCGGTGTACCAGCGGCAGGGAGGTGATGGGCAGGGACTGGCTCTTGGCCGGGTCCCAGTTAATGTCGGTGGAGGAGCTGAGTACCGTCAGGGTGCCGCCCTTCTTAGCGGTGGCCGACGCCGCCGCCCCCACCTTGTCCGAAGAGTTGGCGCCACATGCGGCTAGCACCAAACCCATAGCGCCCATACCGGATGCGCTTAGCAGACCACGACGAGAAATATTGGTTTTAACCCAAGCCGGAGCCGATAGGTTCTGGGACATTTCGAGTCCTTTCTTATGGTGCTTAAACCTGTAGTTGTTTCTACTAGGTTCTACTCGCTCAGGCGAGAAATCTGTGTGTTGTGGAAAGTAGACGGTAGCTGTTAGCTGCACGTCGGTTGTGAAAGTAAGTTCCAGGTTTAGATGCGCGGATCAACTAAAGTAGCGACGGCGTCGGCAATTAAGTTCGCGACCACCACGAATGCCGCTGCTACTAGGGTAACTCCCATGATGACCGGGATATCTGTGGTGCCCACAGCATCCATTAGTAAGGCTCCTAGTCCCTGCATGGAAAATACTCGTTCAGTGATTACCGCACCACCCAACATAGACCCAAAATCTAGGGCGAAGAAGGTAATGATGGGCAGAGCAATGTTGCGCATGACGTGGCGGCCAATCACTACCCGCTCAGGTAGTCCCTGGGCGCGTAGGGTACGCACATAGTCTTCCTGGAGGTTGTCGAGCATGTCTGAGCGCACCAGGCGCGCATACATGGCTGCAGAGATAATCGCCAGTACGGTCCAGGGTAGTACCAGGTGCCACAGCCAGCCCACGAAGTCTTCAGTCAGCGGCACATACCCGGCCACCGGCACCATATCTAGGGTGAAACCAAAGATTAAGATGCCCAGCAAACCAATCAGGTAGGTGGGGGCGCTAACCCCAAAAACTGTTCCGGCCATGATGAAACGGTCAGTGCGTGAGCCTCGGCGTAGCGCGGAAATAATTCCGGCGCCTACCCCAGCTACCAGCCAGAGCACGGCAGCACCTACCGCAATAGACACTGTCACCGGCAGGCGACTAGTGATTAGTTCGCTCACTTGGGCGTTGAGGCGGAAGGAGTAACCCAAGCAGGGGGCGTTGCAAACAATCATGTCTGCCCCGCTACCGAAAGTGCGGCCAGTGAAAATCCCGGACAGGTACTGCCAAAACTGGACATACCAGGGCTCGTCTAGACCCATATAGGCCTGGGCGCGGGCTAGGTTCTCAGCAGTACAGGGCTTGCCACAAACCAGCAGAGCCGGGTTTGAGGGCCACAGCGAGAAGATCGCGAAAGTAATTAGGGTGACGATTACCAGCACCAAGATGGATTGGAAGGTGCGGGAAATTAAGAAACGAGTCCGTCCCATCACTGCTCTCCCGTCTTGGGGTCCAGTGCGTCGCGTAGCGCGTCACCAAACATGTTGAAACCCAGCGTTACCAGGAACAGGGCGGCGCCCGGCCATAGCAGATACCAGGGGTCAGTGTTTACCCAGGCCACTGCCGAGCCGATAGTGCGTCCCCATGACGGCGTCGGCGGACTAACCCCTACCCCCAGGAAGGACAGGGCAGCCTCCGCACCAATCTTGCCGGGGATAGAAATGGTGGTGAAAACAATCAGGGTGGAGACCAGGTTAGGCATGATCTCGCGGCTAAGGATGCGCCAGTTGCTGGCTCCCATGGCCCGGGCCGCTTGCACGAAGGTGCGGTTGCGCAGGCTCAGGGCGTGTGAGCGCAGCACGCGGGCGGTGGAGGTCCACCCCAGGATGCCGATGATGGCGATCATTACGGGCACGCGCGGCACATTGGAGGGGATCAAGGCGGAAACCGCAATCATGAACACCAGGTGCGGAAAGCCCATGGTGACATCGGTTAGGCGTGAGATGAGCCCATCCCACCAGCCACCCAGGTAACCGGCGCTAACCCCCAAAATAATGGCAATCAGCACCGAAACAATGGTGGCACCCAAGCCAATGGTGTAGGAGGTGCGAGTCCCTTCCACCACAATGGCTAGCAGGTCGCGCCCAGTTTGGGGCTCAACTCCTAGCGGGTGGGCCAGGCTGACACCGCCCATGAACCCCTTGGGCACGCCAGAATCATCCAGCAGCTGCAGGTGGTATTCGGTAGCGGAAATACCTAGGGCTTTGGTGATCCACGTGGCCGTCAGGGTTACTAGCGTGGCGACGACGACGATCAGCCCACCAAATAGGCCCCATTTGTCGCGTTTAAGTCCGCTCCAGACATAGCTGGCACCAAATTGACGTTGCGGTCGGACGGCTTCTTCTGTGTGCACTTGGCACCTCACTTAAAGGTTTTAGGGTTGGAAAATTGACTGTGGCCATCAACGGCAACAGCACATACACATCCCGCAAACCTGGGTCACTAGACCGTCTCCTTTAAGTGGTTAGTCATTAAAATCTGACTAAGTTGTTGAACTGTGAATAACGTTAGCCTGTGCTAAAACATGCTGACAACCCACCTATCGCTTTTAGTGCCGCTATTCACAGATTAAACCCGGTGGTTTACCGGTAAAAATGTGCCCCGCAGGGCTTGCCTGCGGGGCACAACTAGGCTTTACAAACCGCTTTATTCTGGGCCAAACTCGCCGTCTAGCCGGGCGCTTTGTTCGTCGCAAAACTCTAGCGCCGGGTGGTCTCGATATTTGGGACTGTCCAGCATGGCGCGGATCTTGGCGATAGCGGCGCGGGCCTGCTCTACCTGACCTAGCGCCATGTGGCAGCGCACTACCATGGCCATGGCACGCGGGGCCTGGTACAGATCCTCGTCGCTCATAAAGCTCTCATAGGAGGCCTGAGCGTGTTCTAGACACTGGCTAATCTCCTCGCAGTTCCAGCAGATCACCGCGAAGTCGTAATGCCACGAACCCATTTCGTATTCAGGCAGGTAACGCGGGCTGGCCGGCTGGGCCTGAGCTAGCTTACGGGCGCGCTCCATCAGCTCGGCGGCCCGGTCAAAGTTAGCGCGACGCTGGGGCAGAGTGGGGCTTTGCACCAGGTCGCCAGCGGCGCGACGTAAGGTGCGTTCACAGTCAATGCACTCGTCAGGGGTTTTTAGCTCATAGCCGTCAACCAGGCGCATCAAAATCCCAAAGGCGCGCGTGAACTCATCGTTTTCTTCGCAGCAGCTGGCCGCATACTCTAAAGCGCTCTCCCAGGCTTTGGTGTTGCCTTGGGCAGCTTCAAACTCGGCGGTTTTTTCGAAGTTGTCGGCAGCCTCCCCCAGCTCACCCATAGCCATCTGCACCTGGGCTAGGGTGCGTACAAAGTGGTGGCGGATAGCTGGTAGGTCACGCGAGTCCAGTAGGTTCAGGCCAGACTCAATGATTTCAGCGCTTTCTAGATAGCGCCCGTCTTGGCCTAGGGCCTGGGCCAGGAACAGCAGAGAGGTCAGTGCCCGATCCATCTGCCCAAGCGTCAGGCACACGTTAACCATTTCGCGGCACTGGCGCACAGCTTCTTGGTATTCACCCATAGACACACTGGCCCGGGCAATCACCAAGCGGGCGTTTAGCACAATGCGCGGCGGGCAGGGGTCATAGCGGCGCATTAGCTCATCGGCTAGGGCGCAGGCGTCATAGACCTTGCCGGTAGCGCGCTGATATTCAGCCAGATCAATATCCAAAATATCTTTGATCTGCATGACTGACTGGCCCTGCCCCGCCTCCAGGTTTAGTGGGCGCTGGGCAATGGTGCGTCGTAGCTCTAGGCACTTTGCGGCTAGGTCTTTGTCTTCTAGCTGCAGGGATGTGCCAATCAGGCTGCCGGCAATGGAAAACAGGAAACTGTCAAAGTCCTTTTGCCGCTCGCGCTCTTCACAGCCTCGCTCAACCATGTCAGCGGTGAGCTGGTAGAGGCTTTCAAGTTTCTGTTGGCGTTTGGTGCGCTTGTCGACATTGGAGTCTTCATCCCCGCTCATCTGCTCTAGGCTCAGCTCAGAGTCAATGTCGGAGATTTCAAAGGCCACCAGGTAGGACTCATCAAAAGCTACCCGGCCGGCGCGCTTGTTTTTGAGCTTGGCTAGCAGGCCCCGGCTGGCTTCCTGGGAGTTTAGCCGCTCTAGTACTGCTTCACGCGCCCGCGCCCGCCAGGTAATGGCTCCTTGGGGATCCAGCAGGGCACTGTGAATACCGGCTAAGGACACGTATTTAACCACTGGATCAATGTCCATGGCTTCAATGGCTTCAGCGTAACCAGGGGTGATTAGCTGGTCCATTAGGTATTCAAATTCCAGGTCGGTGCCGATATCAAAGAACTGGGCGATGTAGCGCTCCATGGCCTGGTTGACGTCGGTTACCGGCTTGGGTCGGCTCAGGTCTACCGCCGGGTAGGGGGCTAGTTCGTCATCTTTAAGGGGGCTGAGTTTTTGGTTGGGGCGCGCGGGGGCCTCAATGGTTTCCAGTCCGCCTTTTTCACCAAGGGCGACGCCGTCAGGCAGTTCTTCGCCGATCTCTAGCAGGTCTACGCCCAGGGAGGCGAAGCTGTCGTCGGCGTCGCCTAGGTTTTTGAAGGTTTCACGTTCTAGGCGAGTGCGGGTGGTATCGGTGAAGAAGCTGTTCTGGTTGCGGGCGTCGAATTTTGCGGCTAGATCGTAGGCCCACTGGGTGAGGCCTTCGTAAAGCTGGGCCATGGTGGTTTGGGAGGTAATTTCCATCCCTGGGCACCACATGTTTTTGGTGTCGACGTCGATACTAACTAGCCCCTGCCCCTGCCCGGCCGCCACTGACTCGCGGGCTACCAAAGCTGCGCCAACTAGTAGCTCCCACAGGGCGTAGGCACTGTCTACCGCCTTGATTAGGGGCAGGGTTTCACGCAGGGCCCGCAGGCCTCTAGCGAGGTGCCCAGATAGGGCCAGGTATTGCAGGTGCAAACCTAGTTTGACGGCGTTACCCGGGTCGCGGCGCGATACCCGGTAGGAGCGTAGGTGTGCATCCCAGGCATCCTTGGGCCGGTTGGTGTACAGCATGGGTAGCAGGGCCCGGGCCTGGGTGGCTTGAGGCTGATCAGCGCAGCCCACAGTGCCGCCTAGCACCGGGATGGTGGCGCTAAGGGCCAGCTGCCAGTCTTCGACAGCGGTAGCGTAGTCCACCTGAATTTGCAGGTCGCAGGCGGGGCAGTCAGAAAACTCGTCGGTGGGGGTGGCGCGCCAAGAGGTTAGCTGCTCATAGGCCAGGTCTAGTTCACCTAGGCTCTGGTACATCCACACCCCGATGCCATACACCGTGTGGGAGCTAAGCCCCTGCTCATGGTAGAAGTCGCTAAATTGCTTAAATAGCGCTTCTATCTGGGAGCGTTTAATATCGGGGTTTTTACACACCATTTCAATGATCCACTTGTACTGCCAGCGCAGCGTGTCCAAGCGTTCTTCATCGAAATATTCGGGGTGGTTTTTGTACAGCGCCAGGCACCAGGAGAAAGGTGCCATAGCTTTCCAGCGTTCACTGCCTTGCACATAGGCCTCAACTAGTAGCTGGTGAGCTTCTAGCTGCAGGGCAGTGTCATCAATGCCCAGTGAGGCACTGGCAGCCTCAGCTGCCGCAGTGATGCGGGCCCGGCCGTAAGCCAGGGCGTAGACATAGTCAAGTTGCTGACGAACGTCGTCGGCAGTAGTCATGATGTTCCTTCCCAGCCTGCTAGTTGGTGTTAGCCCTGCAACGCCATATCTAGCAAAGCTCCCAGGGCTTGCGCCGCCCAGGCACGTTCTTTGGGTCCTAGCGGTTGGCGCCCAGCTAGCAGGCACTGCACATATAGACCGCGCAGTAC
>ERZ1699244.934-NODE-934-length-10357-cov-3.392669_pt1 | contig 10357 bp, 6 predicted proteins | sample MGYA00581534_ERZ1699244 | MGnify/ENA primary metagenome ERZ1699244 (study PRJEB42319, sample SAMD00040331) | human oral metagenome | material: saliva | host: Homo sapiens | study: EMG produced TPA metagenomics assembly of PRJDB4115 data set (Metgenomic analysis of...
ACGAAACGGAATGGACCAAGCGGTGTGTCGCTGACGGCTACTCCTGCACGGGCACTCTTATAGCCCATCCCTCTCAGTTCCAAGTGGAACCACATTACAAACTCCTTTGTTTTCTTGTTATATACCACCTTCGGACGTTCAATGATACAGCCTTCTTGGATGTCGCTGCATGTGTCATTGCTCACAGGTAGCACTACTCCTTTGTTCGTCCAGTTCTGTAGGTCTTTCGATGTATAGCAACTGACGCCCATAGAACTATACAGTGTGTTTCCTGTCGAACGACTCTCACCATACCAGTAGTAAGTTCCTTTATAGTTGATGATACATCCGCCATGTGCATTGATATGTCTACCCGTATTATCCTTCCACTCACCACCCGCCATCGGTGCTTGTGCATGAATAGTCAGTATGGGAATCATGACCATCAGTAATAACAGTATTCTTTTCATTCTTCTGAGGTGTTTGTTGTAAGTTCCTTTTCCTTTGCAAAGATAGTGAATATACAAAGAATGTAAAGTGTTTCTGTCAACAAATGCGTGCGGCGTTAAGTCTTATCTACGATAGTGCTCACTATGATATCCAGCCATACCCCTGTACAGCCATATCTACAAAGTGATCTAACAGCAGGTTTGTCTTGTTCGAAAACACCTCCCTGTCATAGGTCTTTGGCAAATCCTTATCCAGCGACCGTTGTATCAGTCCCAACACCTTTGTCTTTGGTTGTGGGTCTTTATACCAGTCAACCACCAACAATCTTTCTTTTTCCTCCACCAACTTGTTATAGAGGTTTTTAGAAGCAAGGATAACTTCCTTCTCTTCATCCTTTGTTAGCTTCCTACCTTGGATAAGAAGGTCGTAAATTTCAAGTTCTTCCTCCTTTAATCCCATATCTGCCGACCGTCCCTGCTCTTTCTTGAGTTCATCAATCAGCTGTAACAACTTCTCATAGTAATCCTCATTCTCCGTACCACCTGCATTATAGGTGTCAATGATATTCTTGTATCTTTGGGAGAATGGCACTCTGGTACAGTTCTTATTAATCAACTGTTCCAAAGCTGTTTCTATAAAGGTGCGGAGATTATCAATCTCCATTGACTTATAAGGAGTTGCATTGATAGACTTACGAATACTTTCTATATCTAATTTACTCAAGTCAATCACCTTACTCTGATGAATACTATATTGTGGCTTGTCTTCTGCAACCATCACCGTAACGCTATCGTCCAGTGTGTAGCTCATCTTCTCTTTTGCCCTTCTTAGTTTCTCATCATCTATTCTGTTACAGAACAGTCCGTTGAGATAACTCAGTGGAGAGAACTTCTCATTCTTCCATCCAAGTTCAAATATCTCTGGCTTTGCAGCATCATGCAGGTTCATCATGAGGTTGCTCATCACCTTAAACCTGTTTTTACTCTCGTCTTTCTCAAGGATTTTGTCGTATGCCAATCGCAAGGACTCCAGTTTGTCTAATGTGTCACCATCGGTGATAATCTTATCTAATCTTATCCCTAAACCTTGTAAGAACGAGTCGCACTCCTCAATACAACCGTCAATGGTTGTGATTAACTGCGTAATATCCTTTGCTGGGAACTCTGCACCTTCCTCACCATTTGAGGCATAGTCAGACAGTGCCTGCTGCATATACTTAAACACATTGACATAGTCTACTACAATACCGCAGCTCTTACCGGGATACACACGGTTAGCACGAGCAATCGCTTGCATCAGTGTATGGCCCTTCATAGGCTTGTCAAGATAAAGGGTTGAGAGCGAAGGGACGTCAAAGCCTGTGAGCCACATTGCACATACAAAGACTAAACTTAGTGGCTCGTCCTTGTCCTTAAATCTGTCTTCAATGTCTTTTCCTTCTGGTGTTATCTCGTTCATCTTGTTGCGATGAACAGTGATCTCTAATCCTTGTGCTTTGAATTTCTCTACTTCGTCAGCCTCTTCACTGATGATGACAGCCATCTCCACCTTATTCATATAGTCTAATCGTGCTGTCAGCTCGTCACGTTCTTCCTTCGTCTTGGCTGCATTGCGCTCCTTGATGAGGGCTTTCTTCTCTTCTCCCCAGTAGTGTTGCACCTTCTCATACATCTTCACAGCCGTGTACTTATCCACACTGACTACCATTCCTTTTCCTAAGAAACCTCGTCTTGGGAAGTGGTGGGCAATGTCTTGTGCAATACGATCAAGACGTCCGTCGCGCTTGATTACCTCTAAGATACGTGAGGAGGAGTTCTCTAAGAGTTCTCTTTCTCTATCGTTGAGTTCTTCTTCTTCGACAATCTTGTCAATGTCTGAGTCAAGCCAGTTATTCTCTAATCCCACCTCTGGCACTCGACGACTATAGTACAGGCGCACCGTACTACCATCTTCAATCGCTTGTGCAAAGTTATATTCTGATACATAGTCGCCAAACCATTGGTTGGTCAATCGCTTTGAACCTAACAAAGGGGTTCCTGTAAAAGCGATGTAGTTAGCATTAGGCAGACCTGTATGCATGTTCTCTGCCAACTGCTTATACTGTGTTCTATGTGCCTCGTCTACCAAGACAAAGATGTCATTGCGCTCAGAGAGGATGGGATATTTCTTTGTCTTATCATACTGAAACTTATGTATCAGCGTGAAGACCATCGGTTTGTTACCACTAAGGAACTCACGTAGTTGGGCTGCATTCTTTGGCTGGCATTCTTCTTTCTCGCCAATGACCTCACTGCGCACAAAGGTCTTATGTATCTGTGTGTCGAGGTCGTCTCTGTCGGTAATGATGAGGAAGGTGAAGTTGCCCTTTAGCTTACGCCTTACCTTCCGTACAAACATCACCATCGAATAGCTCTTACCCGAACCCTGCGTATGCCAGAACACACCTAACTTTCCTTTTAGTTCTTCTCTGCGTTCCACGCTCTTCATGAGGTTGTTTACGCCTAAGTATTGGTGGTTCTTAGCGATAATCTTCACGCGCTTATTGTCAAAGAAGATAAAGTTTTCGATATAGTCTAACAGGCGTTCCTTGCGGAAAAGACCGTCAATGAGGTTGATGATTGAAAGACCATACTCGGCTATATGCTCACGGTCGAGTTTCTCATGTTCATCGTTGACCTTTAGCCAGTCGAAGAAGAATTCATACTTAGAGTTCCAAGCACCCAACTTCGTCTGCATACCATTTGAGAGTACGCATATCTGGTTTAGTGCAAAGATATTGGGTATATCTTCTCGGTAGCTAACGAGATTCTTCTCATAGGCTTCCTTTATCTTTACGGTTGAGTTCTTCAACTCGATGAAGACCATTGGAAGTCCATTGACAAACAAGAGGACATCGGGGCGACGATAACGAATTCTACCCTTTATCCACATCTGATTGACACAGTGGAAGTCGTTGTTCTCTACATTATCAAAGTCTATCAGCCGAACGATGTCAAAGTCGTCTTTGCCATTCTTCTTTACCTTTACATTGATACCATTGCGCAGATAGTTATAGAACTTATAGTTTGTGTCCATCATGTCCTTACCCGTATAATCCTTACGGAAGTCGGCTACAACCTGCGCTAAGATGCTCTTGTCAATCTGTGGATTAAGTCGTTCTAAGGCAGTAAGGAACACCGCAGGTAAGATGCACTCTGACGAATTGCGACGTCCCGTCTTGCTAACGTCATCTTGTGCTTCCACACTTGGGTCACACTCAATACGTTTCCATCCGAACTCTGGTTGCGATAGTCGGGTACAAAGGGTCTGCTCTATGTCGTCTTCACTGATAAACGATTTCATAATACAATGGTTTGTTAAGATTTTACTTCAAGTTTGCCACTCATCAAACGGGGAAGGAGTAAGTCACGTTGGCGAGTGAGGAGTTGGTTTTGCTTATATAGAATATCAATCTCTCGGTCTATTTTATTTATCTTATTATTAAAAACTACTCTAAGTTCCTTATTAGCAACAATAAGTTTCAACTTGAGTAACTCCTTCTTTGTTATAGATGAAAATATTGCTCCATTTCCAATAATGTCTTCCTTAAAGAACTTTGCTTTTAGCGTATAAAATAGTAAGGACTGCATACCTTCTTTATGATTAATTGCGGCTACACCTCTACCAATAACAATCCGATTACGTGTATAATTAAGACGTCCAACTGGTGCGCGTACACTAAATAGAATACTCATAGGTTCTGCTATCTGTGAGTAGCACGTTGAATAAGTGTTGTCTAAGACAAACCTCTCACCAAATGAACCTACCCCTTGATGAAATGGTAATCCCCTTTTTTCATCATTATAATACTCTGACTTAGGGCTTGAACCCATACAAACATCCGCAATGTTGCCCAGTCCTTTTTTATTCCATCCTTTAGGCAATCCATTAACCATTTCTACATTCTCGTGTTCAGGGAATCGGAAACGGACGAACCACTCTTTATAAAGGTTCTCTGCCATCTGCTCTAACAAACGGATACGACGAGTGTTGTTCTCGATAAGACGGTCATAGGCGGAGAGGATAGAGGCTATCTTCTGCTGGATGGGGAGAGATGGTAAATCAAACTTTATTTTTTTTATGAATTTCAAATCTGCTCTTTGCCTTCCACTCGCACCAGTCATACTATTTGCAGCAAGATTTCTAATATAACTTTGTTTGAGAAAGTAATACACAAAGTCATTATCTGTAATACCTTTCTTACCACGAAAAACAAATAGCTCTGTTGAACCAATGCCTTTATCAGGAATTGATGCCATTGCCATTTTACCATTTTCAAGACAAGGTGTAATCCTTGCCATCAATGTATCACCATTCTGAAATTTACATCCACTTTGCTTTTCATATACAATCGTATCTTTGTTAGTAACGAGTTTTCTGCCCACTGATATTTTATCAATATCAATAAGCGGATATTCATTTCCCTTTACTAACTTGACAGTTGGGTTGCATTCTATACTATCTCCTATTCTTACTTCCATATTACTCCCCCAACAACTCCTTTAAGTTCTTCTCAATCTCACTCTCCAAGTCCTTAGCTTCAGCGGATAGCTTTGCAAACTCTGAATTTAGCGATAGCATTTCGGTGCGGAATTCTCCTTCGGTCATTCCGTCGTCTTCAATCACTACACCCACATATCGTCCTGCGTTGAGGCTATAATCGTTGTCGATAATGCCGTCTTCGCCTTCAAGTTTCGCTACCTTACACAGACCGACAATGTCGTGATATTTGCCGTCTGGCCAACGTTCTAAAAGCCAGTCTACTTCGCTTTGCTTGCCCTCTGCCTTATACTCATCGACCAATGCCCAGAAAGCATCGCTGTCGCCCTCATAAAGGCGAGAGATGATTCCGAGGTTTTTCACCTGCTCTTCAGAGAATTTACGGTGTGCACGGTCTACCTGTGTGAAGATGTTACGAGCGTCAATAAAGAGAATCTCGTCTTTCTTTGGTCGTTTCTTATTGAAGAACCAGAGTGTGGCAGGGAGGGTTACGGTAGAGAACATATTGCTGGGGAGGGTCACCATCTGACTGATAATACCGTCCTCAATCATCTTCTTACGTATCTCGAGTTCGCTACCTCCTGCATCACTGGCAGAGTTTGCCATGACAAGTGCTGCACGCCCCTCGTCGTTAAGGGCTGTAGCAAAATAGCCAATCCATAAGTAGTTGGCATTAGGTACGGTTTCCTTCTTGTCTGAAGCCTTCGTGGCAGACTTTGTCTTGTTGCGGGGTACACCATAGGTGTTAAAGCGTGCATCGTCTGTCACCCTCTCAACAACCACCTCATCGACATTAAACGGAGGGTTAGCCATGACGTAATCAAACTGTCCGACAGCATTGTAAGGATCGCTATAGAAAGAGTTAGCCTCCGTAATCTCGCCACGCACATTGTTGAGTAGAAGGTTCATCTTTGCCAACTTCACCGTGTCAGGCTCTTTCTCAACACCATAGCAACGGAAGTTCATCATCTGTTCGTTAGTGGCATTGTGGCGGTGCATATAGCGTGCTGCCTGAACGAACATACCGCCCGAACCACAGGCAGGATCAAGAAACTTCTTATCGCCAGTGGCAGGCTGTAAGACCTCAACCATATACTGTACGACACTGGCAGGGGTATAGAAGGCTCCTCCTCCCTGACCTTCAGCAAGGGCGAAGTTGCCAAGGAAGTATTCGTAAATCTGTCCGAAGATGTCAATACTGATATTCTCAGGGATGTCTTTGAATACACGTACGATGCGACTCAGTAGCTCCGGTTCTTCCTCTGGTACCAACTGTCCGTAGACCTCCTTTGGCAGAACGCCGTCCATGCGTGGGTTCTCATGCTCAATAGCCTCCATCGCAGCCTTTACCAACAACGCCTTTTGGGCATCGTCGGGGGCATCATTGAGATAGTCGAAATAAGCACATTCAGGCAAGAAAAAGCCACACTTCTCTATGGCGATATCCTTATAGCTACGCTCCATGCGTGTGCCCTTATACTCGTTATAGGCTGCATCAATCTCCTCCTTATGCTGCTTGAAAAGAACATCGGCATAGCGGAGGAAGATAAGACCAAGGATAGGCTGACTATACTTATTGGCTGCAAGGTGTGCGCCAGCACGTAACATGTCGGCAGATTGCCATAGTCGGCCTTCAAGGTCTTTGAGTTCGGTACTTGTCATTGTCTTATTTTTCTTTTTGCGTATTGACTCTTTAATGATTATGCAAAGATATTAAAATAAAGTAAGAATCCCTTATCTTTTGTAAACAAAGAATGATAGAAATAAATATTCTGGGTTTGTATGATGTCTGTCATTGTTTCATTCTGTCCATGTACAATAAAATCTCCGTTCCTTCAGCGTCCCTCTGTCCCCTCCTGTCATTCTGTTATTCTGTCTATGAACATTAAAAGAGTTGTCTATTCTGTGTCCTCCGTCTTCGTGCAATTCGTGTAATTCGCAGTTCTATGTAGATTGTTGTTTAGTATTGTCCATACCACTCTTATTTCCATGTGGCATTATATCATCTTTTAATATGTCATTCAATCTATGGATAGTCCGTCTTCCTACCATTTAAGTAAACCGCAGTATTTGTTTGTCTGTGGAACGCACATTCAATTAGTAAATACGCGCACATTCAATTAGTAAATGCGAATACTCTCGGTAAGAAATATCTTTACACAAGTTGCTGAAAAGTAATCTTTCTGCCATGAAAGGCTCTATAAAATTCAGATGTACAACCATCAGATTGTTAGTCTATTACAAACGGTGGAGTTAACAGCGCTTAATTATGTTCAAGACAACGCCCTTTAAGCATACAGTTAGGCCTTAGCCGTATCCTAATTAAGGCTTGTTTGCAGGTTAAATAAGCGTCTTTATTTTTCGTATATGATTTTATTGTTACAAAAGGAGAGTCGGGTAGTGGGAAATCTCAGCATCTTAAAGTAGTGAGAAATTACGATGACCAACTTGGATAAGGATTTGGCTTTAACATCTCCTACAATGGTTTGATAACAGGCATTTTGTCATTATTGAGGTCAAACTTAAAGACCTTATTGTCTGTCAGCGACTTCTGATAAAAGAATTTAGGATATCTCGATGAGCCACTTTGAACACCAACGCCTATTGTTGGATCTTTCTTTAGTTTATTCCTTATGGCATTAAATAATCTTTTAATCTTTCCTTCAGCTTCTTTAGAAATTAACCGCAATGAAATCAACTCAACTTCGTTTTCATTTGCCCTTCCTCCTATTCCTTCAATAGTTCCCTTGCATACTTCATCATCATAAAAAGAAATACCAGCTTCGTTATAATCTTTTAAAGAGACAAAGAAAAACAACTTGTCCTCTATACCATCACCAATAACACTTCTATAATTTTCCATATTAAGTTTTGATGTATATAAAACATCTTTTGTGTTCTTTTCCCTTAAATATACAACACAATCATACTTCACGACCATATCGTTAATATATGGCACAAACTCAACTAAAGGCATAATAACATTTATATAAGACATAAGCAATTAATGTGTGTCTAATTTAGGGGTACGTCATCTGAACTGTGTCATTGGCTTCATTTCTTTAGGAGCATGAGGAATGCTGATGGGCAAACTGGAGCTGTCTTTCTCTTGGTAAAATCAAGCTGGGCTCGATGGCCAGTCTGATTTTTAATTCGCTGGTGGTATAAACCATTGCATCTTCTCTTGGTGTTGCAAAGGTACGACAGTATTTCTTAGAGACGTCTATCGTCTGTGTTTATATTCAGCTTTAATCATCTCCAAGCCACTGCTTCACGTCTTCGTTTTCCTTTGTGTTATAGTCCAACTCAAACCGTGTCAACAGCAAACACGAGGTGTGCGACTGGTAAACACCAAAGAAGAACATCTGCCAACAGACTATTGTATTAATTCCTTATACTGCTCTAAACTCCTTTTACACCTGGATTATCCCTTGTTATAAGTAGAAATAACAATTTCCTCCATAATTATAATGCCATAAATTTAAACTTATCTACAAAATAAGGCATTTCTTTCTGTGCTCTATTCATCAGTGATGTCGCTCTCAAGTTCGGATAACGATATAAAGTGTTTAACAACCATGCTTCAAAGATGAAACTTGTGGTTATTTCAACATTCCTCTCATAGCCAGAGACCATTATTGCACCTGTCAGTCTCTTGAACTGCTTAATCTCACTATCATTCATCTTAAAAGTTCTGCAACTTCCAAAATGGACAAACTTTCCTCTAAAGATTCCTTCATTTTCGTTAGCGAAATCTATCAAACTACATATCGAGCACTTACCCTTATTATCTGACCCAGCAAAGTGAATAATACCCTTTTCTCCATGAAAGCATAAATACACAATGGAAAAATCCTTATATGAAGCCTGCTTTAAATGACTTATATAGTATTTGAAATCTGATAGAGTTGCAACTTGTCTAAAAGAAAAGTCTACACCACAGGAGTTACTTAAAAACTCTAACAGAGGTTTTGCCTGAGAATCATATTTCAAGTCATATACACTCTGTTCCCACTCCGTTTCTAAACAAAAAACTTTATTTACCATACCTGTTTATTTCGATTGACGAATCTACTATATTTTTTTGTGTCTTCTGCAATATAAGAGATCTACTACTTAATGGTATTATCTCACGCTATCATTCTCATTAAAGCATCGATGGTATTTCTCACTCTTCGCTCTGTTGTCAGCATGATAGTGTCTTCATCAGCACCCTCAGCACCCATATAGACGGAAGGGTTGGAGTAGGTCATGCGACTTGCTTGTGGCTCACGAGCAGAGAAGTGGAAGGCAGGCACACCCGTTTCTTGGCGTATGCGAGCGATGTTCTTTTCGTTCACACCACAACCAGCCATGATTTTTATACGACCATTTGACAACTGGTTTAATCGCTGGAGTAGGGGAATACCCTTCTCGGCAGTAGGTTGCTGTCCAGATGTAAGTACTCTTTCAAAGCCGAGTGCAATGAGCTGTTCCAAGGCTTTCTCTGGTTCGCGGCAACGGTCAAAGGCACGATGGAAGGTCACGCTCATACCCTTCGCATGTGACAACAGATACTCGTTGGCAGCCAAGTCGATATCTCCTTCAGCTGTAAGGCAGCCAAAGACAACACCATCCACACCTAACTCACGGCAAAGGTCAATATCCATAGCCATGCGCTGAAGCTCTTGTTCGGTATAAAGGAAGTCTCCACCACGGTTGCGGATGATGACATGTAGGCGAGTATCAGTCAACACTTCCCTTGCCATCTTTATCTCACCATAAGAAGGAGTGGTACCTCCTTCAGGAATACCCATACAGAGTTCCACACGATTGGCCCCACCTTTCTGTGCTTCTATACAGCTTTCAACGCTGTTAGCACATATCTCTATCTCAAAATCACTTCGTTTCATGTTGGATTGTTTGAGGAGTTATAGGAGTTAAGGAGTGAAAGGGAGTTAAGACAATACTTTTATATAATGTAATATATCAGACAATAAACGGTCATATATCACACTAACAGATAGTGTTGTCTTAACTCCCCTTTACTCCTTAACTCCTCTCTCTCCTTAATTAAAGTTTACTACTTGTTTTCACGAGTTGCTCACCCAGTCCGATTGTATATCCTTGAGAAAGGAAGACAATACGGTTAAAGGTATCAGCGATGATAAATATTGGTAGCTGTTCAGTATTGCGGAGTTTCATCTCTTTCACTATCTCCTGCTGAATAGTTCCATCCTTATCAATACCGAAGATAGTCTTCGCAGGGAGGTTAGGGAACTCACCCTTCTGTGCTTGGAACTTCTTAGCTTCCGCCTCATTCTTGAAGAGTAAGATGAATGGACGGCCCCACTTATCGAGTTTATCCTTCATCTTCTCAATATCATGCAAAGCATGGTTGGTTGGTTCC
>ERZ1699244.944-NODE-944-length-10287-cov-3.433071_pt1 | contig 10287 bp, 10 predicted proteins | sample MGYA00581534_ERZ1699244 | MGnify/ENA primary metagenome ERZ1699244 (study PRJEB42319, sample SAMD00040331) | human oral metagenome | material: saliva | host: Homo sapiens | study: EMG produced TPA metagenomics assembly of PRJDB4115 data set (Metgenomic analysis of...
TCGCCTTAGTCTCGGTGGGCCCGAGATTGGGATAAGGGGCAGAACTAAAACCACCAGCAATTAGGATAATAGTACGCAGATAGCGGCATAGAAGGTATTCCCTGTGGCAGAGAATGTGATACCTAGAACACCAAAAGCTAAATTAGCACTGGTAAATAAATTTGGAATAATAGACTTATTCATGACGCAACCTCCCGATAACAGTGTCTCCACCTGTAATATGTTGACCTTTTTCCACGAACAACTCTACATCCTTATCCATGTAGATTTCAGTACAAGAACCGAATTTAATCATCCCGTACAATTGGCCGCGTTCAAGCACGCTATCAAGGTCTGTCCAAGATACGATACGACGCGCTAAAAGGCCTGCAATTTGTGTTACCAATACGGAAGTACGATCATTTTCAATACAAATAGTATGACGTTCATTTTCAAAACCTACACTATCTTTAAAAGCAGGCAAGAAACTGCCCATTGTGTAGTGACGGTATGTAATTTTACCATCAATAGGCGCACGATTAGCATGTACGTCAAAAACAGATAGGAAAATAGTTACTTTTTTACACTCTTTATGTAAGTAAATATCTTCGTATACATCAGAAATATCCATAATTTTACCATCCGCTGGAGATAAAATTAAATCTGGATCTTGAGGGATTACACGTTTAGGATTTCTAAAGAAATTGACGAAAAATAATGCCAGAATAAATGAAATAATCGCAATTACATAATGCCCTAAAAATCCTAATACAATAGCGATAATGAGCATAGCCCCTATCAGTGGAAACCCTTCCTTAATTATTGGTCCTGTAGGCACGATTCAACACTCCTCTATTTATTTCTAATAACGGTCCACATAAACTTCGGAATAGCCAACATGCGGCCAATCCGTTGAGGTTCTAAATATAATCGATACAACCATTCGAGACGATTGCGTTGCATCCATTCTGGAGCCCGAGGAATATTACCTGCCAAGACATCAAAGGAACCACCTATGCCGATAGCAACAACGCCATCCAGGTGACTCAATTTTTCTGAAATCCATTGTTCTTGCTTTGGTACGCCTAAGGCAACAAAGACTAATTTTGCCTTAGACTCACTAATAGCTTTAACGATTTCTTGTTCCTCTGTGCTATCGAAGAATCCATCATGAATCCCTGCTATATTTAACGGTCCAACTTGAGCAGATAAATTATCAATTGCTCGTTAAGCAACACCGGGGGCTGCCCCTAAGCAGTATACAGGAATTTGCCGTTCAGCCGCAACTTTAAATAATCGTTTAGTTACGTCTACACCAGTTACGCGTTCAGGAACATGTTCACCTTGACGCTCTGCAGCCCACAAAATGCCAGCCCCGTCAGGAACGACGAGACTAGCATTATTCAATATGGTGTGCAATGTAGGATTTTCATTTGCCAACATAACCATTTCTGCATTAGCCGTGGCTACTAAATGTAGTCCCGGCTCTTCAGTTAATTGTAAAATACGTTGGACAGCCTCATCCATTGTTACACAATCGATAGGCACAGATAAAACAGAAATACGTTTATTCAATGTAATACTCCATTATCAACCACTATAATTTGGTGCTTCAACGGTAATGCTTACATCATGCGGATGACTTTCTTTTAAACCAGCCGCTGTAATTTGAATGAATTGAGTATTTTCAATCATTTCTTGGATGTTATGACATCCGCAATACCCCATACTTGCACGCAAACCACCAACCATTTGGAAAATTGTATCAGCCAACATACCTTTATAAGGCACGCGACCTTCAATACCTTCAGGAACTAATTTCTTAGCTTCAGTTTGGAAATAACGATCTTTACTACCAAGTTTCATAGCACCTAAACTACCCATGCCACGGTATACTTTATAGGAACGACCTTGGTAAATCACTGTTTCTCCTGGACTTTCATCAGTACCAGCTAAAATATTCCCCATCATGACTACATTAGCACCAGCAGCAATAGCCTTAGCAATATCGCCAGAATATTTAATGCCCCCATCAGCGATGATAGGAATGCCATAGCGACGACCTACTTGAGCAGACTCGTAAACAGCAGTAATTTGAGGTACCCCAATACCTGCAATAACGCGAGTTGTACAAATAGAACCAGGTCCAATACCAACCTTAACAGCATCAGCACCAGCTTCAATAAGAGCCTCTGTACCAGCTGCAGTAGCAACATTGCCTGCAATAACAGGAATATGAGGATAGGCTTGTTTAATTTCTTTCAATGTACGTAGTACGCCTGCAGAATGCCCATGTGCTGTATCTACAATGATTACATCAGCCTTTGCAGATACAAGTGCATCAAGACGATCATATAAATCTTTAGACACACCAACAGCAGCACCAACTAATAGGCGGCCACTACTATCTTTAGCTGAATTTGGATATTTTGTCGCTTTTTCAATATCTTTTATAGTAATTAATCCTTTTAAGTTTCCATCATCATCTACGAGAGGTAATTTTTCAATGCGATGTTCACTTAAAATTGCTTTCGCCTCTTCAAGAGATGTACCTTCTGGTGCAGTAACAAGGGAATCCTTTGTCATGCATTCTCCGATTTGGCGAGTTAAATCAGTTTCAAAACGCATATCGCGATTTGTAATGATCCCTACTAGTTTACCATGTTCTGTGATAGGTACACCAGAAATTTTATATTTTTCCATAATTTCTGCTGCATCAGATAGTAAATTTTGAGGGCTTAAGAAAATAGGATCGACGATAACACCATGTTCAGAGCGTTTTACCTTATCAACTTCATGGGCTTGTTCTTCAATAGACATATTTTTATGGATAACACCAAGGCCACCTTCACGAGCCATAGCAATAGCCATACGGGATTCAGTAACTGTATCCATCCCAGAACTAATCATAGGGATATTCAATGTAATGTCACGAGTTAATTGAGTTTTTAACTCTACTTGATGTGGTAGCACATCAGAAGCCGCTGGTACTAACAAAACATCATCAAAAGTTAGTCCACGCATACCGAATTTATCGTCTCTCATATTTAATTCCTTTCCGTATAATAAAACAAAACTACGACCCGCCTAGTCCATCTGGACTAGGCGGTCAGTCGTAGCTTAGCGTTCAGACCGCAAAATGCCGCCTTCCATATAATCATCTTTTTTCATATCTACGAAGATAATCTTTACTGCGTCAGCAGGTACATTAACGATATCAACCGCAGCTTTAGTGATAGCTTCACCTAATTGTTTTTTTTGTTCTTTTGTGCGCCCTTCAACGAGCTCTACATGAATAAGTGGCATATTGACCTCCATAGATGAAAAATGAAATAAATTTGTTTGTTCTATTATACGGTATGAGGAACAGATACACAAGGGAAAAACCCAGATAAAATCTAATATTATCGCTACTTATGTACTTATTATTCCTACCTCTTAATTATACAATATTCTAAGAAATTTTTCACCAAATCTTTTTTCTAATTCTTCTTTCATTACAGATTCAAGTTTTTCCATTCCATATTGACTTGCAAACTCTAGTACATCCTTGCGAGCCTGTACCAATATTTCAATATCTTTAATAATATTAGCAACCCGTAAATCAGGTAATCCTGATTGAGCTAAGCCAAATAATTGACCAGAACCACGAAGCAGTAAATCTTGCTCTGCTAGTTCAAATCCATCTTGGGTCTGTTCCATCAATTTTAATCGCTCTTGGCTCACATCATTTTTAGAATCACTCACAAGAATGCAATAAGATTGATGAGACCCACGACCTACACGGCCACGTAACTGATGTAATTGAGATAGGCCAAAACGTTCTGCCCCTTCAATACACATAATGGTCGCATTTGGCACATTAACACCAACCTCGATAACGGTAGTAGAAACGAGCAATGAAATCTCACCCCTATGGAAGGCATTCATCACTTCATCCTTTTCACTTGGTTTCATGCGCCCGTGTACAAGACCAACTTCATAAGCCTTGTAAAAGTACTCTTTTAGTTCCAAATACAGTTCTTCTGCTGCCTGTAAGTCTAATTTTTCAGATTCTTCTACTAGAGGACATACTACGTACACTTGACGGCCTTCTGCCATCTCTTTGCCGAAGAAGTTTCTTAATCGTTCCTTATAGGAGCTATCTACAGCATAAGTTTTAACCGGCTTACGTCCAGGTGGCATTTCTTTAATTAAAGAAACCGCTAAATCACCATACACAGATAATGTCATGGTTCGTGGAATTGGTGTAGCCGTCATGATGAGCACATGAGGATATGTCCCCTTTTGTTGCAATCGTGCCCGCTGCTCTACACCAAAGCGATGTTGTTCATCAATGATAACAAGGCCTAAATTATAGAAGTTTACGCCCTCTTGAATAAGCGCATGAGTACCGATAATCATATTAATTGATCCATCTGCTAAACCTTCATAGATACGCTCTTTTTCTTTTTTTGTAGTGGAGCCCGTTAATAGCTCTATGGTAATCCCCAAATCACCACATACATCTGCTATACCGTCATAGTGCTGGGCAGCCAATATCTCAGTAGGAGCCATTAATGCCCCTTGGTACCCATTCTCGATGGCTTTCAACAAACTCAACGTAGCTACAACTGTTTTACCAGAACCTACATCACCTTGCAATAATCGTTGCATAGGCCGTTCATCTTCCATATCGATACGAATGTCCTCTAATGCACGCTGTTGATCACCTGTTAAGGAGAACGGTAAATTTTCTATACACCGAGCCATTAAGTCTCCATTGGGACCCATCTTAGGACCTTTATGACATTGTTCTTTATTTCGTAACAATGCCAGTCCAGATTGCATAACAAATAACTCCTCATAAGCTAATTGATGACGCGCCTCTTCATATCGCTCTGAAGACTCTGGGAAATGCATCATTTTAAATGCATCATAACGAGTCATATATTGATGTGCTTCACGAACTTCAGCAGGCAAAATCTCTGGCAACTCATGATTAGCTGCAAACCAATTACGTACCGATGAGCGCACCACAAATTGAGATACCCCATCTGCAAGAGCATAAATAGGAACGATACCACGATCAGGTTCTCCACCGTCTCCCAAATTTTCTATTTGGGGTGTATTCATTTGCATAGACCCATATTGGAACTCGGCTTTACCATACGCATATAGGAGCTGACCCTTTTTGTAAAAGTTCTTCTTATACCCTTGGTTAAATAGCACAATCTTTAAAGGACTTGTACCATCTGCAATGACTACTTCTAAAATAGACAATCGAGGGCGAGGACGTTTTTCTTGTACAGCAATAACATTCCCAACCACGCCACCAGTCATACCAGACTTTAAATCACCAATTCTATAAATCGTACGGCGGTCTTCATAGGTTCTTGGGAAATACGTTAACAAGGATGTTATATTGGTAATTCCCAACTTATGTAATTGTTTCTCTCGACCAGGACCAATCCCCTTTATGGTCGTCAACCGTTCATCCATAGAAACTCCTTTAAATATACGATAAACACATGAGATATATCCAATTTCTGTATATCCTTGTGTAAAAGCCCATTCATATCATAGAATATGATATATAGTATACCTTATATTGTAGTATATTTCATAAAAAGAGCAATATGTACGATAAAAACACTTGCTTTACGCTACTCTTTATGATAATATACTTTTGTTATGTTATAGATTAAGCTTGGAGGTGGAAACTATGGCAAACCTTTGCGAAGTATGTGGCAAATCCACATCTAGCGGTATGAACGTGAGTCACTCTCACATTCGCACAAGAAAAACTTGGAAACCGAACATTCAAAGAGTACGGGCGGTTGTAGACGGTGCTACTAAAAAAGTAAACGTATGCACTCGCTGCCTTCGTTCTAATAAAATTACACGCGCGTAAAATAAAAAGTACATGTACTCTTTGGGGTTCTAGAGCCCCAAAAAAAGCAGTTAGTTCATTTGAACTAACTGCTTTTTTTGTTATCTATATACCTATTATTTAATGATTTATAGCGTAATATTTGGAATATAATACTGTTTAAATAGCTTAATGGCATATTGATCCGTTAAGCCTGCTACATAATCTACCACATCACGGGTAGAATAAAACTCTCTTGTACTTTCACAGCCCTCCATATCATCAGGATGTTCCATAAAGTGAGTAAATAAGTTTTTCACCACATGAGATGCCTTATTTCGATCAGGAATTAAAGCTGGCGCCAAATAAACATTTTTAAACATAAATTGACGGAATAGATTCATGGTCATCTCTATATCACTAGACATAGAAATAACAGGTTTATCTAAAGACTCTCGCACCATATCTTCAACCATGGCAGTAATCATACTAGAAGGAGTCATACCAAAATGCTCTCGCACTTCAAAAGGTAATTCCTCAGCCGTCAACATACCAGCGCGCTGTGCATCATCAAAATCATGACACAAATAGGCAATGCGGTCTACGATACGAATAATTTGACCTTCCAAAGTGACAGGGATATGTGCCCCTGTATGACCTACGATGCCATCACGTACAGCAGTCGTTAAATTAAGACCTTGATGGTCTCCATGCTTTTCTAAGACTTCAACCATACGCAAGCTTTGTTCATTATGATTAAAGTGACCAACCATATCACGCAACGCATATTCCCCAACATGACCAAATGGTGTATGTCCCACATCATGCCCCATAGCGATAGCTTCTACTAAATCTTCATTTAGTCGCAACGCACGAGCCACTGTACGACCTATTTGTCCTACCTCAAGGGTATGGGTCATACGCGTACGATAATGGTCACCTGGCGCAATATAAACTTGTGTCTTATGCTTTAACCGTCTAAAACATTTACTGTGAATAATGCGGTCCCGATCACGTTGAAAGGCAGTTCTAAGTGGATCGGGAGCTTCCTCTAAATCACGGATGGCATCACGGCTTTTAGCTGCATAAGGAGAGAGGAGTAAAGCCTCCCTCTCCTCTATTTGTTCCCGTATATTCATTTACCCTCCGATGCACGGTTTTTATCGATCAATTGCATAACTAGAGATGCTGTTTCTTCGATAGATTTATTAGAAACATCTAGCACTTGGCAATGTAAACGACGCATAATAGCTTTTGCATATTCTAATTCAGATTGAATACGCTCAATAGATGCGTAGTTTGCTTCGTCTTCAAGACCGATAGCGCGTAACCGTTCACTACGAATATTATTTAATTTGAATGGGTCAATAATAAGGCCCACGATTTTTTTTGCTGGAATTTTAAATAATTCCTCTGGTAATGGTACCTCAGGTACTAATGGCAAATTGGCAGCTTTAATCTTTTTATATGCCAAGAACATAGACAATGGTGTCTTACTTGTTCTAGATACACCAATAATAACTACATCGGCCTTTTCAAAGCCAGATGGATTTTTACCATCGTCATATTTTACGGCAAATTCAATGGCTTCTACCTTTTTGAAATATTCTTGGTCAAGCTTATGAACCATACCAGCTGTCATACGAGGCTTTGTGGATGCAACAGTACCTACAGCATTGAGAACTGGGCCCATAATATCTACAGCAGGAATATTGTATTCTGCTACTTTTTCATGAAGATATTTGCGCAAAGACTCAGATACAATGGTATGACAAATAACATGATTACCACGTTTTGCATCTGCTATAACTTCATCAATTTGGCTTTCACTATCAATATAAGGAATACGAACAATTTCAATTTGTTCCTTATCATATTGACTCGCCGTAGCTCTTGCTACAGCCTCTGCAGTCTCCCCAAGGGAGTCCGATATTGCATAAATAATTTTTTCTGCCATTCTATCAACCTCAATGTATGCTACATTCTAAAAATACTTTCGCTACCGTCGTTTTAGATACACGGCCTACAACCTTTAGGCGTTTCTTGTTTTCCACATCCTCGCGAACGACGACAGGTAAACAATCCACTTCATAATCTATCATCTTCTGTGCAGCCTCTACTAATGTATCGGTAGGCTCCACAGTTATAACCTTACTCACAGGGGTCATAATCATAGATATAGGCATTGTGTGCGAATCTGTTTGCCCCATAGAGGCACGCAACAAGTCCTTACGGGATACGACACCTACTAAATAGGAATCATCACACACTAGAATAGTCCCTACATCTTCAGTAAATATAGTAACAATCGTGTCATACAAACTTGTATCCCCGTTGACTACAACGGCTTGAGATAATACATCACTTACCAGAAATGACTTTAATCGCTCCGCCGTTTGTGTTTCTTTTGAAAGTCCCACATAGTAATAACCTACATTCGGACGCGCATCTAAAACACCTAGCATAGTTAACACCGATAAATCTGAACGCAATGCAGATCTAGTAACCTCTAAATGTTCAGCAATAGCACTGCCCGTTACAGGCCCTTCTTCACGAACGATTTGAGCAATTTGTTCTTGTCGTTTCGACAGTTTCACACGGTAACCCCCTTTCATCTCTGTTTGTATTATATCCTAAGTTACCATTCAGAAAAAGAGGAGACCTACGGGCCTCCTCTTTCAATACCACTATATGATTACCAAGTTAAGTCATCAGTTTCTTGACGACCACGACCAGTCATAGCATCGAGCATAATTCGTTGTTCGATTTGAGCCACCATTTTCTTAGTGTTCACAACCGCATCTGGGTTAACAGAAATGGAGTCGATACCACTCTTCACGAGGAATTCGCAAAGTTCAGGATACACGCTTGGCGCTTGACCACAGATGGATACAGTTTTACCATCTTTGTGAGCCACTTCGATGAGATGGCGAATCGCTCTACGAACTGCTAGATTCCGTTCATCATAGATATGTTGAACTGTTTCGTTATCACGGTCACAGCCAAGAACGAGCATAGTCAAGTCGTTAGAACCGATGGAATAACCATCTACATATTTATTGAATTGATCAGCTAAGATTATATTGGATGGAATTTCAGCCATAAGCCAGATTTTGAAATCTTTACCGCGTACAAGGCCTTCTTGAGCCATTAAGTTAGTAACAAGTTCAGCTTCCTCTATAGTACGGCAGAATGGAATCATAACTTGTAAGTTTTTGAAACCAAATTCGTTACGTACTTTTTTGATTGCTTCTAATTCTAATTTAAAAGCAGGTGTATATTTTGGATCATAGTAACGAGCTGCACCACGCCAGCCAAGTAATGCACTGGATTCATGTGGTTCATATTTGTCGCCACCGTTGAGATCACGGTATTCGCTAGATTTGAAGTCGCTCAAACGAACTACTACTTGGCGAGGAGCTAATGCTTGACACACTTTACGCATACCTTCTGCCAATGTATTAACTGCAAAATCACTGCGACCAGTTTCGATAAGATGTAATGGGTGTTCGTGAATGAAAGTTGTCCAAATGAACTCTTCACGCATTAGACCAATGCCATCACATGGTAATACACCATGTTTTTCAGCTAAATCAGGATTGCCTAAATTCATGTAAATCTTAGTGCCTGTTACAGGAACATATTCAGTTGCAACACTTGCAGTAGCTTGTGCTTCTGGCTTTTTAACGATATCTTCTAATACACCATCGTATACGATACCATTTGTGGCATCAACAGTAATCATTTGACCATCTTTAATGGATGTTGTTGCTTCATGGCTACGGCTCTTAGTACCTACGATACAAGGAATACCAAGCTCACGGCTAACGATAGACGCGTGACAAGTCATACCACCAGCATCAGTAACGATTGCTTTTGCCTTTTTCATTGCTGGTACCCAGTCAGGAGCTGTCATAGCTGTGACAAGGATTTCGCCTTCTTTGAATTCATCAATATCCTCAGGATTGATGATAACATGAGCTTTACCGGCTGCATTACCAGGGGAAGCTGGCAAACCTTTTACAATAATTTCACGATTACCTGCATCTAATGTGCTAGGTTTTTCAGTTGTTTTTGGTTTTTCTTTACGGGACCAAACTGTTTCTGGACGAGCTTGTAAAATCCAAATTTTACCGTCTCGTTCATCTACGCCCCACTCCATATCCATGTAACAACCATAATGTTTTTCGATTGCTTTTGCGTATTTAGCAAGCTCCAAAACTTGAGCATCTGTAATAACTTGTTGTTTAGCTTCATCTGCTGGAACAACTTCTTCAACACAGTCGCCGTCAGCTTTACGAACTAAGCGGATATTTTTGTCATTAATCATGCGATCTGTAATTTCCATTTTATCTTTATCTACATGGAAATTATCTGGTGTAACTGTACCTTGTACAACGTACTCACCAAGACCCCAAGAACCTTCGATTAGGATGTTGTTATCATTACCTGTTACA
>ERZ1699244.952-NODE-952-length-10220-cov-6.304171_pt1 | contig 10220 bp, 6 predicted proteins | sample MGYA00581534_ERZ1699244 | MGnify/ENA primary metagenome ERZ1699244 (study PRJEB42319, sample SAMD00040331) | human oral metagenome | material: saliva | host: Homo sapiens | study: EMG produced TPA metagenomics assembly of PRJDB4115 data set (Metgenomic analysis of...
GACTCCTCACCTCGGGTGAACGAGGTGGTAAAGAGTGATAGTACCGTCTATGACAGCACTCTAAATTATAGGTATAACCTTAGAAAAAGTTAAAGATGTAGGGACGCCCGAATCTTGCATTTCGGACGTCCCTACATCTATGTGCACGTTTTGCCTAGTGGGGCAATAATTGACCCGTTTTAGCGGCGAGAACTGAGCCGCATCTCACTACGGCGACGGCGGCTCAAACGCATACCAGCAAGCAACGACAGCGATCCAGCGGCGCTAATGACCAGCATATTGGAGGCGCCGGTAGCCGCCAGCTGCTCGCGCTTCGACTGGGTAGCAGCGGCAACCTTCTGACCACCAGATGCCTGCGCCTCAACCTTCTGGGCATCGCTCTTCTGGGCGGAAGTGTTCTGAACAGGGGCGTTCTGGGAGGCATTCTGGGTAGCGACCGGAGCCTCATTCTTCTGCTCAGCACTGCTCTCCCCTGCCTTCTGCTCGGCAGCGGAAGCCTGATCAGCCACCGGAGTAGATTCAGCAGGTGCAGATTCAGCGGGCTCAGCGGGCACCGAAGCATCAGCCGCGGGAGCCTCGACAGCAGGTGCATCCTGCTCAGGGGTTGCGGGCGCGTTATCCACGCTATCGCGCTCAACAGTGAAGCCGCCGTTGACCATGCGCACGGTGCCCTGCTCATCCTCCGCCACAGCACTCACGCGGTAGGTGGTACCGGGCTTGAGTGCCGAGCCGGGAATCTGTACCTGAGCACTAAATGCGCCGGATGCGTCAATCTCAGAGACATCAGCCGAGGCAATCATGCCGCCGGTTGCCACACCATATTCGTCAACAGCGCTGACCATCAGGTGCACCGAGCCGACGCCGGCGAAGCCCTCACCACGCACGGTCAGAGTCTTCTCGGAGTCGTTTTCGGGAACTACGGTTTCTTCTACGTGCAGGCGGGCGGTCATCACGGGGTTAGCGGTGTTGTTGGTCTGTTCTTCGGTGGTGTCGTGGACGCGGTCAAAGACGGTGTTGCGCGGCAGGCTGTAGTGGCGGCGCGGGTCGTTCTCGGGCAGTACGTGGTCGAACTGCTCGACGGGGCTCGCGGCAACTGCCTGAGCGGACTGAGCATTCGAGGCAGCCTGCTCAGACTGCGCACTCGGGGTAGCCTGGGCGACCTGCTCGGGCTGCGCGTCCTCTTGGAACTGCTTCTTCTCAAACTGCGCCTGCTCCGCCATTGCGCGCTCGGCAGTGGCAACCGGAGCGGAGCCGTGCTGTACATTCCAACCATTCATGAAAGGAACCTCAACTTCCTGGGCGGTGTAACCATTAGCGGCAGAGGGTGCAACCTCAACGCTCAGCACATAGCGCAGGTCTTCGTGAACAGCCTGCACTTCTTCCAACCTGGATCCGGGCACCTCAATGCCGTCCAGGAGGGTGCCGTTCACAACGTCGGCATGCGCGGGAGAGGCAGCGAGCAGGATGCGATTACCCTGGCTATCCAGGGCGTAGGCGTAGGTCATGACTTCGAAAGCCTGCGCCTCGCCCAGGCCGGTGACCTTGTAGACGACCAGGTTCTTCTCCTGCGGGATTTCCAGTTGACCGGAGAGAATCTGAACGTTGAGCGGCTCATCCTGGGTGTCTGCGGGCAGCACTTCCAGGGGTGCGGAGGAATTGTAGGAGGGGTCCTCGGTTGCGTAGCCCTTACCGGGGTCGACCACGGCAGTTGCGACGACGTACTGCTGGTTGGGGTCGAGGGTGCCTGCGGGCAGGGTCAGCTGGGTGCTGAAGCGGCCGCCGTCCACATCAAGTTCGGGCACGAGGGTCATCGTCACTGCGGAACCGCGACCCAGCGCGTATAGGGGGTACTGGCGGTATTCGCTCACGTACACCGCCACGCCGTAACGTTCGACAGGGCCGCCGGTGAAGCCTTCACCGGTCACGGTGATGCTCTGGGAACGCGCCGGGTTAATGACAACACCCTGCTCTACGTACACCTGCGGGGAGTTCTGGGTAGCAACGTTTTCGATGGGGGTTGCGTTTGCCGCGGAGGGAGGATTGTCGGATTCCACCGCAGTCGGTGAAGCCATTCCGCCGGTATTCTGCACCTGCACATCTGCGTGCGCAGCACCAACACCGGTGACGGACAGGACGGAAGCAGCAATAGCGGCTGTTGCTCGGGTTTTTGAGTGAGCGGGTTCGGGCATGGAACACACCTTCTTCTGTGAGTGTGAACGATACCCTCCGGTGGGCGCCACGGATCGAAGTTGGACGGGTGTCTCTTCGGGATTGACCGCTATAACGTACGGACTAGTCATAACGTTCATGTATTGGTGGAAGTTACCGCGAAGGGAATCGCTCTATTTATCGGTAATTCCACACTAACAATACTTTTCTTGTTATTGCTGTAAAGACGCTTTACGTCCTAACTATTTTCCTGTGCAATAACCCACACAGCATATTTTTTACCCTTCGGAACAGCATCAAGAGCACCCAAACTGCATGGACTAGGTAAAATTTTTCAACTCTCCCTTGAAGCTCAAGGTTTTATTGCATGCATATGCAGTTTTAATGGATTTGAGATAAAAATATTCTGCACATTCATGCATTTAATTTATTTCTTTTAAGTGAAAAAATCGCAGGTCACACCGCTTTTACATGCGTATTGATTACAAGCATGCGTACCAATAACCCGGCAAAATCATTTCGCTACACCGCCCCGCGCTTCCACCCCGCACCTCCACCACGAAAGAGAACACCCGCACCTCTCCCCCAGCTTGCCGCACACGCTTTGCCACCCGCCTCCATTTCAAAACAGCTCAACACAAAACTGCCGACACGCAAAAGTGCCGCCAATACCCTTTCAGAGTATTGACGGCACTTAATCCACTCACCGTGCGGTGAGCATCGGATGTTCAGAGCCTGGCTATAGAGCCTGAGCTATTAGAGGCTGCGGCGGCGCAGGAGCATCAGTGCAGCACCAGCAATCAGAGCTGCGGCGCCAACGCCTGCGATACCTGCAACACCCTCAGCACCGGTGTGTGCCAGCTGCTGCTTCGAAGAGGAAGAAGCCGACGAAGAGGTCGAGGTCGAACCCTTGGTACCGGAGGTGCTCAGACCGTGGCCCTTCGAAGAGGTAGCAGCGGATGCGTTGCCAACCTTAGCCTTGGGTGCCTGAGAAGTGGGCATGCGGGTCTCGGTTACAACAACCGAACCATCTTCGCGCATTTCAGCGGTGAAGACGCTGGTGGTGCCGTCGCCGTTATCGCGAACGGTGGTGTTATCGTCCTCGGTAGCTGCCGGCAGGGTCGGTGCGGGGTTGTTCGCATCGCTCACGGTAGCGGTGGTGACTGCAACCTGGTGTACCAGGCCGTTCGGGTCGCTGGTTGCCACCATTGCGTAGGCGTAACCGGGCTGCAGCAGTTCTGCAAGAACGCTGACCTTGACGCGGAAGGTGCCGTTCACGATTTCAGAAGCAGGAATATCGTGGGTTGCCAGAGCGTCACCGGTGATGTTGCCGTTTGCATCCAGGCGGAAGATTGCAATCTGCACGCCGTTAGCAACAGACTCGTGGGTGAAGCCGGAGCCGTTGAAGGTCAGAACGTTGTACTGGTCGTTCGGATCCAGGGAAGCATCCTCGGTGGTGAGGGTTGCATTCTCGGGTGCTGCGGGAGCCTCAGGAGCGGGGGTCTCGTCAGCCTTGGGGGTCTCAGTCTTGGGTGCTTCCGGCGCAGGAGTTTCTTCCTTGGGTGCCTCAGTCTTGGGAGCCTCGGGTGCCGGGGTCTCGTCAGCCTTCGGGGTCTCCGGTGCCGGGGTTACAGGTGCCGGGGTCTCGGTCTTGGGGGCCTCAGGAGCGGGAGTCTCGTCAGCCTTGGGGGTCTCAGTCTTGGGAGAGGTGGACTCAGTGACCTTGAAGGAGGAGAGAGCCACAAGCTTCTGCTCGGGCTGACCCTGCGGGTTGCTGACAGCAACCAGAGCGTAGGATGCGCCGGCGGGCAGCTTGCTTGCCTCAACAGTGAAGGCGGTCTTGAAGGAGCCGTCCTGAATCTGGTCTGCAGACACGGAAACGGTTGCGATAGCATCGCCGGTGACCTGGTTGTTTGCATCCAGTGCGTAGATGCTGACCTGAACGCCGGGGCCAACCTTCTCGCCGTAGAAGCCGGTTGCAACAACGCTCACGGTGTTGAACTGTGCGTCACCGGGGAAGTGAGCGTTCTCAATAACGACGGAGGGGTCAGCCTGCTTTGCCTCGGGGGCCGGGGTTGCAGGGGTGGTGGGCTCGGGGGCTGCCGGAGCAGTGGGGGCAGGAGTCTCAGCCTTGGGAGCCTCGGATGCGTCTGCCTTAGGAGTCTCTGCCTTGGGGGTTTCAGCCTTGGGAGCTTCGGTTGCTTCAGCCTTAGGAGCCTCAGCCTTGGGGGTTTCAGCCTTAGGAGCCTCGGTAGCCTCAGCCTTAGGGGCCTCGGTCTTAGGAGCTTCAGCCTTAGGAGCCTGGGTTGCCTCAGCCTTAGGGGCCTCGGCTACATTGCCACCAGGCAGGGAAGAAGTCTGCGCAGTTGCCTTCTGATCGACAACCTGCTGCTGCTGATCAGCGGGTGCTTCTGCCGCGAAGGTTGCCGGGATTGCTGCCACGGAACCAGCCGTAAAGGCTGCCGCTGCTGCGATCTTGTAAACGCGACGGGTAGTCTTCGACATTTTTCCTCGATCTCTGATTATCGGTGTTGAGCCTACCGTAGTACGCCTCCGTCTTTGAAGGTGCAGTAGGCCCATACATGGGTGTGACTGCTAAAAGGCTAGCATTTGCCCCTGGAGGTTTAGCCCGCTTACCACCGCCTTTGCGCAACTGTAATGAAATCGTTATAAAACCACCCCTTAAGTTGAAGTTTAATGCAGACCAATTCAGGGATTTTGCGCCCATCTAGTGACACACGAGGGCATATAACCCTATCTTTTGATTGCGTTTGAAGAAAATATAGGGTGTTCCATAGGTGATTTCGACTCACCATTTTCATCTAAGTGAACCTTAAAGTCTCACGTACCACTTTATAGTTCCCTCAAGTTCTCCTTCATACCTCGCCCCTGCCCTCCAGAACCCCTTAGGTACCCCCTGTATACCTTCTATATAGGGCCCCGAGAACACAGAGAAAGCCCCGCCCACATCCAACACACGAGGATGCAGGCGGGGCTATCAAAGCCTCGCTGAGGCTCAAGCGTCACGGCGCGCCGCGAGCTTAGCCCTCCTTGCGAATCACCTTGAACTGACTCGGCTGGGCCACCGGGCGAATCGTAATACGGTCAAGGTTCACATGGTGCGGAACGTTCAACGCAAAGGTCACGGTCTGCGCCACGTCCTCTGCGGTCAGCGGCTTCTCAACGCCCGCGTAGACGCGCTCGGCTGCTTCCTTGGACCCCAGGCGGTTTAGAGAGAACTCTTCGGTGTGCACCATGCCCGGGCAAATCTCAATCACGCGAATATTATTCTCCGCCTCCTCCAGGCGAAGCGCCTCGGTCAGGCCGCGAGCGCCGAACTTCGCCGCGTTGTACCCGGCGCCTCCCTCATAGCCGTGCTCGGCAGCGGTGGAGGTCAGGTTCAGAATCGTACCGTAACCATTCTGGCGCAGCGCCTCCGCGAAGGCACGCACCATATGCAGAATGCCAAGAACATTCATCTGATACATCTTCAGATAGTCATCAGGCTTACCCTCTGCAACCTTGTCCACACCGATAGCACCGCCAGCAATATTGACCAGGGCATCAATGGTGCCCTGCTCTTCCAGAATCTGCTCGGCTACGAACTGAACGGACTGCTCATCGGTCACATCGCAGGTCACCGGATGAGCGCCGGTCTCCGCATAAAGGGTGTAAAGACGGTCGGTACGACGAGCCAGGGCGTAGACGGTCCAGCCACTTGCTACTAGCTGCTGTACGGTGGCTCGGCCAATACCGCTGGATGCGCCGGTCACCACGGCCACTTTGCCGTCACCGGTATGGGGCAGGAAAGGAGATGCAGGAATGTGGGTGTTCTCAGTCATACTTTAATCCTAGTAGAGTGATGCCCGCGGGTGCTCAGTTCGAGCAGACTCGCGGGCATATATTTTGAAATTTTCGATAGTGAGATAGGTACCCGCCGCCGTTCAGAACAAACGATACAGACACCATCACGCGTGCTACTTGCGGCGGCGCGGCAGACCCCAGCGGCTCCTGCCACCGTCACGGAATCCGAGGCGATGCTCAAAGTACACGGGCGAGCTACTGCCGGTCTTAATCGTGTCCGGAGGGACCGTACCTTCACGCGCAGACAGCAGATAAAGAACCGCAGCGCCGGGCATGAACATAATCAGCGGTAGCACGAAACGCATACGCGCCTCACCATAGCCGCTACGCACCGTCAAATGCCAGACGCACAACGCAACCAGCACCAGGTGCAGTATCAGCAGAACAGTTTCAGACGTGCCCAAACCAAAAATACTCAGAGAACTCATTGGCAACTCCTCAAAGGTCGTGTACTTTCAGTCTACGCCGTGCCCGCGCCCCTGAGAAGGATTCGCCGACTGTTGATACTGCGGATTTTCGCGCCTACACTGCAGGTAACCGAGAGCGGCTTATTAGGGGGCTCTCTCCCCATTTCCGTTTTTCACTGAGCTCACCGCTGAATCACCGATTACTCCTCATATTGGGAACCTCCACATGACAGCAATACCGCACCAGCGCATCACCTCTCTTAAAGAGCAGCGCCAAGCACTCCAGCAGCGGGCGCGCACTATCCGTGCCGCCACCGGAACCCCCTATAGTTCTGAGGTGCATCTGCTGCTCGGGCAGAGCTACCTCGACCCCGCCAGCTGGCAGGAAATCACCGCCTCCAAAGGGGTACGCGCCGCAGTACGCAGGGCACAATTTGCGCGCCGATACAAGCCCCTCCTGGCACGTCTAGAAGCCGCAATCAAGCAGTACGAACAGGCAAGCACAGCGCAGAATTCCCCTGGAGCTGAGAGAACGCCGTGAATATGAGAAAATAGCCGTTATGGCTGAAAACATTTTGGGCTCAGACTCGCCCGTACAGATTAACGTTCCCGACCGCCCCGCCCTCGAAGGCCTCGAAGAGAAGCTCTCGCAGCGCTGGGCCGACGAGAAGACCTACGCATTCGACGAGAACACCACTCGCGAACAGGTCTACTCCATTGACACCCCGCCGCCGACCGCATCCGGCTCCCTGCACGTGGGTCACATGTTCTCCTACACCCAGACCGACGTCATCGCACGCTACCAGCGCATGACCGGCAAGAACGTGTTCTACCCCCTCGGCTGGGATGACAACGGCCTGCCCACCGAACGCCGCGTTCAGAACTACTACGGCGTTCTCTGCGACCCCTCCGTGGCAGACAACGACTCCTTCCGCGACCTGATCACTTGGAAGGCAGACGGCACCCCCAAGCCCGACCGCAGCCAGGCAAAGTGGCCGCGCATTTCCCGCAACAACTTCATCGAACTCTGTGAAGAGCTCGCGGTTGAAGACGAGAAGGTCTTCGAAAACCTCTTCACCACCCTGGGTCTGTCCGTTGACTGGTCGCGCACCTACCGCACCATCGATGCACACTCCCGCAAGGTCTCCCAGCTCGCCTTCCTGAAGGACCTGGAAGCAGGCAACGCCTACATGGCTGAAGCACCGACCATGTGGGACGTCACCTTCCGCACCGCAGTGGCACAGGCTGAGCTGGAAGACAAGGAACGCCCCGGCGCGTACCACCGCATCAGCTTCCACCGCCCCAACGGCGAGAAGGTCTGGATTGAGACCACCCGCCCCGAGCTGCTGCCCTCCTGCGTGGCTCTCGTGGCGCACCCGGACGACGAGCGTTACAAGCCGCTGTTCGGCACCACCGTCACCTCCCCGCTGTTCGGCGTTGAGGTCGAAATCAAGGCGCACCCGCTGGCACAGCCTGACAAGGGTGCCGGTATCGCCATGATCTGTACCTTCGGTGACACCACCGACGTCACCTGGTGGCGTGAACTGCAGCTGGACACCCGTGCCCTCATCGGCCGCGACGGCCGCTTCTCCCGCGAAACCCCCGAGTGGATCACTTCCGCCGAGGGTCGCGAGCGCTACGAGCGTATGGCAGGCACCACCGTCTTCACCGCACAGAAGACCGTCGTGGAAATGCTGGTTGAGGCTGGCGAAATGGACGGCGACCCCAAGCCGATTACCCACCCCGTGAAGTTCTACGAGAAGGGCGACAAGCCCCTCGAAATCGTTGCTTCCCGCCAGTGGTACATCCGCAACGGTGGCCGTGACGCTGCGCGCCGCGAGAAGCTCATCGAGCGTGGCCGTGAGATGAACTGGTACCCCTCCTTCATGCGTAGCCGCTACGAGAACTGGGTTGAGGGTCTGAACGGCGACTGGCTGATTTCTCGCCAGCGTTTCTTCGGCGTTCCCTTCCCCGTCTGGTACCCGTTGGACGCTGAGGGCGAGCCGGACTACGAGAACCCGATTCTGCCTTCTGAGGACATGCTGCCGGTTGACCCCGCCTCTCAGGCTGCTCCCGGTTACACCGAGGATCAGCGCGGCGTAGCGGGCGGCTTCATTGCCGACCCGGACGTTCTGGACACCTGGGCTACCTCCTCCCTGACCCCGCAGATTGCGACCGGCTGGGGCGTGGACCCGGACCTGCACGCAAAGACCTTCCCCATGGATCTGCGCCCGCAGGGTCACGACATTATCCGTACCTGGCTGTTCTCCACCGCTGTTCGTGCGGAGACCCTGGCTTCCTCCGTGCCGTGGTACAACACTGCGCTCTCCGGCTGGATTCTCGACCCGGACCGCAAGAAGATGTCCAAGTCCAAGGGCAACGTTGTGGTCCCCAACGAGGTTCTGGAGAAGTACGGTTCGGACGCTGTGCGCTACTGGGCTGCTTCGGCTCGCCTGGGTGCTGACACCGCCTACGACGAAGGCCAGATGAAGATTGGCCGCCGCCTTGCTATCAAGCTGCTGAATGCATCCAAGTTCGTGCTGAACCTGGGCGCTACCGAGAAGTCCGTCATTACTTCTCAGGCTCAGGGCCGCGTGCTCATCAACGCTCTGGACCGCTCCCTGCTGGCTCGCCTGGCGTACCTGATTGAAGAGGCAACCGCAGCATTCGAGAAGTACGAGTACGCTCGTTCCCTGCAGATTTGCGAGAGCTTCTTCTGGTCCTTCACCGACGACTTCGTCGAGCTGATTAAGGACCGCGCGTACGGTGCTCGCGGCGAAGAGGAACAGGCTTCCGTTCTTGCCGCGCTGGCAACCACCCTGGATGCCCTGCTGCGCCTGTTCGCGCCCTTCCTGCCCTTCGTGACCGAAGAGATTTGGTCCTGGTGGCGTGCAGGTAGCGTGCACCGCGCCGAGTGGCCGCAGGCACTGCCCATTCTGGAGGGTACCCTGCTGGCTGAGTACTCTGCACAGAACCCGACTGCTGGCATTTCTGCTCAGTGGGTCCTGGCGGACGCTGACCCGGCTCAGATTGAGTCGCTGAAGCAAATCCTGCCGGATGTTGCTGAGGCTCTGGGTGGCCTGCGTAAGGCTAAGAGTGACGCGAAGGTTAAGCAGCGCACCGAGGTTGAGTCCGCAACTATTGCGGCTCCCCAGGCACAGCTGGATCGCATTGCTGCTGGCATGGCTGATCTGAAGGCTGCCGGTAACGCTCGTGAGCTGTCCCTGGTGGCGGCTGAGGGCGAGCTGGAGGTTCGCGATGTTGTGCTCGTTGTGGAAGAAGCAGCTGAGTAATCGCGCCTTAGCGTTTATCGCTTGATTTTATGACGCCACTTTGGTGTTGGTAACGGGGCGGTACTGGTTTTCAGTACCGCCCCGTTTTCTGTGCCTGCTGTTCGTTGTAGCTCGCCGGGTGTGAGATTCCGACTGCGGACCTATACGGTGCTGACTTTGGGTTTTATTTCTGTGAGGCCCGCAAGTACCTGCGTCTGATTCGAAGAACTTTCCTTAGCTTCCTTCCCCAACGATGTGGGTTTAGCCTGCTAATCTGTGGGGATTCTGTGGGATTTCCAACCCCTTTTTATATTCATCAATGTGCAAAGAGCATAATCAACCTTATGAGATTGACTGTCACTTATGTATGATTGTTGATGCGAGGGTTTTACCATCAGGAACAACCCCCTATTCAACTTCAGCAACGGACAAATCACCGGTACGAGTAACGACATACCCCGACCAACCGCACGACAGTAAACCACCCGTCAGGCGCAGCGATGCGTCC